>ERZ761607.594-NODE-594-length-59433-cov-46.018610_pt1 | contig 59433 bp, 60 predicted proteins | sample MGYA00511164_ERZ761607 | MGnify/ENA primary metagenome ERZ761607 (study PRJEB28899, sample SAMN02445080) | bioreactor sludge metagenome | biome: EBPR sludge | place: Australia: Brisbane, Thorneside Wastewater Treatment Plant | collected 2011-06-22 ...
GGGGGATACAACAAAACCCCCTCAACTCTTGAGGGGGTTTTTTATTGCGCGGGAATCCGTTTTACTCGCGGCACATTCAACTATTTCTTTATTTAAATCAATAAAATAGGTGGACACTACAACTTTAGTTGTATGGCACATTCTCATTGTTGAAGGTAAGTTTGCCGTGTGGGAATACCCCCACGGTTAAAAAACTTCAGGAGGATGTATGAACAAGCTTGTTATGGTTGCATTGGTTCTGGGTGGCCTGATGGGGCTTCCCGCTTATGCGGCGGTGAATATCAATACTGCAACCCAATCGGAACTCGAGGCGGTCAAGGGGCTTGGGCCGGCCAAGGCCAAGGCCATCATTACGTATCGCGAAGCACATGGCAATTTCAAGAGCCTGGACGAGTTGGATAATGTCAAAGGTTTTGGCAGTACCAGCGTCGAGAAACTGAAGGGTGAACTGTCGGTCGGCCCGGAAAAAGCCAAAAAATAGTCGTACTACACTTCACTGAGCCATTTTGGCTCGGCGTGTTGCTGGCGTATTCCGTAGTCTGTTGGGGCTGCGGAATACGCGACGGGATTGCTTCCGATAGAGAGGCAGACAGCCACAACTCCCCGTTCATGATGTAACCCAAGAGGTGGATTTGCTCTCGGGCATCAGCCTCGATGCCTTCCACCGGTATAATCTCTCCCTTTCTTGGTGGTTTGTCATTCCATGTCTACCCTTGCAGTCATTCTGGTCGCAACTGCCGCGGGCAGCGTGCTGAGCTTGTTGCTGGCTGCACTACTGGCCTTTTCTGCACGCCCCAGTTGGGTACCTGTGCTGGTGAGCTATGCTATCGGTGCCTTGCTGGGTGCCTCCTTGTTGGAAGTCCTGCCGGAGGCCGTCGAAATGGGCGGGGACGTCAAAACGGTTGCCAATGCCTTGCTGGGCGGCATCCTGTTGTTCTTCTTGCTGGAAAAGCTGGTGTTGTGGCGTCATTGCCACGACGAGATCTGCGAAGCCCATAGCAGCCACGATCACGGCCATGATCACGGGCGATCAGGCATGATGATCACGGTAGGCGATACCTTCCACAACTTTGTCGACGGCATCATCATTGCCGGTGCCTTCCTGGTCGATTTCCGCTTGGGAGCAATCACGGCGTTGGCCATCATCGCGCACGAAATCCCGCAGGAAATCGGTGACTTTCTGATTCTTCTGCATTCGGGCTATACCCGCACACAGGCGTTGGCGCTCAATTTCCTGACCGGTGTGGCGACCATGCTGGGTGCATTGGTCGGGTATTACGCCCTGTCGATGCTGCAGGGCTGGATGCCGGTACTCCTCGGGTTGGCGGGGGCCAGCATGTTGTATGTGGCCTTGTCGGATCTGATTCCCGGTTTGCACAAGCGTGCGGAAATCGGTGCAACCCTGCAGCAGCTTACGCTAATCGGATTGGGTGTTGCGACCGTCGCCCTGGCGGGCTATTTCATCGGCGAGGGCCATTGAACGTCGGCGTCGCCGTGGCCCATCAGCGACATAGATGAACAGAGCCAGCGGCAATACGCCAAGGAAAAACAGGACGGCCAAGGCCTTGCCGATACTGCTGGCGGTGATGGCCATCATGAGAATCACATAGGCCCAGCCAATCGCTACGATATACATCTTATTGCTCCATCAGGACTGAACGTCATGGTAACCAAAGCCAAACCCGCCCGCACGCCGAACGTCGGATTCGTCTCCCTCGGCTGTCCGAAGGCGACGGTCGATTCCGAGCGGATTCTCACCCAGCTGCGCGCCGAAGGCTACGGCATCGTCGGCAGCTATGACGATGCCGACGTGGTCGTGGTCAATACCTGCGGATTTATCGATGCCGCAGTACAGGAATCGCTCGAGGCGATCGGCGAAGCGTTGGCGGAGAACGGCAAGGTCATTGTCACCGGCTGCCTTGGTGCCAAGGGTGACGTGATACGTGAAGCGCATCCCAAGGTTCTGGCGGTGTCCGGCCCTCATGCGCTGGATGAGGTCATGGAGGCAGTGCATACCGCGCTCCCCAAACCACACGATCCGTTCGAGGACCTGATTCCCCCGGGGGGCATCAAACTCACCCCGCGCCACTATGCGTATCTGAAGATTTCAGAGGGTTGTAATCACCGCTGCACGTTCTGCATCATTCCATCGATGCGCGGCGATCTGGTGAGCCGCCCGATCGGTGACGTGATGCGTGAGGCGGAAGCCCTGGTCAAGGCAGGGGTGCAGGAGTTGCTGGTGGTCTCGCAGGACACCAGCGCCTATGGAGTCGACGTGAAGTATCGCCCCGGATTCTGGAATGGCCGCCCGCTGAAAACGCGCATGGCCGAACTCGCCGGCGGGCTCGGCAGCCTTGGTGCCTGGGTGCGCCTGCATTACGTCTATCCCTACCCAAGCGTGGATGACGTGATTCCGTTGATGGCCGACGGCATCATCCTGCCGTATCTCGATATTCCGTTTCAGCATGCCAGCCCGCGCATTCTGAAACTGATGAAGCGGCCCGGCGCGGTCGAGAAGACGCTGGACCGCATCCGGTCATGGCGTGCTGCCGTGCCCGATCTCACTTTGCGCTCGACCTTCATCGTCGGCTTTCCCGGCGAGACGGAGGCCGAGTTCGAGGAACTGCTGGCTTTCCTCAAGGAGGCGCAGCTCGACCGCGTCGGCTGCTTCAAGTATTCGCCAGTGGAAGGTGCCGCGGCGAACGCGCTGCCCGACGCCGTTCCGGAGGCGTTGAAAGAGGAGCGCCTGGAGCGCTTCATGGACGTGCAGGCAGACATATCGGCGGCACGACTCGATGCCAAGATAGGACGTGAGATCGAGGTGATCGTCGACGAACAGGACGACGTTGGAACGCTTGCGCGCAGCCATGCCGACGCGCCGGAAATCGACGGGGTGGTGTATCTCGAAGGCGTGTTCGATCTGAAGCCTGGGACACGCCTCAAGGTACGCGTAGAGGAAGCCGACGAACACGACCTGTGGGCGACGCCGATCTGACGGCCACAGCGACGCGGAGCCTTTGATTCAGGCGAGCATCGAGGCCAGGTCCCGAGGGCGTCGCCAGAATTTCCATGCATCGCTGGCGTGAAGCCGTAGCGTCTTTCCATTGACCGGATCATTCAGGATCAGCCCTTCCGGACCACTCCTGCGCAGAGCGTCCTGCAAGGGAACGAACCAGTCGCGCTCCAGACCGCGCAAGGCCTCACGCCAGCCATAGGCATCGCCGTACTGTCCCGCGTGCGTCAAATTGTCCAATAGCATCACGCCTGCCGTTTCGAGCAGGGAGATATCCATGCGCTCAGGAATAGGCAGTACGCGCATGGCGCAAAAGGCGCCGAGTGCACGTGCATCGGCATTCCGGGCATACAGCGGGGCGGTCGAGGTGGGCGCCACCGGCAGGCACCCGCCCCCCCACAGCCACAGCGCATTGATCGGCAACGCGCCGCGCGCCTCGCGCGCCAGATTGACCGGATGGTCGTGCAGCAGCATTTGCACTTCGTTCAACCACGCGCGGAATTGCATGGCATCGTCGCCGTACGGCAGCAAGGGATCGATATCGCAGCCCGCTGCAACAGACCTTGCGTGAGTCGTCAGGCGTGGCGCAGTGTCGAGCTGCAGGTACCAGCGCTTGGGGTGGTGTGCTATCGGGCTTAGATTCGCACCAAAATGCTGGCCGATTGTGGCGGCCAACGCATCGGCCTCGGGTTGCGTCAATTCCAAAGTATCGCTGTCGGCCAGCACGATGCGGTCGCGCATGACCCGCAGATGGACCGGGTCGGCACGCAACCAGTAGGCTTCGCCGGCCACGTCGCCATCCGCCTCAAGGCTGATCGGGGCAACTGGCCAGTCCTGCTGGCGGGCGATACCCAGCGCCTCGCACAGGATGGCTTCCATCCCTTCGGCCGGGCTGGATTGGCGAGTGCCGCGTGCCAGCAGGGTCTGCAATGCAGGCAGGCGCAGATCCTGCGTCGCGGCTTCCAGCAGCCAGGCAGAAGGGAACAGATGGGGGATCAGGAACAGCATGCGCCGAGTGTAGCAAAGCGGATTCGCTAGAATAGCGGTCCATGCGCCAAGCCTTTCATGAAATCACCATACCCACTCGCGGCAAGGGGCTGTATGCGTTCACGCCGCAGGTGTGTGACTGGGTAAGAACCTGCGGCATCCGGCAAGGCCTACTTACCCTATTTATTCGCCACACTTCGGCCAGCCTGCTGATCCAGGAAAATTACGATCCGACGGTGCAGACCGACATGGAGCGTTTTCTGTCGCGCCTGGTGCCGGAGGACGATCCGATTTACGAACACATGCTGGAAGGTGCGGATGACATGCCGGCGCATGTGCGCGCAGCGCTGACGCAGACGCACCTAGCGATCCCGGTTGCGGAAGGGAATCCACTGCTTGGCACCTGGCAGGGAATCTACGTCTTCGAGCATCGGCGTGCGTCCCAGACGCGTCGTGTGGTGCTGCATCTGATGAGCGAGTAGGGCGGCTGTGGCATACTCGTGAAATTCAATCCGCGAGCCCCGTTTTGCTTCCCTTCGAACTTCAGATCGGCCTGCGCTACACCCACGCCAAGCGCAGCAACCATTTCATCTCCTTCATTTCCATCGTTTCCATGGCCGGGATCGCGTTGGGCGTGATGGCGCTGATCGTGGTGCTCTCCGTGATGAACGGGTTTCAGGAGGAATTGCGCGCGCGCATTCTCGGCGTGGCGGCGCATCTGGAGATCAGCGGTCCGGCCGATCGCCTTGCCGACTGGCGCAACGTGCTGGAACAGGCCCGGCAGAATAAGGAAGTCGTCTCCGGCGCACCCTATGTCAACGCGCAGGGCATGCTGGCCAACGGCGACATGGTGCGTGGCGCCATCATCCGCGGCGTGCTGCCGGAACTGGAAAGCCAGGTGGCTGACTTTTCCCAGCACATGAAGGCAGGCAAGCTGACCGATCTCAAGCCGGGCGAATTCGGCATCGTGCTGGGTGCAGAACTGGCACGTGCACTGGATGTGGTGCCCGGCGACAAGCTGGTGCTGCTGACCCCGCAGGGCAACATCACGCCGGCCGGTGTGATGCCCCGCGTGAAGCAGTTCACCGTCACCGGCATCTTCGAGGCTGGCATGTTCGAATACGATTCGGGGCTCGCCCTGATCAACCTGCAGGACGCGCAAAAGCTGCTGCGGCTGGGCGACGATGTTTCGGGCGTGCGGCTGAAGCTCGACGACATGTTCCGCGCGCCATTCGTCACGCGCGAACTGGCGAGCAGCCTCGTCGGACATTATTACCTGACCGACTGGACGCAGAGCCACGCCAACTTTTTCCGTGCCGTGTCGATCGAGAAACGGATGATGTTCCTGATCCTGCTGCTGATCGTCGCAGTGGCCGCGTTCAATATCGTCTCCACCCTGGTGATGGCCGTGACCGACAAGCAGTCCGACATCGCCATCCTGCGCACGCTGGGAGCCAAGCCCTCGTCGATCATGGCCATCTTCATCGTGCAGGGTGCGTTCATCGGGGTGTTCGGCACGCTGCTGGGGGTGGCGAGCGGCGTGTTGCTTGCGCTCAACGTCGAAACCGTCGTGCCTTTCATCGAGCACATGGTCGGCATGGACCTGTTTCCCGCCGACGTGTACTACATCAGCAAACTGCCGTCCAAACTGGTATGGAGCGACGTGGGCATCATTGCCGGTGTCTCGCTCTTCATCAGTCTGGCCGCGACGCTGTACCCAAGCTGGCGCGCTTCGCGCATCAATCCGGCGGAGGCGTTGCGCTATGAGTGAGATCGTGCTGCGCTGTAGCGGGTTGGGCAAGACCTTCCGGCAGGGCAAGGTCGACGTACAGGTACTGGGTGATGTCGACTTGGAAGTGAATGCCGGAGAGTCGGTTGCCATCGTCGGGGCCTCGGGTTCGGGCAAGAGCACGCTGCTGCATCTGCTGGGCGGCCTTGATGTGCCGACGCGTGGCCGCGTGGCGCTGCTGGGGCAGGATCCGTTCGCCATTTCCGAAGCAGCGCGCTGCCAGCTGCGCAATACCGCGTTGGGGTTCGTCTACCAGTTCCATCACCTGTTGCCGGAATTTTCCGCGCTGGAAAACGCGGCCATGCCATTGACTATCCGCCGTATGGAGCATGACCAGGCCATGGCCCGCGCAACCGAGGTGCTGAACGAGGTGGGCCTGGGGCATCGGCTTGTCCATCGTCCCGGCGAACTGTCTGGCGGCGAGCGCCAGCGCGTGGCCATCGCGCGCGCACTGGTCACGCAGCCTGCCTGCATCCTGGCCGACGAACCGACCGGCAACCTCGACCGTCACACCGCCAATGCCGTCTTCGACTTGATGCGCGAACTCAACCACAAACACGAGACCAGTCTGGTCGTCGTGACCCACGATGTCGAACTTGCCGCGCGCATGGACCGGCAGATCAGGCTGGTGGACGGGATGTTACAAACCCTCTGATCGGGCGACGCGATGCGGATCACGCTCATCGCGTTCTGTTTCGGTGTCTGGCTGCTGCAACAACAGGCCGTGCTGCCCTCCGCACGCTGGCTGTGGCTGCTTCCGTTGTTGTCTGCGGCGTTGTGGCTTCCACGTTTTTCCAGAGAGGTACCCGAAACGCTGCGTCGTCTGGCAGTGGTGTTGCTGGGGGTTGCGTTGGGATTTGCGTGGGCCGCATGGCGGGCAGACCTGCGCCTCGCCGATCGTCTGCCGGACAGCTGGCAGGGGGTGGACCTTGTTGTGGTGGGCGTGGTGAACGATCTGCCTCAGGTCGATACGCGAGGCGAGCGCTTCGTGCTGGATGTCGAGCGCACCCTCACGCCCCATGGTCCTGTCCTGCATCGCATCCAGCTTGCGCGCTACTGGCCCCGCGAGGGCGCGCGCAATCCGACTGTGAAGGCGGGCGAGCGCTGGCAATTCACGGTACGGTTGAAGCGGCCCTACGGTACGCACAATCCGCACGGCTTCGACCTTGAGGCCTGGATGCTGGAACGCGACATCGCCGCCTCGGGATATGTACGCGAAAATCCCTCTCCCCGGCGTCTGGATGCGCAGGCCGCTACGCCTGCTGCGTGGATTGCCGCTACGCGTGCCGCCATTCGCGAGCGGATCGCTGCCACCTTGGGCGACGCGCCCTACGCCGGCGTCATCGCTGCCCTGGTGGTCGGCGACCAGCGCAGCATTCCGCATGACCAATGGCGCGCCTTCACCCGGACCGGGGTAAACCATCTGCTTTCCATCTCCGGCTTGCACGTCACCATGATTGCCGCGCTGGCGGGTTGGGCAGTGGCATTTGGTTGGCGGCGCTGGCCGCGCGCGGCAGAACGTCTTCCGGCCCGGCAGGCGGGGCTGCTGGCTGCCGTGTTGGCGGCGTCTGCGTATGCCTTGCTCGCGGGGTTCCAGGTGCCGGCACAGCGTACCCTGTTCATGCTCGGCGTGCTGGCGCTGGCATTCTGGGGACGACGCGAACCGCGACCGTTTACGGCGCTGACGTGGGCCTTGTTCGCCGTTCTGGTCATCGATCCATGGGCAGTGCTGTCGGCAGGTTTCTGGCTGTCGTTCGGCGCCATGGCAGCCATCCTGTGGGCGACATTCGGGCGTGTGGGGCAAGCGGACAAGCTGCGTGCCTGGGTGACGGTGCAGGGCGCAGTCACACTGGCGCTGGCACCGGCCCTGCTGTTGCTGTTCCAGCAGGTGTCGTTGATTTCCCCGCTTGCCAATGCCGTCGCCATTCCGGTCGTCAGCTGGCTGGTGACGCCGCTGGCCTTGCTGGGGGTGATCGTGCCGCCGCTGTGGCATGTGGCCGCCTGGTTGATGGCCTGGCTTGGCCAAGGGCTGACCTGGGCCAGCGAACTGCCCTGGGCGGTGGTGTCGCGACCTGCGCCGGAAGGGTGGGCGCTGCTGCTGGCGGTGACGGGTACGCTGTGGCTGTTGTTGCCGCGCGGGTTTCCGATGCGGGCGATGGGCGGGCTGCTGTGGCTGCCGCTGATCTTCCCGCTGCGAACGAGCATCGCCCCCGAGACCTTTCAGGCTGACGTGATCGACGTGGGCCAGGGTACGGCCATCCTGATCCGTACGGCGGCGCATGCGCTGCTCTACGATACGGGCCCGGCGTTTGCCGGCAGCGACGCAGGCGAACGCATCGTCGTGCCGTATTTGCGTACATTGGGCATCGGGAAATTGTCCGGCGTCATCGTCTCGCACGACGACAACGATCACAGCGGCGGCTTGCGATCGGTGTTGCGCGATATTCCGACAGGCTGGTTGCTGCACGGCTTGCCGACGACGAGCCCGCTTCTGACGGCAGCCCCGTCGCCGTCCCATTGCCATCACGGCCAGCACTGGCAATGGGACAGCGTGCGTTTTGACATCCTGAATCCACCTGTCGCGGCGTATACGGAGCCCGGCCGCCGGGACAATGATTACAGTTGCGTGCTGAAAGTCAGCCGGGGCGGCCAAAGCCTGTTGATCACAGGGGACGCCGAACGGCGTGGCGAACTCGAATTGCTGGAATCCGGCACGGATATATCGGCAACAGTATTGGTGGCCGGACATCACGGCAGCCGCACTTCGTCGCTGGCCGAGTTCGTCGAGCAGGTACATCCGCGCTATGGGGTCTTCACGGTAGGGTATCGCAATCGTTTCGGCCATCCCCATCCGCAGGTCGTGGCGCGGTTTCGTGCGCTGGATTCGAACATTCTGCGCAGCGACTCAGGAGGGCGCATCAGCCTGACGTTTGGCGAAGCCGGGGTGGTGGCCTCAGAATATCGACCATCCCATCGCCGTTACTGGCATACCGCTTCGTCTGATGAATGACACTGTCCGCCCCCGCTGCTATGAAGCCACCGATTTGGAATCGGCCCGGCAGGCGCTGGCGCGCGTATTGCCGGTGGCGGAAAACGATCTGCCCTGGCGCGCGTTGGCATATGCCCATGCCCAATTGGGCAGTACCCCGGCATTTGCACACAGTGTAGGAGCGGCCTTGATCGTGGCCGAGTTGCGGGTTGGGGCCGATGCCGTCGCCGCCGCTTTGTTGCATGCCTGTCTGGGCGATACATCCGATTTCGATGCCACTTTCGGCACGGCTGCCCGGCTGGCCCGAGGCGTGGCTGCGATGGCCCGCATCGAGACCTTGGCCACCAGCGCCACCGACAAGCGCGTCGACCCGCATGCCCAGCTCGAGGCCTTGCGGCAGATGGTGCTGGCGATGGTGGAGGATATCCGCGTCGTATTGGTCAAACTGGCGGAGCGCACGCATGCCCTGCGCTGCGCTGCAAGCCAGGACGCCGCGACGCGCGAGGCACTGGGCCAGCAGGCACGCGAACTCTTCGCCCCGCTGGCCAACCGGCTCGGCGTGTGGCAGATCAAGTGGGAAATGGAAGACTGGGCGTTCCGCTATCTGGAGCCCGATACCTACAAGACCATCGCCGCGCAGCTCGACGAAAAGCGTGCCGACCGCGAAGCCTACATCAAGGGCATTATCGAGCGCTTGCAGGCCGAGCTCGCGCTGCACGGCATCGAGGCCGAAGTCAGCGGTCGGCCCAAGCATATCGCCAGCATCGTCAACAAGATGCGGCGCAAACGACTGTCCTTCGAACAGTTGTACGACATCCGCGCGGTGCGCGTGCTGGTGAAGCACGAGATCGACTGCTACACCGTGCTGGGCCTGGTGCACAACCTGTGGCAGCCGATCCCGGGCGAGTTCGACGACTATATTTCGCAGCCGAAGAGCAACGACTACCGTTCGCTTCATACGGCTGTGATCGGGCCGGAGGATCGCGCACTCGAGGTTCAGATCCGCACTTTCGACATGCACCGGCATGCCGAACTCGGCGTCGCCGCACACTGGCGCTACAAGGAGGGCGGCCGCCAGGACGCACTGTACGAGGAAAAGATCGCCTGGCTGCGGCGCATCCTGGAGTGGAAGGACGACGTTGCCGACAGCAGCGAGTTTACCGAACAGTTCAAGACCGAGCTGTTCCAGGACCAGGTCTACGTGCTGACGCCGCAGGGCAGGGTCGTATCGCTCGACCGGGGTGCCACGCCGGTGGATTTCGCCTATGCGTTGCACACCGACCTGGGACATCGCTGCCGCGGCGCCAAGATCAACGGCTCGATGGTGCCGCTTAATACCGCACTCGAGAATGGCCAGCGCGTCGAGATCGTCACGGTGAAAGAAGGCGAGCCGAGCCGCGACTGGCTCAATCCGGCACTGGGCTACCTGGTCACCCATCGCGCACGGTCCAAGGTGCGCACCTGGTTTCGCCAGCGCGATGTCGGCGAGCAGGTGAGCCTCGGTCGCAGCCTGCTGGAAAAAGAACTCAAGCGTCTGGGCGTGGGCGACACGAACCAGGAGAAGCTCGCGCAGCGGCTCAAGTTCGGCAAGGTGGACGAGTTCCTGGCTGCGCTTGGGCGGGGCGATGTCGGTCAGCGCGACCTGGTCAATGCCCTGCAGGAACCGGGCAAGCCTTCGCCGGCGCTGACGCCCACCGCCAAACCGCGGGCGCGCGCCCGATCGGGCAATCCCGTCACCATTCCTGGCCTGGGCGACGTGCCGTTGACGCTGGCCCGTTGCTGCAAGCCGCAGCCGCCCGACGACATTGTTGCCTACACCACGGTCGGGCGCGGACTGACAGTGCATCGTCACGACTGCGCCGCGCTCAAGCGCGCCAATCCTGCCCGCATGCTGCCAGCGGAATGGGTGCTCGACGCAAATGCCGCCTTCGAGGTGGACATCCGCCTCAAGGCCTTCGACCGGCAAGGGCTGCTGCGCGACGTGTCCGACGTCATCGCCAAGGACAGGCTCGACGTGCTGCGCGTGAATACCGAGAGTCGTGGCGAATATGCCCATATGCAGCTCACCGTGCGGATACGGGAACTGCAGCAGCTGGCCCGGCTGCTGGCGCGCCTGCAGCATGTACAAAACATGATTGAAGTGAGCCGCGGCTGAGCATGCCGGGCCGCCGCTTGTTTGCCCCTTTATCGTTGATTGCTTTCCCGCCATGACAGCCCAGCCCGCCATTTTCGCTCCCATTCCCATTCATGCACGGCATCTGTTCTTCGATCTGGAGCCTGGGGCCGATTGCCGGCCAGTCCTGTACGCGCTGGCCGCGCAATGCGACGGCCACTCGGCCGTGCTGGGTATCGGCCTGGAGGTTACTCAGGCCCTTGGCGTGCGGCTTGAGGGGCTGCGCGGTTTCCCCGTCCTGCCGGATGCGCGCCCTCCGATTCCGGCGACACAGCATGCACTCTGGCTGTGGCTGCGCGGCGATGAGCCAGGCGATCTGCTGCTGCACGGCCATGCCTTGCAGGCGCTGGTTGCGCCTGCCTTCAGATTGACGCAGGCGATTGTCAGCTTCCGCCATCAGGATTGCCGTGATCTGACGGGCTACGAAGACGGCACCGAAAATCCCAAGGATGAGGATGCGGTCGAGGCTGCGGTGGCGCAGGGGCAGGGCGCGGGTATCGACGGTTCCAGTTTTGCGGCGGTGCAGCAGTGGCTACATGATTTCCCCGGATTCGAGGCAATGTCCCGTGCCGAGCAGGACAACTGCTTCGGTCGCGAACGCGACAGCAATGAAGAGCTCGACGACGCGCCCGAATCGGCGCACGTCAAGCGCACCGCGCAGGAGGATTTCGAACCCGAGGCCTTCGTGGTGCGCCGTTCCATGCCGTGGGTGGCGGGCGCAGATGCGGGACTTGTGTTCCTGGCATTCGGCAAGTCGTTCGATGCCTTCGAAGCGCAACTGCGTCGTATGACCGGCCACGACGATGGCATCACCGACGCGCTGTTCCGCTTCACCCGCCCGCTTACCGGCGGGTATTACTGGTGTCCGCCACGGGGCAGAGCGGGCATCGACCTGCGGGCCTTGGATCGTTGAGCATGGCCGGGCCGGCAGGCGCTCCGGACGAGCCGTCTGCACGGCTGCCATGGTGGCGCAACTGGAAAGTGATGCTGCCGTTGTGGTGCGCGATCGGCGGGCTGGTATGGCTGGGACTGCATTTCAATGTCGACCGCGGCGTGATCGCAGCCAGCGTGGTGGCGGTGGGGCTGGTCTCCAATGCCTTCGTCTGGCTGCTGGGCGTCATCGCATTGGTGCCGGTGATCGGCCCGGTCATCGTCAAGATCCTGTCGATCGGCTTCATCTGGCTGCTCAATGCGATCGGCTATCTGGTGTCCTATGTCGCCATCCGGCGCGGCTATTCGAAGGACGTCCTGACCTATCGCGGGCTGACCATTGCGGTCATCATCGGCATCGTGATCGGTTTCGTGTTCGGGAAGCTGCTCTAGGCCGCAGCCAGAATCGTGCGTGCCAGTTGCTGCAGCCCACTGGCCGACAGATCGTCCGTGCGGAAGATCTGGTCGGCGGGCGAGGCTGCGTAGTTTTTCGCGAGCGATTTGAGATAGGTTGGGTCGTAATGCTGGTCGAGCAGGGCGGTCACCAGTTCGGGCCACGATCGTTCATTGGCCAGCGCCTGCCACGCCGCGACAGTCTCGTTGCCGCGCAAGGGGGCAAGATAGGCGAGCTGGCGATTGATCGTCCCGGGATCGTGCAGGAAATGCATGTAATCCTCGCTCAGCAACCGGACCCGTGCTGCCAGGGGCACTTCCAGCCGTAGGCAGCTACTGGCGCGCATGGCGGTGATCAGCGCGTCGGGGACGCGCAGCGCGCCGATCTTCTTGCTTTCCGATTCGACGAATACGGGGCGCGCCAGGTCGAAGCGGCTCAATGCGAACCAGATCGCGCTTTCGAAGCTTTTTTGCGATGGCTGAGGCTGATCCGGGAGTGCGCCCAGCAGCGAACCTCGGTGCGCCGCCAGTGCTTCGAGATCGAGTACCTGGGCGCCTGCGTCAGCCAGGGCCTGGAGCAGGCGACTTTTGCCGCTGCCGGTCGGGCCGCATACCACGCGATAGGTCAGCAACGCCGGTAGACGGTTGAGCTCGGCCACCACATGACGCCGATAGGCCTTGTAGCCCCCTTCGAGCTGCGTTGCGCCAAAGCCGATTTTCTGCAGGACATGCGTCAGTGAACCGCTGCGGCCGCCGCCGCGCCAGCAATAGACGAGCGGGCGATACGACTTGGGCTTGTCGATGAACCAGGCGTCCAGATGTTTCGCGATGTTGCGTGAAACCAGCGCCGCGCCGACCTTCTTGGCTTCGAACGACGATATCTGTTTATACAACGTGCCCACACGCTCGCGCTCGGCGTCGTCCAGTACCGGTAAATTGACCGCGCCAGGAATATGGTCTTCGAAAAATTCCCCGGGAGAACGGACGTCGATGATGTCAGTGTAGGCGGGAAGGTCTGCTACGGTGACAGGCAAACTGAGCTCAACTTTCGAGGAAAAACGTGGGGATGGATTGGAACGACGCCATTGTCACATGGCTGTCGTTGCGGTGGCAAAGGCTGATCCGCCTTGGCCAGGAAGGGCAGGCCACGAATCGTGTGGAGGAACTGTATATGGGAAAACGCGGGGGAGGCCCCGGCTATAAAACCGGGGCAAATGTGTCAAGGCGCGCCACGCGCCTTGACGTTGGTTCAGACGGCTTTCAGTGTCGCCGGTTTGCGATCTTCGGCACGCCGGCTCGATGTCTTGCGGCGATCGGCCATGATCTGAGGTGGGAGGGCAGCGTCACGCGGAGCAACGCGGCGGTCCCCCAAACGGCGTTCCAACGGAATGAATTCGACGTCGTAAACGGGAAGAGCCGACATGGGGAATTCCTTGGTTGTCGATATGTTGACAATTGTAGTCGACATATCGACAGGGGCACAAGGGGATAAACGACCGATAAGCGGATTATTTCATCCGTTGGTCGATGCAATATCCCGTATCGACGCTAGCTGGCACGAATGAGGCGCTGCTTTTCGCGTTGCCATTCGCGTTCTTTTTCTGCTGCACGCTTGTCATGTTGTTTCTTGCCCTTGGCCAGCCCGATTTCCAGCTTGATGCGGCCTTTCGCGTAATGCATGTCGAGCGGCACCAGCGTGAAGCCGGCGCGTTCGGTCTTGCCGATCAGCTTGTTGATTTCCGCCGCGTGCAGCAGGAGTTTGCGCGAGCGAGTGGGGTCGGGGTGAATATGGGTGGAGGCGGTGGGTAACGGACTGATGTGGCAGCCGATCAGATACACCGCGCCGTTCTTGACGACGACGTAGGCTTCCTTCAACTGCACGCGGCCGGCGCGGATGGCTTTCACCTCCCAGCCTTCGAGCACGAGGCCGGCCTCGAATTTTTCCTCGATGAAATAATCGTGAAAGGCTTTTTTGTTATCGGCGATGCTCATGGCGGACGGGCTTGCGTACAATTCTTGATTTTACAAGGCTTCAACCCGGATGTTTCATAAATTCACCTGCCCTCGCTCGTTCCTTAGTTGTCTTGAAAGATTTTGTTCGGTCGGACGTATGGGTCGCTACGCCACTCCTTCTCAAAACTCCCCTGACGGCCAAGTTGCGGCGCGATCATCAGGCGAATTCATGAAACACCCGGGTTAGTCCTCATGGCACGTGTGGAAAAAAGTGTGCTGGTGGCACACAGCCCGGAACGTATGTTCGAGTTGGTTGATCGAGTCGAGGATTATCCCGATTTCCTGCCGTGGTGTGGCGGCACCGAGTTGAAGGTTCGTGACGAACACCGCACGGTGGCGACCATTCATATCGCCTATATGGGCATCCGCCAGAGCTTCACCACCGAAAACACCAAGATGCCTCCGCGCGAAATGCGCATCAGGCTGCAGGATGGCCCGTTTTCCGAACTGGAGGGCGCCTGGTCGTTTCTGCCGCTGGGGGACGATGCCTGCAAGGTGGAATTTCACCTGCATTATGTCTTCTCCAGCCGTATGCTGGAAACCATCCTGGCACCCGTTTTCAGCCACATCACCAATACTTTTGTCGATGCCTTCGTGCGTCGCGCCGACGAGGTGTATGCCGTATGAATACCGCCACGATCAATGTCGAGGTCGTTTATGCCTTGCCCGAGCAGCAAACGCTGCTGCAGGTCCAGCTAGCCGAAGGTTCGACCGTGCAAGAGGCGATACGCCAATCCGGGGTATTGGAGGCCTTTCCCGACATCGATCTCGCCAAGAACAAGATCGGGATTTTCAGCAAGCTGGTCAAGTTGGACGAGCCACTTCGCGACAAGGACCGGGTGGAAATCTATCGTCCCCTGATCGCCGATCCCAAAGAGGTGCGCCGTAAGCGCGCGGAAGAAGGCAAAGTCACCAAGAAGGGTGGAGGCGACGCTCCCAGCGACAAGGCTCCGGAAGCGGGCATGCCCGAAGCGGCGTAATACCGTTGGCTGTCTAAGCCTTATTTACAGAAGTCTGATACGGCTTTCTGACTGCTTGCCAGCGCACTGGCGCGCGCGGCATCGTCCATATAGGTGCGTTGTCCGGCGGCATCCGTTGTGTAGACGCGCGGGTTGTTTTGCAGGGTACTGAGGTTGTTGCGTGCCTTGTCGCAGTTTTCGCGCTGTACGCGCGCCTGTTCGGCTTCCTTGTCGGCCTTGGCGCGCGCTTCGTCGGCTTCCTTGCGGCGTTTCTGGTAGGCCTGGTCCTTGGCATCAAGCGATTGCGTGGCTTGGGACGTGATGTCAGCCTGCCCCGCCGTGCTGTTCTTGATGACCTGGGCTTTCAGCGTCGGCGGCTGGTCGGTGTAATGGACTTTGCCCTGGGCATCCGTCCATTTGTAGAGTTCGGCGTGCGCGTGGGCCGAGACGGCCAGTGCGCCCAAAAACAAAAGCCTTCCGGCGTGGATCCGGAAGGCCTTGTTACCGAGTCTGGACAATGACAATTCAGTCACCGACCTTGAGCATCGGGTAGTTGAGTTGGGCCATGCCTTTATGGACCTGGTCGCTGGCACGCTTGGCATCTTTCAGCACAGTCGCGCTGTCACCTTTCTCGGCGGCGGCTTCGGCAGCCTTGAGCGCGTCTGCTGCAGTGGTCCACAAGGCATTCTTGGCCTTGGCAGCCTTGACGTCGGCCTGGGCCGTGGTGAGCGCGGCCTGTGCTTCGGCGCTGATGGCGGCTTTGGCCGGGGCGGACTCGCTGCTCGACGGCTTGGCATTCATATCGGCACAGCCAGACAGACCCAGCAAGGCTACGGAAGTCAGGACAAGCAAAGCTTTGGACATTGTTTTATCTCCTCGAGTTGTATGGCGTTCAGGGGCGGGCTTCCAACCGTAATGCCCTAGCAGATGGAATGCTGACGCAAAGTTAGCTGCATCACACGCGCGAGTCAACCGCTTGACGTGCGATGCATCTTAGTAGATTACGACCAAACAGGGATGCGGGCGTTTCCCGTTTGTGCAGGGGTGGGGGCGCGCGTATAATTCCGCTTTGCGTTAAGGAAAGCCCATGCGTGTTCTGCAAAAAGCGCTGACGTTCGACGACGTTCTGCTCGTTCCCGCCCACTCTGCCGTCCTCCCCCGCGAAGTCAGCCTGTCCACGCAGTTGACCCGCACGATCACCCTGAATCTGCCTCTGCTGTCGGCCGCCATGGATACGGTGACCGAGGCGCGCCTGGCCATTGCGCTGGCGCAGGAAGGCGGCCTGGGCATGATCCACAAGAACATGAACACCGAGATGCAGGCAGCCCAGGTGGCGGCAGTCAAGCGTTTCGAGTCGGGTGTGGTCAAGGATCCCATTACTGTTGCGCCGCAGATGACCGTACGCCAGGTGCTCGAGATCACGCGTGCGAAGCGTATTTCCGGCTTGCCGGTGATCGATGGCGGCAAGGTGGTCGGCATTGTCACCAACCGCGACCTGCGCTTTGAGCCGAGCCTCGACCAGCCGGTGGCCAATATCATGACGCCGAAGGAACGGCTGGTGACGGTGAAGGAAGGCGCCAACCGTGACGAAGCAATGGCGCTGCTGCACAAGCATCGCCTGGAACGCGTGCTGGTGGTGAACGATGCATTCGAGCTGTGCGGCCTGATCACGGTCAAGGACATCCAGAAATCCAGCGAACATCCGCTGGCGTGCAAGGACGCGATGGGACGCCTGCGCGTGGGTGCGGCGGTCGGCACGGGCGAAGGCACCGAAGAACGCGTTGCGGCCCTGGTAGCGGCCGGCGTGGATGTGATTACCGTGGATACGGCGCACGGCCATTCCAAAGGTGTGCTGGATCGCGTCAAGTGGGTGAAGCAGAACTTTCCGGATGTCCAGGTCATCGGTGGCAACATCGCCACCGCATCGGCAGCGGCGGCACTGGTCGAACATGGCGCGGACGCGGTCAAGGTCGGGATCGGCCCGGGATCCATCTGCACCACGCGCATGGTTGCGGGAGTGGGTGTGCCGCAGATCACGGCCGTGGCCAATGTGGCCGCCGCGCTGGCCGGTAGCGGGGTCGGTGTGATCGCGGACGGCGGGATTCGCTATTCCGGCGACATCGCCAAAGCGCTGGCCGCAGGTGCCAACTGCGTTATGCTCGGCGGCTTGCTGGCGGGCACCGAAGAGGCGCCGGGCGAAGTCGAACTGTTCCAGGGGCGCTCCTACAAATCCTATCGCGGCATGGGCTCGCTGGGCGCCATGCAGCAAGGCTCAAGCGACCGCTACTTCCAGGACAACGAGAAGAGTGCCGAGAAGCTTGTTCCCGAAGGGATCGAAGGCCGTGTGCCCTACAAAGGCAGCGTATTGAACGTGATTCACCAGTTGATGGGCGGCCTGCGTTCCAGCATGGGTTACCTTGGGGTCGCCACGATTGCCGACATGCATGCCAAGGCTGAGTTCGTTGAAATCACCTCGGCCGGCGTGCGCGAATCGCACGTTCATGACGTGCAGATCACCAAGGAAGCGCCGAATTACCGCGTCGAATGACATGCGTCCACGCCGGATAGTCGAGGCGCTGCTGCTGGCTATTGGCATGGTCGTGGCGGCCTGGGTGCTGGGGCAGGCCTTGCTGCAATTCAAGCAGACCGACCGCAGCGTCGAGGTCAAGGGGCTCGCCGAACGCGAAGTCCCGGCCGATACCGCCATCTGGCCGGTCGCGTTCAGCGAGGCGGACAACGATTTGCCCAAGCTGTATCAGGCCCTGCAGGAAAAGAACGCGAAAATTGCCGCCTTTCTTCAGGCCAGCGGCTTCAAGCCTGACGAGATTTCAGTTTCGGCGCCGTCGATCACCGACCGCCAGGCGCAGGACTATGGCAACGCCCAACTGGCAGAACGCCTGCGGTATAGCGGCAAATCGACGCTGACCGTCTATACTCGGCAGGTCGATCGCGTGCGTGAGGCGATGGCGCGCTTGGGCGAACTCGGCAAACAGGGCATCGCCCTGTCGCCCGAGAACTATGAAAACCGCACGCAGTTCCTGTTCACCGATCTCAATGCGCTGAAACCGGCCATGATCGAGGAAGCGACCAAGAACGCGCGTATCTCGGCTGAAAAATTCGCCAAGGATTCGGATAGCCGCCTGGGCAAGATCCGGCGAGCCAATCAGGGCCAGTTTTCCATCGAAGACCGCGACGCCAGCACGCCCTACATCAAGAAAGTGCGCGTGGTGTCTTCGGTCGAATACCGCCTAATCGATTAATCCTCACCGGGCGAGCCCGGCCAGCCATGCACCAGAAAATCCTCATCCTCGATTTCGGTTCCCAGTACACCCAGCTCATCGCACGCCGCGTGCGCGAAGCCGGGGTCTATTGCGAGCTCCATCCCAACGACGTGACCGAAGCCTTCATCCGTGACTTCGCGCCGGCCGGCATCATTCTCTCCGGCGGCCCGAATTCAGTTTACGAGGAAGAAACGCCGCGGGCGCCGCAAATCGTGTTCGAACTGGGCGTGCCCGTACTCGGGATTTGTTATGGCATGCAGACCATGGCGGCCCAGCTTGGCGGCAAGGTGGAAAATGCCACCAAGCGCGAGTTCGGCTACGCCGAAATCCGCGCGCGCGGCCATACCGCACTGCTGCGCGATATCCAGGATCGCGTCAACGACGAAGGCCATGGCCTGCTGGACGTGTGGATGAGTCACGGCGACAAGGTGACCGAGTTGCCGCCCGGCTTCAAGGTCATGGCGAGCAACGCAGCAACCCCGATCGCCGGCATGGCAGACGAAGATCGCAAGTTTTACGGTGTGCAGTTCCATCCCGAAGTTACCCATACGCTGCAGGGCAAGACCCTTCTCAATCGTTTCGTGCGCGACCTGTGCGGCTGCGCGGGCGACTGGAACATGCCCGATTACGTCGATGAAGCCATCGGCAAGGTGCGTTCCGAAGTCGGCAGCGACGAAGTCATTCTCGGCCTGTCGGGCGGGGTCGACTCCTCGGTGGTCGCGGCACTGCTGCACCGCGCGATCGGCAAGCAGCTCACCTGCGTGTTCGTCGACAACGGACTGCTGCGTCTGAACGAAGCCGAGCAGGTGATGCAGACCTTCGCCGACAACCTCGGCGTCAAGGTCATCCACGTCGACGCGCGTGACCGCTTCATGAACGAACTCGCCGGCGTGACCGACCCCGAACAGAAACGCAAGATCATCGGCCGCGAATTCGTCCATGTGTTCCAGGAAGAGGCCGAGAAGTTGCCCAAGGCCAAGTGGCTGGCACAGGGCACGATCTATCCCGATGTCATCGAATCGGCCAGCGCCAAGACCAAGAAGGCGCACACCATCAAGAGCCACCACAACGTCGGCGGTCTGCCCGATACGCTGCATCTCAAATTGCTGGAACCGCTGCGCGAATTGTTCAAGGACGAAGTACGCGAACTCGGCATCGCACTCGGCCTGCCGCACGACATGGTCTATCGGCATCCCTTCCCCGGTCCCGGCCTCGGTGTGCGCATCCTCGGCGAAGTCAAACGAGAATACGCCGACCTGCTGCGCCAGGCGGATGCCATCTTCATCGACGAATTGCGTGCAAGCGGCTGGTATGAGAAAACCAGCCAGGCTTTTGCCGTGTTCCTGCCGGTCAAGTCCGTCGGCGTGATGGGCGACGGCCGTACCTACGACTATGTGGTTGCGTTGCGAGCCGTCGTCACCAGCGATTTCATGACCGCCCACTGGGCCGAACTGCCCTACACCCTGCTTGGCAAGGTTTCCAACCGCATCATCAACGAAGTGCGCGGTATCAACCGCGTCGTCTACGATATCAGCGGCAAGCCGCCGGCTACGATTGAGTGGGAATAATTCAGGCTTGTTCGCGGGCTTTCGGTGACTATCGGAAACTCTTTATAACTGATTGATTATTAAAAATATATAACACGGAATCTATCGGTAACAATTGCTGGCAAGCAGATCAAAGTGTCGGTCGATCTGACGGTAGCCAAGTACGGTCTCAAAGGACTATAATTTCTACCGTCAAGCCGTTTGGACGCGTGACGGTAAAAAATCAAGCAAAAAGCTAGATTTCATGCGGGTTCCGAGCGGATTATCAATCTGAAGGTGCGTGACGGTAAAGTCATCACCGCCACGGAGGACGCCGATGCTCACCGACACCGCACTGAAGAACCTCAAGCCCAAGAGCGCTCAATACAAGGTGGCCGACCGAGACGGCATGTACGTGACCGTCTCGCCAGCCGGCACCGTCACCTTCCGTTACGACTATCGCCTCAATGGGCGTCGCGAAACGCTGACCATCGGCCGCTATGGGCCGGATGGCTTGTCGCTGGCCAGGGCGCGCGAGCGCTGCCTGGAGGCCAGGCGTGCGGTGGCCGATGGGCGGTCGCCTTCCCGGGAGAAGCAGCGCCAGAAGCGCCGGCTGGCCGAGGCAAAGACCTTCGGCGAATTTACCGTCAGGTGGGCCGCCGAGGCGCGTATGGCCGACAGCACGCGATCCATGCGCAAGAGCATCCTCGATCGCGACATCCTGCCGGTTTTCCAGAATCGGCTACTGACCGAGATTACAGCCGACGACCTGCGCGACCTGTGCTACAAGGTCAAGGGCAGGGGAGCGCCAGCCACCGCGATCCATGTCCGCGACATCGTTAAACAGGTCTATGGCTTTGCCATTTTGCACGGCGAGAAGGTGGCCAACCCTGCAGACGACGTTGGTCCATCGTCGATCGCCACCTTCGTGCCGAAGGACCGCGCGCTATCACCGAGTGAGATTCGCATCGCGCTCTCGCAGATGGAGTACGTCGCCTCGTATCCTACGATCAAGCTCGGCCTGCGACTGATTTTGCTCACCTTGGTGCGCAAGAGCGAGTTGATCCACGCGACGTGGGACGAGGTGGATTTCGAGAAGGCGCTATGGAGCATTCCGAAGGAACGCATGAAAGCGTCCAAGGCCCATAACATCTACCTGTCGCAGCAGGCGCTCGACATCATGATCGCGCTACGCACCTGTGCCGGCGGCTCGCGCTACCTGATCCCTTCGCGCTACGACGCCGACAAGTGCATGTCCAACGCCACGCTCAATCGGGTCACGCAACTGATCATCGAACGCGCGAAGGCGAACAAACTCCCGCTGGAGCCCTTCACCGTGCATGACCTGCGCCGCACCGGTTCCACCATCCTCAACGAACTCGGTTTCAATAGCGACTGGATCGAGAAGTGTCTGGCTCACGAAGACGGCCGCTCATCCCGTGGTGTTTACAACAAGGCTGAATACGCCGAGCAGCGCCGTCACATGCTGCAGGAATGGGCCGACATGATTGACGCTTGGGTGGCGGGCAAGCCGCATACACCTACGCTGCTGCCGCCATCCATGAAGGTGCTCACTACGCAGGCATTTCTTTGACGGGACGGCGCTTGCGTTGGCGCACATCGGGCGAGGGCGCTCGCTTCAGTTGATCTAAGTCGGAAGCCTGCCGCCGCGCGGCTATCCAAGCCTCCACCTCGGCCAGGTCCCACACTACGCAGCGTGCCGTCAGATTGAACCGGCGCGGAAATTCCCCGCGGCGTTCCATGTCGTAGATCGTAGTATCGGCCAGCGGCACCAGTTGACGCAATTCAGTGCGTCGGATAGTGCGCCGGAAGGGAAGAGGGCTCTTGAGTGATGGATGCGGTAACTTGTCGTCCTCGGGGCGATAAGCATCATGCACGACGCGCTCGCTAACAGTTACTCGCGGTGATGATCTGTCTTTCATAGTCGAGTCCAGGGCAAAAGGTAGCGACTGAAGCGTTACGATGTTTCAAGGACATATGCTGACTATCGAAGCCATGATCAACAACCTACTGTGGCGAAGCACGGCGTACGACAGTACTATTCGATGGATATGGTTGTAATGAGCCAACCCGCCCAGATCGAGCAGACAAACGAAGCTACGGCCAATCCAGCCGGAGTATTCGACTTGTCCAGCGCCGAAGGCGTCAATGAGTCCGAGCGGATGCTCATGCGTCTATGCCGAAAGTCGTTCCTGAGCCTCTGGGCACATGCCAACCTCCATACCGCCCAGGACATGCGAGACGGCAGGGGTAGTGCGAAGGAATTTGCCGATGTGCTGGTTATATTTGGCAACGATGTGATCATCTTTTCCGACAAGAACATCCAGTTTCAGGCGGATCGGGAACAAAATATCGCCTGGCCACGGTGGTTCAAGCGTGCCGTGACCGAATCAGCCATCCAGTTGCACGGTGCGATGAGTTGGCTGCGACGATTCCCCGGGCGCATCTTCCTCGATGCGGCCTGCACGCGACCTCTGCCTATCGAGCTACCTTCCGCAGATCGAGCCCGCTACCATCTTGTTGCGGTCACACGTGGCAGTCGCGACGCCTGTCTCAAGACCTTTCCCGGCAGCTTCGGCACTTTGCAGATCGACACCGGTATTGAGGGACGAGCCCATGAGAAAGTGCCGTTCACGGTTGGTGCACTGGACCGCTCCAAGCACTTTGTGCACGTCCTGGATGAGTTCTCGCTCGAAGTCGTCATGGATGAGATGGACACCATCACTGACTTCCTGGCGTATCTCAAGGCGCGTGAGGCCTTCTTGAGCGAGGCCGATACGACCGTGGTTGCCGCTGGGGAAGAACAATTGATCGCCGCCTACATTTCCAATGGCGACAACGGCAAGCACCCATTTCTGCCTGATGCCGTTGGCTCGGATAAGCCTAGTCTCGTGATTTTCGACGATTCACACTATCCAGGCCTCATACAACGCCCCGAGTACCAAGCAAAACGCCGTCAAGATGAACGCAGCCGCGCGTGGGACGACCTACTCGAAAGACTGATCCGGCTGGGCGACCCCAGGCTGGTTCATCCTGAAGTCGAGCAAACAAACCACGAGACAGAAGAAGCGCTGCGACTGATGGCGTCCGAATCGCGATTCAGGCGTCATCTACTCACCGAATCGTTGCTGGAAATGTTGGCGGCGGCCGCGGAGGAGCCCTGTAAGCGGCGCGCGAGAGTTTTCACGACACACGAGCAGTCCGATCTCGTCTACATCTTTCTGGTCACGCCAAAGCGCCCGAATGAGACCGATGACGATTACCGTAAACACCGTGTGGCGATGCTTCATGCGTACTGTCGTTGCGCCAAGTTGCGCTTTCCTCAATCTGAGACCTTCATTGGCCTTGGGCTCGACCATCCGGCCAGGGACTATGAAATGTCGTCGGAAGACGTAATTGTCTTCACCTGTCACGAATACACGCCTGCTGAGAAAGCCGAAACCGAGCGCTTTCAGCGGGAGCTTGGCATTCTTGGCGAGGGACTTACGATGCGGGAGGGCTACGCGACCGAGTTCGCCGCAATGGCCATGGCTCGGCCACAGGCCAATCCGAAGCGGCATGACGACAACAAGAAGCGCAAGGCAAAGCTCGCGAAAGCGTCGCGACGCCGAAACCGTCGATAAGGCGGACAACCCTGCGAAAACTCAGGTGCCAGGCACCGGTTCCGGATGGGTCGCCGATCCGGTTTTCGCCAGATATTTCTTGAATTCACGGTCGCGAACCATGAATGCTTCAAGCATGTGGGGTATCAACGCGACGCCGTCCACGGATTCGCCGTAGGCCTGGGCATGAAGCGCCGCGTAATGGTCCAGCATTATCTTCAGGTTGGCGGAAAGCGAAATCGTAAGCTTTACGGTCTCGGCTTTGGGCAGCGGACCCAGCCGAAGTTTCCTCGTGCTCATTGCGATGCCCCTCGTTGAAAGAACAGCGGCTGATAGGGGCGCAGGATCAGATCCTTGTTCACCATCACCCGCATCGGAAAGCCCGGCCGTATCGTCAGCGTCGGCTGGATGCTCAGGTTGCGCTTGGTGATCTCCTGGCCCGCCTGGTTCACGGTGTCCTGAGCGCTCTGGCGTGCCGCAATCACCACTCGGTTGCCATTGCCGCCATTGTCAGGAGCGGCCAGTTCGGCCCCGACACCTAGCAGCGTGGACAGTGCGGCGCTCGCCAGGATTCGATCCCAATGCCAATCGACGCCATCCTCCAGACCGGCATAGCCGGCCGGGTCAATGCCGGGCAGCTTGTCCAGCGAGATTGAGGAGGTGTCGGGCAAGATTAGCCGAGTCCAGACCAGCAGTACGCGGCGCTGGCCGAATGCCACTTGGCTGTCGTAACGGCCGACCAGTCGCGAACCCTGCGGGATCAGCAGATAGCGCCCCGTGGCCGTGTCGTAGACAGCTTCGGTCACGGTGGCGATGACCTGCCCGGGCAAGTCGGAATTGATGCCCGTCACCAGCGCCGCCGGAATGATGGTGCCCGCCATCACCTGGTAGGGCGAGGCTGGTAGTTGCAGGCTGGCCGGATTGCGGGTGGTCGTATCGCCGCCATTGGCGACAAGCGCCTGCTTCTGCTCCTGCCGATTCTGCACAGCCGTCGGATCGGTCGGCTGTGCCGACGCGAAGGCAGAGGCCATGGGATTGAAGGCTTGATTGCCCGATGCCGGCTCGGGTTGGATTGCGGCCACGGTGGTTGCCGGTGTCACATTTGTTGTACTACTGCTGCGGAAAAACACCGACGAACGCGCCGCATCCTCGGCATCGCCCGGCTGAGCGATACGGCCGGGTTGCGCGGGGGTGTACGCACCTGTGTTCCCGTGGTTTTGCGCATGCACGATGGCCGGCCCCAAGTCGCCCGGCAATGGCTCACCCAACATCGGCACCACAGGCTTGGCCATTGGCACCACCTTGGAATAATCCGTTGGCAACTGGTCGAGGCTATCGGCCCGTGAGACGCGATCCACGTTATACAGCTCGGTGGCCGGGTTGCGCTCACGCTTGTGCGGCTGCAAGGACCAGAGTGTGGCGCCCAGTATGACGATGCCGAGCGTCCCTGCGAGCACGGCCAGCATGCGCCGATTGAGCCGCGTGACCGGACGCGGCGAAGCGCGCAGAGCCAAGGTGTCCGGGTCGGCCTTATCTGTCCCCGTCGGCGGCGTCTGCGGTGTGGCGGACATGCTCATGCTCAATACCTCCGCGCCATGCTGCCCACGCCATCGGTGCGCTCGATGCGCACCACGGCGGCCTTGTCCGCACCCAGCCGCAACTCGGCCGCACCGAACAGCCGATCCACGATGTAATACGGCGAATGGAAGCGGTAGTTCACGAGCTGGCCATCGCCCTGCTGCCCGATCACGAATAGCGGTGGCAGCTCGCCCTGCGCGATGCCGGCGGGGAACTGGATATAGACCCGCTCGCCGTCATCGAACGCGCGCAACGGCTTCCACGGTGGGCTGTCACCGGAGATGGCGTAGCGGAACTTGATCTGCTCCAGCGACAAGCCCGAGTCTACCGGCGCTGCCGCCTGAGCCTGCTGCGCCTGCTTCTGCAAGGCCAGCATGCGGTCCTTCGGGTAGTCCCACGATGCCGATGCCATCCACGCCTGCGGTGTCGAAGATAGTTCGAGTAGGTAGGTGCGGCGGTTGGTGGTGATGACCAGGTTTGTCTTCAAGCCGACGCGCGTGGGCTTCACGAGGATGTTCACGCGCAGACTGGCACCCACGCCGCTCGCGGTATCGCCCACGATCCAGCGCACGGTGTCGCCGGCCGAGACCGTCACCAGTTCCTCACCCTCCTGCAAGGTGATAACAGTGACACGCCCCGGACTGGTGTAGAGCTGATACAGCGCGCCGTCCGTATAGGGCCAGACCTGGATCGCGTTTATATAGCCTTCGCGGCTGGGGGCCACGCGGGCTTCGGCATTGGCGCGCGCCACACGAACCTTCTCGTCGGGCGATTCGGCGACTGGCTTGTCCTCTGGCGAGCTCGCCAGCGGCTTCAACTGTTCGGGCAGCGGAAGTGGTTTCGGCATTTCGACCACCTCGATGGGTTTGGGCAATTCCGGCAGCACGTGCGCCGCGATGGGTTCGTCCAGCGTGATGTCCGGCGGCAGCTTGCCGTGTGTGGCGCAGCCGGTGAAAGTCACCAAGGTGGCGCTCAGGATCAACGGCAAAGCGTAAATACGGATTTGGGTTTTCATGGTTTTGGGGTTCCTTCGGTTGCGTCGAGTTCACGGCTCCAGGACAGGCCGTTGACATAAATTCCCAGCGGGTTCTTGCGCAGCCGCTCTTCGGTGCGCGGCGGTTGCAGTACGATGGACAGCACAGCCGTCCAGCGCTCGGTGCCAGAAGGTGAACCGTTCACATAGGTGCGCTCGATCCAGCGCACCTGGAACGACGACGGGCTGGCGCGCACCACGCTGGTGATCTCCACGGCTGTCGAGCTCTGCCCGATGCGCGCGAACGGATCGTTGCTGCGCGCATAGTCGTTCAGTGTGGCCGCGCCTGTATCCGTGGTGTAGTTGTAGGCTTCGAGCCAGTTCTGCCGCACCACGATGGGATCGATCGACAGCGAGCGCACGTCGGTGAGGAAGCGCGCCAGGTGGTAGGCGATCTGCGCATCGTTCGGCTTGTACGGCGTGGCGGCTTCGCCCACCGCGCGCACCTGGCCGCCGGTGGCCACTTCGACCACATACGGCGTGACGATGGACTGTGCCGACCGCCACACCAGCCCCCCAGCCATCAGCAAGGCAAGCGACAGGCAGCCGAAGGCCATCAGTCGCCAGTTCTTCGCCTGCACGCGCGCACTGCCGATGCGCTGGTCCCAGACCTGTGCGGCAGCTTGGTATGGGGTGACGGGCTCGAGCGTTTCCGAGTACTTCACCTGGGGTCGTTTGAATCGCATGAACTGATCTCCGTTAAACTTCCTTAGTGGTTCGAATCGTCGCGCAGGCTCGGACTGGCACCGCTGCCGCCGTGATCGCCCGAGCGCAGAGTGTGCGCCGCCGTGGTGGCCGCATGGCTCACCTGCTGTTTGCGGCGCATTTGTTTGGCCCAGGCGGGCTCCGCTGTTGATGGCTTGGCTTCGGTCGAATCGGCCGATTCGGTAGAACTCGCGGCCGCAGGCGCAGCAGCTTCCTCGACGAAATTGGCTACGCGATCCTTGACCGCCTTGGCACTCGCGGCGACGCGCTGGCCGACGGCCCCGGCACCACTCTTGGCCACATTGGCAAGGCCTGCGCCAGCAGCACGAACTCCACCGCCACCCGATGCCGCGGCGCCAGCCTGGTAGGCGGTTTTCGCGCCGCTTGCCATTGAGCTGCTCGCACGCCCGGCCGATGCAGCGCTACCGATGGCCGCGCGCGCAGCGCCCGGCACCATGCGTGCGCCAGTGGCCACCGCCGCGCCACCCGTCGCGATAGCCGCGCCACCGGCCACCGCCAAACCAGCAGCCCCCAGCGCCGTGCCGGCCGCCGCACCCGCACCGAGCTGCGGTGCGCCGGACACCAGCCCGGTGGCAATCCCCGGCCCGAAGATCCCCAGTCCCAGCATCGCCAGCGAGGCGAGCATGATGGTCAACGCCAGGTCGATGGAGGGCTCAGTGTTGGGCGGGGTCTGGAACTGTGCAAATAATCCCGTGCCGATGCCGACGATCACCGCCAGCACCAGCACCTTGATGCCCGATGACACCACGTTGCCCAGCACCCGCTCGGCGAGGAATGCGGTCTTGTTCCACAACGCGAACGGCACCAGCACGAAGCCCGCGAGCGTGGTCAGCTTGAATTCGATCAACGTGACGAAGAGCTGCACCGCGAGTACGAAGAAGCTCACGATCACCACCAGCCAGGCGAGAAACAGCACGCTGATGACATCGAGGTTAGCGAACACCTCAGGGAAGCCGGTCAAGTCGCTGATCTGCGCCATGATGGGTTGCGCCGCATCGACACCGACCTTGGCCAGGTGGCCCGGCTGCAGAAACTGCGCCTGCGTCAGCGTGGAACCCGACGCCACCAGCCCGAGTCCGGCAAACGAATTGAACAGGATGCCTGCCAGGTTGTTGAAGTTGCCGATGATGAACGCGAACGCGCCGACATAGAGCGTCTTCTTGATCAGCCTGCCGATTACGTCCTCGCCGCCCATGGCCCAGAACAGCCCGGCCAACGTCATGTCGATCACCACCAACGTCGCGGTGAGGAACGCCACTTCGTTATGCAGCAGGCCGAAACCCGAGTCGATGTAGTGCGAGAAGACATCGAGGAAGTGGTCGATGACCGACAGATCGTTCATGGCTCAGTCTTTCGCTGCGGAAGCGGGTGCGGCCGGTGGCGCGGGCGTGTACGGCGTGCCGCTGCCCATGAAGCGCCGCCGCGTGGCCTCACTCGCCCTGTTGCACAGGGCATCGCCCGCCTTATCGTGGTTGGCCTTGCACTGCGCGCGGACTTCCTTCAGGCGCTCGGGATTCGCCAGCAGCGATTCGACCGAGTCGGTGGGTGCCGGCTTGTTGCAGGCGGCGAGCAGCAGGGTGCAGGCGAGGGTGGTCAGGAGGGTTTTCATATGGGTTCCTCAGTTGCCGTAGAAGTTGACGGGGGATGGCGAGTACGGTGTGCCGGTGCCATGGAAACGCTTGCGCACCTCGGCGGCACGCGCATGCACCGCGACCTGACGCGCCTGTTCGAGAGCGACGGCGCGGTCTTGCGTGACCTGGAGCTGCTGCGCCTGGATCGCCTGCCGGGCCTGCAAGGCGAGCAACTGGTTCGTCGCCTGGGTGGCCTGCAAGGCGCCCACCGCCGACTGGCTGCTGTTCACGAGGGCGGACAAGGTCTGCTCGTCGGAGGCGAAGTTCTGCACCGACTGCGACTGCACCTCGGTCGCGGTGCGTAGCGCCTCCAGTGCGTTCTGCCAACGCTGGCTGGCGTCGAGCGCCATCTGGTTTGCCGGGGTCGAGGCGGTGTAGGCAGCGGGATAGAGCTGCGCGAACTGGGTCTCCATCTGAGTCAGATTCAATGACAGCCCTTGCGCCTGCTGCAGCAGCTGGTTCGTCGCGGACAGTGCGGATTGCAGTTGATTGAGCGCGCTGAAGGGGAGGCTGGTCAGGTTCTTCGCCTGGTTGGTCAGCATCTGCGCTTCATTCTGCAGTTGCTGGATCTGGTTGTTGATCTGCTGCAGAGTACGGGCGGCGGTCAGGATGTTCTGCACCAGATTGGCCGGATCGATCACCACCCATTGCGCCTGTGCTGCAGGCATCACGGTCATGAGCATGGCGGCGGCGAGGGCAGGCAGGGTCCTCTTCATGACGGATTCTCCTTGGGAATGGTCGGGATGAACGGGAAGGACGGGATGAGGTCTGCGGCCCAGCCGAGGCCGCGATGGCGCAGCCAGGCGGCCGCGAAGTCCGCCGGCGGCACCGACGCGGCAACGGCGTCGATGGCGCGCTGGTCTTCAGGTCTGGCCGCGCCGGCGAACGCCAGCGTCACCGGCCCGAGCCCCAGATCGAAGACGCGGTTGCCGAGCCGCGACTGGTAGTAGTAGTCGCGCTTGGGCTGGGCGGTCGCCACGATCTCGATTTGCCGCGCATTGAGACCGAAGCCTTCGTAGATGACGCGAATCTGCGGCTCGGTCGCCTGGGGATTGGGCAGGAAGATGCGGCTCACGCAGCTCTCGACGATGGCCGGCGCAATGCTGGAATCCTTGATGTCCGCCAGCGATTGCGTCGCGAAGATCACCGACACGTTCTTCTTGCGCAGCGTCTTCAACCATTGGCGGATGCGCGCGGCGAACACCGGGTCGTCGAGGAACAGCCAGGCTTCGTCGAGGATCAACAATGTCGGGGCACCGTCGAGTCGTTCCTCGAAGCGCGCGAACAGGTAGCGCAGTACCGACAGCGCCGCCGCTTTGCTGTGCATCAGTTCTTCCATCTCGAACGCTTGCACGTCGGCGACACCGAGCTGGTCATGGTCGGCATCGAGCAGTCTGCCGTGTGCACCGCCCAGCACGTAGGGTTGCAGCGCCTGACGCAGTGCATTCGACTGCAGCAGTACGGATAATCCAGTCAGGGTGCGCTGTTCACACGGCGCGCTGGCGAGACTGTTCAGTGCCGACCACACGGACTCCTTCTCGGTCGGCCCGACAACCACGCCTTCGTGAATCAACAGGCCTTGGACCCATTCGGCCGCCCAGGCGCGGTAGCTGTCCTGGTCGATGCGGGCCAGCGGCTGGAAGGCCATGGCACCGTCCGCACCCAGGTCATAGTGCTCACCGCCAAGTCCGAGCACGGTGGCGCGAATCGAGCGCCCCATGTCGAAGGCGAAGATGCGCGATCCGGCATAGCGGCGGAACTGCAAGGCGAGCGTCGCCAGCAGCACCGACTTGCCCATGCCGATGGGGCCGACCACCAGGGTGTTGCCCACGTCGCCAATGTGCGTGACCAGCCGGAACGGCGTCGCGCCATCGGTGCGCGTCACGATCAGCGGTGGGCCGTCGAGATGCGCATTGCGCTCCTGCCCGGCCCAGACGGCGGAGACCGGCATCATGTGCGCGAGGTTCAGGGTCGAAACGATGGGTTGGCGTACGTTGGCGTAGGCGTGTCCCGGAATCGACGACAGCCAGGCATCGACCGCATTCAGGGTCTCGGGGATCGTCACGAAGCCACGGCCCTGAATCGTTCGCTCGATTGCACGGAGTTTTTCGTCGGCAGCGGTCGCGTCGGAGTCGAGCACGGTGACAGTGGCGGTGACATAGCCGAAAGACACCTGATCGCTGCCCAGTTCCTGGAGAGCAGCGTCGGCGTCCGCCGCCTTGTTCGACGCATCGGAATCGACCAGCGGACTTTCCTGCTGGAAGATGGTTTCGCGCAGCAGCGCGACGATGTTCTTGCGTTTGGCGAACCATTGCCGGCGCAAGCGGCTCAATTCCTTCTCGGCATCAGCCTTGTCGAGGCACAGGAAGCGTGTGCTCCAGCGGTAGGCAAAGCCCAGGCGGTTGAGGTCGTCAAGCAAGCCAGGCCAGGTCGAAGTCGGGAAGCCACGCACCGACACCACGCGCAGGTGTTGCGCGCCAAGCATGGGCGCAAGGCCACCGGTCAACGGCTCATCGGCCAGCAGCGCATCGAGGTGCATCGGCACCTCGGGCACGGCCACCGGATGCGGACGGGTGGATACGCAGGCATGCAGATAGGTCAGTGTCTGACCATCGTCGAGCCACGCGATTTCCGGCATTACCCCTTCGAGCAAGCCGAAGAAGCGTTCGGTTTCCGACACGAAGCCCTCCAGCCGTTCGCGCCAGTCCACGCCTTCGACCTTGCTGTTCTCATACAGCAGCTTCGCGGCGCGGGCCGTCGATTCCTCGGGCGGCAGATAAAGCAGCGTCAGGTGGTATTTGCTCTCGAAGTGGCTATCGATTTCCTCGAAAGCCGCCCTGCGTTCTTCATCGACCAGCCAGGACAGCGGCTCGGGGAACACCGACCCCGGATAGTTAGCGGCTACGCGCCGCTCGGCTTCCACGAACAAAGCCCAACCCGATCCAAGCCGACGCAGTGCGTTGTTCAATCGCGCAGAGGTCGCGACCAGTTCGCCCTGCGTAGCGCTGTCCAGATCCGGCCCGCGAAACCGTGCCGTACGCTGAAACGAGCCATCCTTGTTCAACACGACGCCCGGCGCGACCAGTCCGGCCCAAGGCAGCCAATCGGCCAGCAACGTGGGGCGCTTGTGATATTCGGCAAGGTGCATCATGGGATCGTCCTCACACGTCCAGCAGCTGCCGGTGCTTGATGTGCCGCGCGAACACGGCCATGAATTGCGCATCCAATCGCGCGCCCCACACGGCCAGCGAGTGCCCGACGATCCACAGCACCATGCCGGGCAACCATAGTTGCAGCCCGAGTCCCACGGCGGCGGCCAGCGTGCCGTTGGCAATCGCCATGGTGCGCGGTGCGCCACCCAGCAGAATCGGTTCGGTCAACGAGCGATGCAGCGGCACCTCGAAGCCGGCTGTATCAGCGCTTGACGTGTTCATGCCAGCACCGCTCCGCCGCTGAAACTGAAAAAGGTCAGGAAGAACGATGACGCGGCGAATGCGATCGACAGACCGAACACGATCTGCACCAGCTTGCGGAAGCCGCCGCTGGTGTCGCCGAATGCCAGCGTCAATCCGGTGGTAATGATGATGATCACCGCAATGATGCGGGCCACCGGCCCCTGGATCGAATCCAGCAGGGATTGCAACGGGGCTTCCCATGGCATGTTCGAGCCTGCTGCGTGCGCGGGAATGGTGATGGCCAGCAGGGCGGCGAGAGCCACTAATTGCAAGGCAGGTTTTACGGAAATGCGTGAAGTCGTCATGACGGTTCTCCGGTGGTTGAGGAAAGGGATGGGGTGAAATGCATCAGCTCGCTACTGAGCTGGTAGCCGCGGCTGTCGAAGCCGGTGACGCAGGCGATTTCCTGCACGCGGCGCGCATGGCCGCGACCGGCGATGTAGACGATGACGTTGACCGCTTCCGCGATCAGCGCGCGTGGTGGCGTCATGGCGACTTCGAGGATCAGTTGTTCCAGGCGCAGCAACGCGCCCGCAGCGGAACCGGCATGAACGGTGGCGATACCGCCCGGATGGCCCGTGCCCCAAGCCTTGAGCAAGTCCAGAGCTTCGGCGCCGCGCACCTCACCCACGACGATGCGGTCCGGGCGCAGCCGCAGGGTCGAGCGCACCAGCTCGGCCATGGTCACGATGCCGGCACGAGTGCGCAGCGGCACATGGTCGCGTGACGTGCATTGCAGCTCCACCGTGTCTTCCAACACGATCACGCGGTCGCCGGTGGCGGCGATTTCGTCAAGCAGAGCGTTGGCCAGCGTGGTCTTGCCGGTGCTGGTGCCGCCCGCGATCAGGATGTTCTGGCGCGCGCACACCGCGTTACGCAGAAATTCCGCCTGAGCCTCGGTCAGGATGCCGTCGGCCACGTAGGCGTCGAGCCGGATCAAGCCGACCGCGCGCTTCCTCAGCGCGAAGACCGGCCCCGGCGTCACCGGTGGCAGCGCACCCTCGAAACGTTCGCCCGTCTCCGGCAACTCGGCGGACAGCAGCGGCTTGCCCGCATGCACCTCGGCGCACACATGCGCAGCGACCAGGCGGATGATGCGCTCGCCGTCGGCGGGTGTGAAGCGGATGCCCAGCGGTTCGCGACCGCTGCCCAGCCGATCCACCCACAGCAGACCGTCCGGATTCAGCATGACCTCCACCACGTCGGGGTCGTCCAAAGCCTTGGCGATGTCCGGCCCCATGGCCGTGCGCAGCATGCGCACGCGACGCTCCAGCGCCAGCGAGGTCGACACGTCATGATTATGCAGTGCGTTGTTCATGACGGGACTGCTCCTGATTCGTCGTCAGCAGGCGCTTCGCTGGGGTTGGTTTTGTCGTGGGTGAAGAACTGGCTCTGATCGGGCTGGATTTCCTCGACCACGTCCCTGACCAGGCTGCGCCCGCGTAGCAGATGCCGGCCGAGCTGTTCGATGAACTGCTCGAAGCGCGCGCGGCCCTGGGCGCGCGCCGCCTCTTGATGCGCTTCCGGCACGGGCGTACTGACAGTGAGGAAATAGCGCACGTACAGCGCCAACGTCTCGATCAGGATGTTCTGATCGCGCTCCAGCTTGTCGAGCTGGCGCGACAAGCGATCCAGCCGTTTGGCGATAGCCGCTTCGCGCTGATCGCCGGAGTCGGGCGACAGGAAAGATGCCAGCGCGGCGGCGATGATGGAGGACTTGGACAAACCCTTCATGGTCGCCAGCTCGTCGAGCCTCCGGGCGTGCTCGGGTTCGATGAAGACATTCAGACGTGTGCGGCTCATAGCGCGATTCCATCGTCGGGGTCGAGGGCCGCCAGCCGCGCTGTGCGTTGCAGGCGTGGATCGAGTTGGGCGGGCAAGGGTAGCGGCAGGTCGTCGTCATCGAGCAGCCCCAGATCGTCCACCGCGTGTTCGGGTTCCGGCATGAACGCGACTTCGGCCAGTTCCGGCTGCTGCTGATGACCGCCGTCGTCGATGGCCTCACCGTGTGCGGGGAGAACCAGACCAAGAATCGGCGCGGCGGGGATCGCCAGTCTGGTCCAGTCGTCGGGCCGCGGTGCCGGCACATCGGTATAGTGTCCGTGCAGCAATTGCGGTGGTGCCTGAATGCGCGTCTTGAAATTCGCATCCAGGTAGTAGCGAATCTTCTGGGCCTTGATGGGTGGATGGCCGGACACCATCACCACTTCGTCGTCGGGCGGCAACTGCATCACCTCGCCAGGCGTGAGCAGTGGCCGTGCGGTTTCCTGGCGCGACACCATCAGGTGTCCGAGCCACGGGGCCAGCCGGTGGCCCGCGTAGTTGCGCTGTGCGCGTAATTCGGTGGCGGTGCCAAGGGCCTCGGAAATGCGCTTGGCGGTGCGTTCGTCATTGGTGGCGAATGTGATGCGCACGTGGCAGTTGTCGAGGATGGAATGGTTCTGACCGTAGGCCTTGTCGATCTGGTTGAGGGATTGCGCGATCAGGAAGGCGCGCAGTCCATAGCCCGCCATGAATGCCAGGGCCGACTCGAAGAAGTCCAGCCGACCCAGAGCCGGAAACTCGTCGAGCATCAGCAGGAGTTTGTGGCGCCGGGCAATGCCGTCGCTGCCGTCGAGCGACTCGGTCAGGCGCCGCCCGATCTGGTTGAGAATCAGGCGGATTAGCGGCTTGGTACGGCTGATGTCCGAGGGCGGCACCACCAGGTACAGCGACACGGGAGAATCGGCATCGATCAGGTCGGCGATGCGCCAGTCGCAGCGCGAGGTCACTTCGGCCACCGTGGGGTCGCGATACAGGCCCAGGAAGCTCATCGCGGTAGACAGCACACCCGAGCGCTCGTTTTCGCTCTTGTTGAGCACCTCGCGTGCGGCGGAGGCGACAACGGGATGCGGTGCATCGCCGAGATGAGTTGTGGTCATCATCCGATGCAGCGTCAGTTCGAAGGGTGAGGCCGGATCGGACAGGAAGTTGGCGACGCCGCGCAGCGTTTTGTCCTCGCTGGCGTAGAGTACGTGCAGGATCGCGCCGACCAGCAGGGCATGCGAGGTTTTCTCCCAATGGTTGCGCCGCTCCAGTGCGCCTTCGGGATCGACCAGGATGTCGGCGATGTTCTGCACGTCGCGTACCTCATGCATGCCGCGCCGTACTTCAAGCAACGGGTTGTAGGCAGCCGAGCGCGCATCGGTCGGGTTGAACAGCAGGCAGTGCGAGAAGCGCGAGCGCCATCCGGCGGTCAAATTCCAGTTCTCGCCCTTGATGTCGTGGATTACGGCGGAGCCAGGCCACGAAAGTAGCGTGGGCACCACCAGGCCGACACCTTTGCCCGAGCGCGTCGGCGCGAAGGCCATCACATGCTCGGGGCCTTCATGGCGCAGGTAGTCACCGCCCTTGCGGCCGAGGAAAACCCCGACGGGTCCAGTCAGGCCGGAACGATGGATTTCAGCGGGTAGTGCCCAGCGTGCCGAACCGTAGGTTGTGACCAGCTTGGATTGCCGTGCGCGCCAGACCGACATCGCAATGGCAACGAGGGCGCTGGCGAAGCCGCTGCACGCCGCGATGGCACCGCCGCGCAGGAAGACGCTAGGCGCATAGGCATCGAAGAAGTACCACCACTCGAATAGCTTCCACGGGTGATAGACTGGTATCCCGAGCAGGTCGAACCACGGCGCGCCGAGTCGAATCTGGTATCCCAGTGCAGCCGCCGTCCACTGGGTGGCACTCCATAGCCCCAGTAATACGATGGTAAAAACCATCATGATCTGGCCAGTCAGCACGCCGGTCGGCACCATGCCCTCACGCCCTCCTGTGGATTACTCGATCCAGTCGCTCGACGTGCCGTCAGTGCGGCACCCGCGAATCAGGATCGGCCTGTCGTCAAGGTTCGGGCGGCGCCGATCCAGCACCGCTCTCGACATCACAAGTTTGAGAGCACCGCGCGTTTGAGAAAACCTGCTCTGGCGAAAATCAACTAAGAGGGGAGTACAACGACGAATATTACTGCCCCATTCTGTACCGCCAGTCCGTCGGTTCGAACGGTCGATTTGCAACTAATCGTGGCTATAAGGCTGAGCTTCGCCTTTGATACGACCTCTGATCGAGATTTTGCCCGGGCCCATGCCAGCGGTTTCCCCTCCAATTGTTTGATTGGGAGGATAAATGAATGGCGTGATGGTCATGTGCATAATTGTTTGTCGCTGCATGACCAAAACGTACCTTAAACTAAAGTTGTATTGACAGATTTTAGTTTAGTGAAATGGTCCAGTTCACGTGGCTTGGCACGCTATTTCAGTTATCTGAGGCTGCTTTTGGAGCATTAGATCAACCGCCACTACTGGCTAGATGCGGGGTTTAGGTCGGGAGCTCGACCAACTCTTGTTCGGCCATGGCGGCCGGCTGGTTCTGGGCCGACCAGGTCCCTTATGCGTCACTAATCTGACGATTGAAAATGTTTAGAAATGCAGGGGCGATTCAAGCCTGATGGTCTCCGCACGCTACTTCCTCTGGCCATTGGGCAATAGGTGCCGCAAATGCTGGTACTCGAACCACGTCAGCCCAATGACGACGGCATCCAATACCGTGATGAGCAGCAACGATAGTGAATGCGTAAAGCTGAATCGATACGCTTGGTACAGAATGAACAAACTGAAAACCGCGATGGCCGCCGGGTAGTACCCCAGCTTCTTCTGCCAAAGACCGATGATGAGGAAGAGTTTGATCACGCCGTGGCTGAGCAAATAGAAGGCGGTGAAGTTCTGGCTGCTCACCGACAGACTTTGCGCGGCATGGACCAGATAATTGGCAACGAAATCATGAGGGTCCTCCGACAATTCCATACAGGTGATGGCACGCACTAAGTCCAGCAGAAATTGCTTGGTAACGACGTAGGCAAAAATGCTGGCGGCGATTTCTGCCAGTGCAAACGCGCCTTTGAGCGTAAGGCTGATCTCGAAGGCGACGTGTACGTGCTTTTCGTCAAACAGTTTCTTTATGCTAACCATTTTCAGCAATGCGTTGGGCTTCCAGGATCGGCCAATTTCAGGCGGTCAGGTCGGTCACCATGATTGTCCGGTTATCAAGCCTTAGGTAGAACCTTAATGGCCATGCCGGTGATGAGTGTCCGGGAAGTGCGGATGCGTGTGGATCAGCGGCTCGTGCCGGTGCCGATGGCTATGCTTGGTACCGGGCGTCACCGGATAGTCATGCGCGTGCAGGTGGTGTTCGTCGTGGACATGTTCGTGACTGTGTTCCATCGGTTCGTGCACATGTCTGTGCTCATGGCGCTCGGTTAGATGCAACCACGTGCCCAGCGCCATCAACGCACCGGCCATGAGCAGCGGCATGGTGATTGGCTCACCCATCAGGACTGCGAGCAAGGCGCCGAAGAACGGCGCGACCGAGAAATAAGCGCCCGTGCGTGCAGTCCCGAGGTGCCGCAGGCCCACTACGAATAGCGCCAAACTCACCCCATAGGCGAGCAAGCCAACCATCATCGCGCCCGCCAAATTTGGCAATGCCGGCATCGACGCACCAAGCGAGAAGGCCAGTCCCAGATTCACGATACCGGATACCAAGCCCTTCACAGAGGCGATCCAGGTGGCATCGGTAAGCGACACCCTGCGGGTCAAATTATTGTCGACACCCCAGGCGAAACACGCGCCAAGGATGGCCAGTGACGGCCACAGTCCGGAAATACGCGCGCCCGAGGGTACGCTCAGGACCACAGCACCGGCCACGATGGCAAGCATGCCCAGTGCGATGCGCCGGTCAAAGTTCTCCTTGAATGCAAACCACGCCAGCAACGCGGTGAACACGCTTTCTGCATTCAGCAGAAGGGACGCGCCAGATGCAGGCATCCCCGTCAGCCCGAACATCAACAGTACGGGGCCGATGATCCCGCCTGACAAAATCGCCCCGGCAAACCACGGCACTTCATTCCGGGGGAGACGAACGGCAGGGGCATGGCTCAGCCAACGATAAAGCGACAGGCCGACGCCCGAACCCAGATAGAGCAGTCCTGCCAACAGCCACGGATTCACGGCATCAAGCAGCCACTTTGCGAGCGGCGTTCCCGCTCCAAACAATAAGGCAGCCCCGAGTGCTGCGGGTATCCCAGGCTGGCGCAGCCCTTCTTTCCAGTTCATCTTTTTAACTTGAGAGTGGCAACATGCCCAGAAGCGGCCGTTCGCATCATTCCATCAACGTAGGTAACGTGATTTGAAACCGCGTCGCTTCGTTGGTGGAGGTGACGGAAATTGAGCCGCCATGCGCGCTAACGATGGATTTGACAATTGCGAGACCTAGGCCGGCGCCATCGCCCTTGCGTTGACGCGATGGGTCGACGCGGTAGAAGCGATCGAACAGTCTTGGGAGGTGCGCTTCCGGGATTGCCTGGCCGGGGTTTTCGACAGATAAGATGGCTTTATCCGCATCGCTTTGTAAAAACACACGCACGGTTTGCCCGGGCGGAGTGTGCCGTATGGCGTTCGATATCAGGTTGCTGAGCGCGCGTCGCAACATCAGTCGATCGCCGGAAACCGCCGCAGATCCTGTCTGTGTCAGCGAAACAGCACGTTCTTCTGCCCAAGCCTCGAAATAGTCAAACAGCCCCTGTGTTTCAGTGGCCAAGTTTACTTTTTCCACGCCCGGTTTGATAAGGCGGTTGTCGGTCTGGGCAAGGTAGAGCATGTCGCTGACCATCTGGGCCATGCGTTCATATTCCTCCAAGCTGGAATAAAGAATTTCCTTGTACTCATCCTTGCTGCGTGCGTTGGAGAGTGCCACCTGCGTCTGGGTCATGAGATTAGAAATGGGGGTGCGCAGTTCGTGCGCGATGTTGGCAGAAAACTCGCGGAGGCGTCGGAATGAGTCATCCAGGCGGGTCAGCATGGCGTTAAACGCGGTTGCAAGAGGCTTGAGTTCAGTAGACAAGCCGGTAGTCGGCAGGCGATCCGACAGGCGTTCGGCGGAAATACCTGCAACCATGTCGGTAACCTCGCGCAAGGGGGAAAGTCCCCAGCGTGTGGCTATCCAGCCCAGGCCGGCTGTGGCGAAAGCGGCCAGGGTGATGGCAATGGCCAGGACTGCCCCGAACTTGCTCATGAAGCGCTCATGGTGCTGGATGTCCTGCGCCACGACCACGGTGTAGGGCTTGTCACTGCCAGCGCTGATCGTCACGGCCATGCTCCGGTAATTTATCCCGGCCTGCGTCCATTCCTGCAGGGTGCCTGGCATACAGCCTTTTGAGTGGATTTGGCAGTCGTGCAGCAACGAACGCGGGAAATCAGCGGCCGACGTGGCGAACCAGATTCCTCCCGCCGCATCCGTCACGACCACAGCAAGACCAGGGTGTCCGACCAGAGCGTCATCCAACTGTCGAGGCAGCAGGTCTAACCGTTCCTGGCTATAGGCGTGCTTGAATAAATTCTGGATGAGTTCCAGCTTGCCAGTGAGTTCGACCCGATCCTCTTCCTTGAGATGGCGTTCCACCACTTGAGTCAAGAAGAGTCCCGTTATCAGCAATACCAGGGAAGCCGCAGCGGCAAAAAGCAGGCTGATACGGGTGGTCAGTGACAGGGTTTTCATGCGGCGCTGCCTTCCTGGGGAGGTTCCAGCACGTAACCCATCCCCCGCACGGTATGGATGAGCTTGTGCTCGAAACCCTCGTCGATCTTGACCCGTAGCCGGCGCACTGCGACATCGATCACATTGGTGTCGGAGTCGAAATTCATATCCCAGACCTGCGATGCAATCAGGCTGCGCGGCAACACCTCACCCTGCCGACGCAGCAACAATTCGAGCAAAGCAAATTCCTTGGCCGTGAGTTCGATCTTATTGCCCGCCCGCATGGCGCGCCGTCGCAGCAAATCCAGTTCCAGGTCGGCGGCCTTGAGTACGGTGGATTCCAGACTGGCATGTCCCCGTCGTACCAGGCTGCGTACCCGGGCCAGCAGTTCGGAAAAGGCAAAGGGTTTCACCAGATAATCGTCGGCCCCCAATTCCAGCCCCTTGACCCGGTCTTCAACTTGGTCACGCGCGGTCAGAAACAGCACCGGCATTTCAATCCCGGCACGACGCACACCTTCGAGCACCTGCCAGCCATTGAGACCGGGCAGCATCACATCCAGGATCATCAGGTCGTAGTGGTCTATTTGTGCGAGTTCAAGTCCCTCCCATCCATCGCGGGCCAGATCCGTGACGAAGCCGGCCTCGGTGAGGCCTTGTTTCAGGTAATCGCCCGTCTTGGGCTCGTCTTCGACGATGAGTATTTTCATGTTGGGAGCGTCCGGGTGGATGCGAACATCCTGCCACAGCCCGTTCTTGGCGTGGAAAGCATTACAGATTTGTAATTTATCTGTCAGCTTGATGTTTGGCGCGACCCTGCAATATGGCCCATCGCTGCGGTACCCAAGGCTACATCCAGCTAGGTGCACGCCACACGCAATACGCAGGCTCCTGGAATGGCGCGAGGCTCGGCCTGGTGCCCGGATAGGGCCAATCGTTTTTTTGAATGGAGAGCAGTCCTACATGAAACCTCTTGCCTTACATCACTTATCGGTTCCGGATTTGCAGCGCCGCCGATTCGTTCAGGGGCTTGCTGCGAGCGGCATCCTGCTTGGCCTACCGGCAATCATCAAGCCGGCCTGGGCAGATACGGTCAATACCACGACAGGTGGCGCTCCGGTACTCAGCGGAACCGAATTTGATCTCACGATTGCGGAAACGCCGGTCAATTTCACCGGCACACCGCGCATGGCCACCACCATCAATGGTTCCCTTCCTGCACCCACGCTGCGCTGGCGCGAGGGAGATACCGTGACCATTCGGGTTACCAACCGGCTCCCGGTTGACAGCTCCATCCACTGGCACGGCATCCTCCTGCCATTTCAAATGGACGGTGTACCGGGGATCAGCTACAAGGGCATCGCCCCGGGGGAAACCTTCACCTATCGATTCAAGGTGCGGCAGACCGGCACCTACTGGTACCACTCGCATTCCGGCATGCAGGAACAGACCGGCATCTACGGCGCCATCGTCATCGAGCCGGCTGGCGGCGAGACGATCCGTGCCGACCGCGATTACGTGGTGCAGTTGTCCGACTGGACCGACGAAGATCCGATGCGGGTTTTTTCCAAGCTCAAGACGCAGAGCGACTACTACAACTTCAACCAGCCCACCGTTGCGGACTTCTTCCGCGACGTCTCGCACAACGGGTTCAAAGCCGCGCTCGACAACCGCAAGATGTGGAACCAGATGCGCATGAGCCCGACCGATCTCGCCGACGTCTCTGGCTATACCTACACCTATCTGGTGAACGGCACGACTCCGGCCGGCAACTGGACCGGGCTGTTCCATCCAGGCGAAAAGGTGCGGCTGCGCTTCATCAACAGTGGCGCGATGACCTTCTTCGACGTTCGCATACCGGGTCTCAAGATGACTGTGGTCCAGGCCGATGGCCAGGACGTCGAGCCGGTGACGGTGGACGAGATCCGCATCGGCGTGGCCGAGACCTACGACGTGATCGTCACGCCCAGGGACGAGGCTTACACGATCTTCGCCCAGTCGATGGACCGCACCGGCTACGCGCGCGGCACGCTGGCGCCGCGCGCCGGCATGGCGGCGGCGGTGCCCGTGCTGGACAAACCGCAACCGCTTGAAATGGAGGACATGATGGGCGACATGACCGGCATGGCGCGCGCGCACCATGCCAGGACCGAATACGGCCCGAGCGTGGACATGCGCGTGGACACGCCCCGCACCGACCTCGACGACCCGGGCGTGGGTCTGCGCGACAACGGGCGGCGCGTCCTGACCTATGCCGATCTGCACACGATCGGCGGTCCGCTTGACAGTCGGGGGCCTGGGCGGGAAATCGAGCTGCATCTCACCGGCAACATGGAACGCTACACGTGGTCTATCGATGGAGTCGAATTCGGCAGGTCCACGCCCGTGCATTTCCGTCACAACGAGCGCCTGCGCGTGGTGTTCGTCAACGACACCATGATGACCCATCCCATGCACCTGCACGGCATGTGGAGCGAACTGGAAAGCCCCGAGGGGCGCTTCCAGGTGCGCAAGCACACCATCGCCGTGCAGCCGGCGCAACGCGTGAGCTTCCTCGTCACCGCCGACGCCCTGGGCCGGTGGGCCTGGCATTGCCATCTGCTCTATCACATGGACGCAGGCATGTTCCGCGAAGTGGTGGTGGCGTAAGCCCCGCGCAAATGAAATCAGAGGACATACGATGGTGAACAAAGAAGCAAAGACTATTGCCCTTGCCGCGATGTTGGCGTTTGGGCTCTCGCCCGCCTGGGCACAAGACCCGGTAGCCCAGGAAAAGGCAGCCGGAGGGATGGAAACGATGCCGGGCATGGGCCAGGGTCAGATGAATCACGGCACCATGACGGGCATGGGGCAGGGCGACATGTCGGGCCCGGCGCAGGACATGAGCAATATGAGTCCCGGCGGCAGTATGGACTCCGGTCCGATGGACATGCAGGGTGGCCCGGCGCCAGCCGACGCACGCGACCCGCACGCCTATTCCGGCGGCTATACGCTTGAGTCGGGGCCCTATGCACGTCCCGGCCCGCGGGAGCTGCGCATGGCTGACGAACACAACTTCGGTGCGCTGCTGATCGACCGGCTGGAGCGTGTCTATACCGACAATGGCGACTCAACGGCCTATGACGCGCAGGCCTGGTTTGGCCGCGATTACGATCGCCTGGTGCTCAAGGCCGAGGGCGACGTCGCGCGGGGCCGTCTGCAGGATGCCCGCACCGAAGCGCTCTGGGGGCATGCGGTGGCCACGTTCTGGGATACGCAACTCGGCGCGCGCTGGGACAGTGGCGTGGGGCCGGACCGTGGCTGGCTGGCGTTCGGCATTCAGGGGCTGGCGCCCTACTGGTTCAACGTCGATGCAACCGCCTATGCGGGAAACGGCGGACGGACCGCGCTGCGCCTGGGTGCTGAGTACGAAATGCTGCTGACGCAAAAGCTCATCCTGCAGCCGCGCGTCGAAATGAATCTGTATGGAAAGCAGGACACGGCGAGAGAGATCGGTAGTGGCCTCTCCGACGCGACCGCTGGTTTGCGTCTGCGTTATGAATTCACGCGTCAGATTGCTCCCTATGTCGGAGTCGAATGGGCACACAAGTTCGGGGGGACGGCGGATTTCGTACGTTCCGCAGGTGAAGCCCCCCAGAATACGCAGCTTGTCGCGGGACTGCGCTTCTGGTTTTGACTTTCGATTGTTCACCCGGGCCGGCACGGGGAATTTGCTTGATTGACGCCAGTCATTATGTGGCCTGGCATCAAGGGCAGTATCGAGGTAAACGTGAGGTAATGCGCGAGCCGGTTTCAGCAACGCAACATAAAGAGGAAACGCAATCATGATCAAGAAAAGCATACTTGGGTTAGGCCTGTTCGGAATTATTGGAGCAGGCGTAGCAGGAATCGCGTATGCCGCACCGGACGGTGCGGTGGCGCCGATCCGGCTCGCTGCTGCGGATACCGCGCAGGCATCGACCGTGTCCGCTGTCGGCGTGGTGCAGCAGACTCGGCCGGAACAGGGCAAGGTCAAGATCAGCCATGAGGCCATTCCGGCGCTGGACTGGCCACCGATGACCATGTTCTTCCGCGTCAAGGACAAGGCGATGCTGGAGGGCATCGCTGTCGGAGATAAAGTGCGCTTCGAGCTGGAGAAGGGCGCTACAGGACTGGAAATCACGCGCATGGAAAAAATGGTCAAGTGAGATGGATGGCGCTAACCCGTTGCCTGGCCACGGTCGATCTGGCTCGCGCCGACGGTGAGAATGCCGCGCTGGGTTGCTGGCGCGCGGTTCTGATTCTGATTGTTTTCTCGGGCAAGCAAGAGACGACAAGGGATGGGACAGGCCAAATTCCCCTTCGATGTGTAGGCAGCCAGTAGCTCGCCGATAAATCCATTTCCGGCGGTTCTTCGTGGTTGCAAAGGAGAAACCTGATGACACGTTTTTTGATGGGGGTGCTGGCCACGCTGGTGATTGGCGTAGCATTCGGCGTCGTGGCCGTTTATTCCGGCATGTTCGATGTGGCGGCCGATACGCCGCACAGCCGGTTCGTGTATCGCATGATCGAGACGGCGCGCGAACAATCCATCGAGCGCCATGCGCGTGATCTCACGGTGCCGGCCAACCTGGCCGACACGGAACGCATCCGCCGTGGGGCGGGAAATTACGCTGCCATGTGTGCGGAGTGCCATCTGGCGCCCGGCAAGGCGGATTCTGAAATTCGAATGGGTTTGTATCCAAAACCTCCCGACCTGACACGCCATGAGGAGGAGGCGGCCGCAGATATGGCCGCGCGCCATTTCTGGATCATCAAGCACGGCATCAAGGCATCCGGTATGCCGGCCTGGTCCAAGGGCGGGATCGAGGTTGAAGCCATCTGGGACTTGGTGGCCTTCATTCAGAAGATGCCCACGCTCTCAGCAGGGCAATATGTTGCGCTGGTCGAGTCGAGTGAAGGCCATTCGCATGGCGGACTGCCTGGTACGGCAGCCATGCATCCGGATGACGACCACACGCCGTCGCCGGTACATGCGGACAGCCACGGACATTCACATTCCGGGGGGCACGAACATTGATCTGCCCATTCGTGACCCACAGGGTCAACAAGCGACATGACGCGACGATGACAAATTTGTAATCCGCAAGTCAGGCTGATGTAGGCAAGCGTCTTCCATACTGCCGTCATTCTCAGGCAAGGGGCTCGCGTGAAGACTGCATTTTTCCAACTCCTCCTGATCGGGAGCGTCACGACATCGGCGCTGGCTGCGTCAGAGGCCCCCATTGTGGACGTTTACAAGAGTCCGTCGTGTGGCTGTTGCGGCAAATGGGTGGAGCACATGAGGGCCAATGGATTCACCGTGCGCGGCCACGACACCAATGATGTGGTGCAGCAGAAATACCGGCTCGGCGTACCGTATGGCTATGGTTCTTGCCACACTGCCGAGGTCAAAGGCTATCTGGTGGAAGGCCACGTACCGGCCGCTGACATCAAGCACCTGCTGAAAGAAAAGCCCAAGGCCCGCGGCTTGGTGGTACCCGCCATGCCCATGGGTTCGCCTGGCATGGCGCAGGCGAATCGCAAGGATCACTACGACGTTCTGCTCGTAAACCTGGATGGCACCACCCAGACCTATACCCGTTACTGAACCCGCCGTGACATGCAGGAGATCGATCGTGAAACCTGTCCTGAACATGCTGCTGACATCGACCGTGGCGATGGTGACCACCGCCATGGCCGGGCCCCTATCCATGCCCCCAAGCTTCACCGTTCAGTCGGATCCCGAGACGGTACTGCGGGCCTATCCACTTGGCCTCATCACCAAACAGGCTGCCTTCAGCCACCACGGCAAGGCGATCCGTACCGTGATCCTGCCCAACGGCAAGGAAGGCTGGGTGTACGAAGTGGGGATCAAAGACGCGCGGACTTACGAGCACCCGACAAAGGAAAAGCACACCGTCTATGAAACCGAGCCGGGGAATGGTGTGCGCACCTATACCCTGGAGTTCGACAGCAAGGGGGTGGTCATCGACGTGCTTTACAACGAGCAAGGACGACACGACGGCCTCACTGCCCTGCAGGTCCAGCGCAGGTTTCGCGGCGAGGAGCCTGGCAGGCATTGACAGGTTCTTCATTATTGAAGAACCCGGAGCGTGCAGCTCGAATTTTGAGTGGAGCGAGGAGATTTTCATGGACGTCAAGATTGTTGCGACCAAGAGTTGCAGTCACCGCCTGAGTTTGCAGCACGAACTCGATGAGCTGGGCATTCCATTCGAGGTGCTGTTTGTCGAGGAGCACCCTGGCGTGGTCGTAACCCACAGCATTCGGCATTCGCCGAACCTCCTCGTGAACGACGAGGTCGTTTTTCGGGGGCAACCCACACCACTTGAATTACGGCAATTCTTCAACAGGGTCTGATCGGTCGATCACCAAGGAGGCTGGGCGATGCGAGATTCCATGGATAAGGTCCGCCACTGTCTGATTTGCGCAGCACTTGTCAGTCTTTCAGCAACCGCCAGCGATCTTCACCATGGTCAACTGGTCTACAACGGAACGTGCATCGCCTGCCATGGCAGCGATGGGACCGGCGGTCTCCCAGGCGTCCCGGACTTGACCGGAAAAACCGGGCTTCTATCGCAAGACGATGCAATCCTTCTCGGGCGGATGGCTGACGGTTTCCAGACGCCCGGCTCATCCATGGCCATGCCTCCAAAGGGCGGTAATCCCGCCTTGACCGACGCGGATTTGAAGGCCGTCCTGAAGTACATGCGTAATGAGTTTCAGCAAGACCCGCAAACAAGGAGAAAGACCCAATGAACGCAAAGAAACTTGTTCTGGCGCTGCTGTGTCTTGGTTGCGGGACATTCGCCATGGCCGCGCCGATTGCCTACATTCCATTAGGCTCGGCCAATCAAGTGATCGCCGTTGATGCGGCAAACGACAAGATTATCCGGAGCTATTCCGGGGTGGAGAATCCGCATGGGCTGGTGGCGACGCCCGATGGCGACTATCTGGTGGCGGGAAGCCTGAAGGAAACCCCAGTCCCAGCAGGCGCGCCATCGGATACGCCCAACAGCAAACTGTATGTGATTCATCCCGAGCACGGCCATGTCATGGCCGAGATTCCGGTGTCCGGCTGGACGCATCATGAAGCCGTGACGCCTGACGGCAAATATGTGATTTCCACGCATCCGACGCGCGGCGGAGTCAGCGTCGTCGACGTGATCAACAACAAGGTTTACAAGACAATCAAAACCGGCCCCTCACCGAATTACACGCTGGTGACGAAGGATGGAAAACGCGCCTATGTGAGCAACAGCGGCAACGGAACGCTCAGCGAGATCGATCTCAGCAAGTGGGAGGTGACCCGTTCACTTGAGGCCGGGCCGACGCCGGAGCATCTGGTCTTTTCCCCCGACGAAAAGACGATCTACGTGTCCAACGACCGTGCCGGTACGGTTTCCGTTGTATCGGTCGAGCAAGGCAAGGTCGAGAAGACCTACAAGATCGGGAAGCGAGTACACGGTTTGGACCTCGGTGACGACGGAAAAACGCTTTTTATCAGCAGCCGCTCGGATGACAAGCTGGTGGCGCTCGATACCCAGACCGGCGAGCAGCGCGTCCTGACGCTTTCTCCGGAGCCCTACCATCTCGACAAGATCCCGGGAACCGGAAAGGTCTATGTATCCAGCAGCAAGGCGCCAAAAATATGGGTGGTGGACCAGAAGACGTTCACGGTTACGGACACGATCCAGTTGCCAGCCGGGGAAGGCCACCAGATTGCGGTAATCAGGTGATATGCAGTCAGGGCGCATTCTGGCCTGCAGAGAAGTTCAGTCGTTTTTCCAACAGCAAGATGAATGAATAGGAGCCTCAAATGAACAAATCCATGAAAACCCTACTGGCATCTTCCATCGTTGCCTTCGCATTGATGGGAACAGCAGTGTCCGCCTCGGCGGCGGAGCCTACGATGCCCAATCAACAAATGATGATGCAAGGTCAGGCACAGGGAAGCGCCATGCCCGGTTCGATGCCAGGGTACGGGCCGCGTGGTGGTATGGGCATGATGGGAGGCGGAGGCTACGGGCCCGGGATGATGGGTGGGGGCATGGGCCCGGGCTATGGCATGGGGCCCATGGGCATGATGGGCGGAATGATGAACATGATGGGCGGGGGATGTCCCATGGGCATGATGGGGGGCGGCATGGGGCCGGGCATGAGCGGATATGGCCCCGGGATGATGGGTGGCGGCATGGGCTATGGCATGGGGCCGGGCATGATGGCTGGCGGCATGGGCTATGGCATGGGGCCGGGCATGATGGCTGGCTGGGCCGGAGGAATGGGGCCGATGGCCGCGCTCGATCTGAGCGATACGCAGACCACCCAACTGGAGAAGATTCAGACCGAGTCGATGAAGAAGCAGCGCTCGCTCATGCGTCAGATGTGGGAAGCGCAGGAAAAACTGGGTGATTTGTTCGATGCGGAGAATCGCGACCCGGCGGCGATCGGCAAGGCCTACGGCAAACTCGCGGACGTGCAGCGCCAGGCGCTGGAAGCACGAATTGAAGCCGGGAATAAAGCCGCCGCCGTCTTGACCAAAGAGCAGAAGGCGCAAATGCGCCGTGGCTTTGGTGGGGGCATGATGGGTTACTGAGCGTATTGCAATTGGCGCAACAGGAACCCGGTTTTGCCGGTCGCACTGGTGGTCGGCAAAACCGAAAATGGTCGGATGTGAGTACAGGAGAACACCAATGATGGGCGGTTATGGCATGACAGGTGGCTTCGGCGGCGGTTTCGGATTCGGCGGGATTTTCATGATCCTGTGGTGGGTGCTCATCATCGCCGGCATTGTCGTGCTGGTGAAATGGCTGGCCACATCCTTCGGGACGGGTGGCCGGAGCGGTGGTGAGAGCAAGGCGCTGGATCTCCTCAAGGAGCGTTATGCGCGCGGCGAGATCGACGAACAGGAGTTTCAGAAGAGAAAGCGCGATTTGACCCAGTAGCCAGGAAGCCCCGATAGATCAGTGCCGTGTGGACTTGCGTCCGGTTCGCAGAAGGAAAAATGGATGAATCGTAAAAATGGATTCTGGATCGCCTTGTGGGTGATTCTCGTCGTCGTCACGGGATTCTTCGCGTTTGGCTATAGCACTGGCGGCATAGGCTACGGGCCGTGGCATGGCTGGGGCCGTATGGGTGCATGGGGCGATGCTTATCGGCCCGGCGGTGCTCAAGCTTGGTATGGCATGGGACCCGGAATGATGGGCGGAGCAGGGTATGGAATGCAGCCAGGGGCAGGTGGCGGATACGGGCCATGGATGATGGGCCAGTATGGCGTTGGCATGCCATGGATGGGCGCGGGTATGGGACCTGGCATGGCTGGAAGTTACACCATGATGCCTTGGGCTCCTCCTGACCTGACGTCTGAACAAGTGCAGAAGATTGGCCAACTGCAGACCGAGTCGGAGGCGCACAATCGCGGCCTCATGCAGCAGGGTTGGAAGGCGCAGGCCCGTCTCAATGGACTCTATATAGCAGACAAGCAGGACTGGAATGCGATTCGCACCGCTTCGCGGGCTTTGTTTGACCTGCAGCGCCAGCAAATGGACGCGATGGTCGACATGCAGCAGAAAATCGATGGCCTGCTGACCGATAGCCAGCGCCAGGAAATGGCGCGTGCCAGGCGCGGTTATGGATGGATGGGAGCAAATTAACATGCTGCCTTGGATAACCGGAACGCAGGCACTTTCTCTGTGTACCGGGACATCCTCGTTTGGCGCCATGTCAGTAGGTATGCCGGGAACACAACATGAGTGAGACTCGGGAAAAGGGACAGGCGGACAAGGGGCCATTCGACGTCTCTCGAAAAATCCCGCTCGTGCCAGTTGCCGCGGAGAAACTGCAGGATGCTGTCCGTCAGCTTACCGCGCTCGATCCGATTCTTGATGCACATATCGACCGGCGCGGCCATCTACGGATTTCCTATGCGGTCTCGCATATCGACATTCGGGATATCGAGACATTGCTCGACAAGGCCGGCATCGCGCGTGCATCCGCTTCCTGGTGGCGACTGAAGTCGGCGTGGTATCGCTTTCTGGATGGAAACGCCCGCGCCAACGCCCATTCCCAAGGAGGCGCATGCTGCAACCGCCCCCCTGCGGCATCCGGCAGCAGTCGCGACGCAGGCAAGATAGGGTGAACAGAATGCCTAAGCAGAGGCCTATCCCGTTGGGTAGATGAGAAGGAGCCTTCATGGAAGGACAAGCCGATCATCGTCATGCACCTGGCATGGCGCATGCGCAGCCTGCGCATGGCGAACATGCGGCCGGCATGCACGGCAATCCGGCAGCGCACGGTGCGCATCATGACCACCACGCCCACATGGTGGCCGATTTCAGAAAGCGCTTCTGGATTTCCCTGCTCCTCACGTTGCCGATCCTGGCCCTGTCGCCGGGCCTGTGGGGCATGCTCGGTTTGGCGGCGCCGCTTGCTTTTCGCGGCGACGCCTATGTTCTGTTCGGTTTCTCCAGCATCGTGTTTTTCTATGGAGGCTGGCCGTTCCTGAAGGGGTTCGGAGAAGAGCTCAGGAAGCGCCAGCCCGGCATGATGACGCTGATCGCGGTGGCGATCAGCGCAGCCTATTTCTACTCCAGCGCAGTCACATTCGGCCTGCCCGGAACGGGGTTCTACTGGGAGCTTGCGACCCTGATCGACATCATGCTGCTCGGCCACTGGATCGAGATGAAGTCGGTGCTGGGTGCCTCCGGTGCACTCGAGGCCCTTGTGCGGCTGCTGCCGTCCGAAGCGCACCGCCTGCAAGCGGATGGCAACACCGAGGATGTTTCAGTCGACGACATTACGCCCGGCGACAGGCTCTTGGTGAAGCCGGGTGAACGGGTGCCGACCGACGGCATCATCATTTCTGGGCAGACCAGCCTGGACGAATCCATGCTCACCGGGGAATCGAAGCCGGTGGAAAAAGGCGAGGGCGCCGAGGCCATCGGCGGCTCGGTCAACGGCGAAGGCGCGATCACCCTGGAAGTCAAGAAAACCGGCGGGCAGACTTATCTGGCACAGGTGATGGACATGGTGAGTCGCGCCCAGGAGTCGCGCTCGCGCACCCAGGATCTGGCCAACCGCGCGGCAGTGTGGTTGACCGCCATCGCCCTCGGTGGCGGCTTCGCCACGCTGTTCGTGTGGCTGGCGCTGGGACGGGATTTCGCTTTTGCCATGGAACGCGCGGTCACCGTGATGGTGATCGCTTGCCCCCATGCTCTCGGACTCGCCGTGCCGCTCGTCGTCGCGGTGAGCACCAGCATGGCCGCATCCCACGGCTTGCTTATCCGCGACCGTGCGGCGTTCGAGCGGGCCCGCAATCTGGGCGCCGTGGTGTTCGACAAGACCGGCACCTTGACCGAAGGGCGTTTCGGGGTAAGCGACATCGTGCCGCTGGGCACTCTGGACGAGGCCGCCTGCCTGCGCTTGGCGGCCGCACTGGAGAACCAGTCGGAGCACCCCATTGCAACGGGTATCGTGCGCATGGCGAAGGAGCGTCAGGTGGAGTGGCCGCAGGCGGACAATTTCACCAACCTGACGGGCCGGGGTGCGCAAGCCACGGTCGAAGGCCGGGACGTGAAAGTGGTGAGCCCCGGCTATCTGCGGGAACAAGGCATCCGGGTGGCACATCCCAGGCTGGAGGCATTGGCCGCCGAGGGCAAGACCACCATCTTCCTGCTGGTGGACGGCGCTGCCGCCGCCGTGTTTGGCCTGGCCGACGTGGTGCGTCCGGAATCGAAAGCCGCCATTGCGCAACTCAAGGCCATGGGCATCCAATGCATGATGCTCACCGGCGATTCGCAAGCGGTGGCGCAAACGGTTTCGAAGCAGCTGGGCCTGGACGATTTCTTCGCCGAAGTGCTGCCGGAACAGAAGGCGCTGAAAATCCGCGAAGTGAAGGCGCGCGGCCTCACGGTGGCGATGGTCGGCGACGGCGTGAACGATGCGCCGGCGCTGGTGGAATCGGATCTCGGCGTTGCGATCGGCGCGGGCACCGATGTGGCCATCGAGGCGGCCGACATCGTGCTGGTGAGCAACAATCCGCAGGATGTCGCGGCGATTCTCGGGCTGTCGCGCAAGACCTACGGCAAGATGATCCAGAACCTGATCTGGGCCACCGGTTACAACACCTTTGCAATCCCCCTTGCAGCCGGGGTCGCGGCCTATTGGGGGCTGCTGATGACCCCCGCAGTGGGGGCGGTGTTCATGTCGGCCAGCACGGTCATTGTGGCGATCAATGCCAAGCTGCTGGGACGGGGCGGCATGGCCGCTCCCGTTGCTGGAGCATGACGGATACACAGGAGGAAATCATGGACGACACCATTGAAGATCCTGTCTGCGGTATGGAGGTCAGCCGGGATTCCTTTGCCATGGAGCATCTGGGCATCCATTTCGCCTTCTGCTCCCAGCAGTGCCAGGATCGGTTCAAGGCGAACCCGCATCTTTTTATCGGCGTACCGGGCAAGCAAGCCCCCAAGCAGAAGGGCCTGGAGATCATCAAGCAGCGGCGCTTCCGTCTGGAACAGCCGTTGACCGATCAGGAGGCGGCCATCCTTGTCAAAGAGCTGGGTGCCATGATGGGCATCAAGTCCATGGAGGTTACCGGCGACACCCTTTCCATCACCTATGACTTGTTGCAGGCGACCGCCGAGCAGATTGAAGTGCGCATCGGAGAAGTCGGGGGGCTGCTCGGAACAGGATGGGCAGAGCGTTTGCAGCGCGGCTTTGTCCATTATGTTGAGGAATGTGAGGTAGGCAATCTGGAAGTCACGCCGCATCGAGGGCATCACTAGCCACGTCGACCGCGCAGTCCTTGCCCAGAGCTGACTTCGGCCCAGCCGGGCAAGTGTATCCAATCCTGGTTCCTTCGCAGTCGGGCGGATTCGAGGCACACACATGTTCCCGCCTGCCGGTTACTGGTCGCAACTTAACACCTGGCTGGCTTTGCTGGGCGGGTTGCTTTGCCGCGAAAAGGTTTGACTGGTTTGAAACACAAGGCCAATCCGGCGTTGATGGCTATGGAATAAACCGCTCCCCCAGCCATCAACGTACGACACGGCGCCACGGCATTGCTTTCATCCAAATACCGATCACCGCAGAAATCCAGTCAGTACAAATTGTCCCGTAATAGATTTTTACCAAGGGAACAAGTTTTGCTTGTATATCAGGGCGGCTCACGTTAAATTTTACCAATGCGTCTAATTCGGACAATCCTGTTCATTTGGCTTTCCATTGCGCTTCCCCTCCAGGGATACGCAAGCTTTGCGTTGCCCAAGCCGCATTGCCCGATGGAATCCGCCACGATGGATATGACGGGTGCAGGTGCAATGCACGATTGCTGTAACGACGCGAAAACCGCTGCAAAAACCGGTAAACCCTGCAAGTCTGCACAGCCCTGCCAATCCGCAGGACAGATATTGCCGATTTCTGAATTGGACGTTTTGCCTCAGGACATAGCGCTTGCTGTTCGTTTCCCGCGCTTCGCTGACATCACGTTCACCTTTGATCCTGCCGCTACCTGGCGGCCACCCACCCAACTCTGATTTCTTGTGCCGAGCGCTGCGCTGCGTCTGTTTGATCAGACGTCAGTGCGGATATCTGGCGCCATCAAGCCTGGTTTGGCTCGTTTGATGCGCGCTGTCGCGTAAGGAGTTGGAAACATGCGTATTCCCCAATCAGCCGACTGCTTGAGTCGGTTCCTGCTGTGCTGCACGGCTACGCTGCTGGGGCTGGCGAGCCTCGTCGGCACGGCGTTCGCCGAGCCGCTCTCTTTTGATGCTGCGCTGGCTTTGGCCGTGCGAGAGACCCCCACGCTTCGAGCGGAAGCCGCACAAGTCGATGCAATGCGTCACGCGGCTATCCCAGCCGGCGAGTTGCCCGACCCCAAGCTGACCTTGGGGCTCGATAACGTACCCATCGAGGGCGTCGACCGTTTCAGCCTGTCCAGCGAACCGATGACCATGCAACGCATCGGCGTCATGCAGGAATTTCCCAACACCTCCAAGCGTGGCGCACGCGTTGAAGTTGCGCGTGGGCGGATTGCACTGAGTGAAGCGCAAATCCGTATCACCCGCCTCACTGTGCTGCGGGAAACGGCGCTTGCCTGGATTGCGCGCGATACGGTCGAACGCCAGCTCGCGCGTATCGATGCGCTGGACGGAGAAAACCGCCTGTTCGAAGCCGCAGTGCGTGCCCGCATAGCCGGGGCTAAGGGCAGTGCAATGGAGGCGGTAGCGGCGCGCCAGGAAGCTGCAATGATCGACGCACGGCGAGACGAGCTCATCGCACGCCGCCAGCAATCCATCGCCACCCTCAAACGCTGGGTGGGTCCACGCGCGGAAGCACCACTGGAGGGCGACGTGCCCGACTGGCCAATCGCCCATGATGCGCTGGCGCATGCGCTGCACTGGCACCCGGAGCTGGCGATATTTGACCCCAAAGCACAGGTGCTGGACGCCGAGGTGGCCGAAGCTCGCGCCGAAAAGAAGCCGGACTGGGCACTGGAACTGGCTTACCAGAAGCGTGGTTCGCAGTTTGGCGACATGGCCACGGTGCAGGTGAGTTTTGATCTGCCGGTGTTTGCCGCCACCCGCCAGGACCCGAAAATTGCCGCCAGGCTTGCCGAACGGGAAGGGCTCGACGCCGAACGCGAAGCGGTGATGCGCGAACATGCGGCAATGCTAGAAGCGGATTTTGCCGAGTACCAGCGCCTCGACAAGGCCGTCAGGCGCCAGCGCGAGGTGCTGCTACCGCTGGCCGGCGAGAAGGTCGATCTGGCCTTGGCTGAATGGCGCGGCGGCAAGGGCGAACTCGTCAATCTGGTGATGGCGCGGCGCGAACGCGTTGACGCCGAACTCATGGCCCTCGCGCTCGAAGGCGAACGCCAGAAGATGGCCGCACGTCTTCATTACGCCTATGGCGAACCCACTTTGTCCGGAGAAAAACAATGAGTCGCCAAACGATTAAGAAAACAGCGCTGGTTCTCTTCGCCGTGATTGCGCTGCTCGCCGTTGGCGCGGCGGCGGGCTTGTGGTGGGAAAGAAACCATGTGCCAGCGGACGGGAAGACCATGCCCGCCACTGCCGCGAAAGACGGCCGCAGCGTGCTGTACTGGTACGACCCGATGGTTCCCACCCAAAAATTCGACAAGCCTGGCAAGTCGCCCTTCATGGACATGCAACTGGTGCCGAAATATGCCGACGAAGGCGGCGATGCCTCGACCGTGACGATCGACCCGGGCGTGGCGCAGAACCTGGGCGTCCGCCTGGCCACGGTCACGCGCGCCCCGCTGGATTTGAACGTGGTGGCGACGGGAATCGTCAACTTCAACGAGCGCGATATCGCCGTCGTGCAGGCGCGCACAGGTGGATTCGTGGAGCGCGTGGCCAGGCTGGCACCCAATGACGTGGTCGGATCCGGTGCGTTCATCGCCGAACTGCTGGTGCCGGAATGGGCTGCGTTGCAACAGGAGTATCTGGCGCTCAAGGCCGTGGGCGACGCGCCGCTGGAAGCTGCGGCGCGCGAACGGATGCGGCTGGGCGGCATGCCGGAAAGTCTGATACGGGCAGTGGTTCAAACCGGCAAGGTCAGAAATCGCATATCGATCACCACCCCGCGCGCCGGCGTGATCCAGACGCTCGACGTGCGCCCCGGCATGACACTGATGGCGGGACAGACGATGGCACGCGTCAACGGCATCAGCACGGTGTGGCTCGATGTGTCGGTGCCGGAAGCCCAGGCCGGAGCCGTTCTGATCGGACAATCCGCCGAAGCAAAATTTGCCGCCTTTCCGGGCAAGCCGGTACAGGGTCGCGTCACTGCGTTATTGCCGACATTGAACGATGCCGCGCGTGCGCTCAGGGTTCGGGTTGAGCTACCCAACAAGGACGGACGCCTGAGGCCGGGGTTGACGGCCCAGGTCAGCCTCAAAGGAGCGGTCGGCGAATCGGCGCTGTTAGTGCCGACCGAAGCGGTGATCCGTACCGGACGCCGCGCGCTGGTCATCGTGGCCGAAGCAGAAGGACGCTATCGCCCGGTCGATGTCGTCCTTGGTCCCGAGTCCGGTGCCGACACGGTCATTGCGTCCGGTCTCGACGAAGGCCAGAAAATCGTCGCCAGCGGCCAGTTCCTGATCGATTCCGAAGCAAGTCTGCAGGGGATCGTTGCAAGCCCTTCCGGGCCGGACGAAGCGCTGCCGGCGGCGGTTGCGCTGCACGAAGCGGATGCCGTCATCAAGGGATTGTCCGGCACGAGCGTGACGCTCGCGCACGGTCCCTTCAAGACGCTTTCGATGCCCGGCATGACCATGGAGTTTCCGCTCGCCAATCCCGAACTAGGGCAGGGCCTGAAGGTGGGCGATCGGGTGAGGGTCGGCGTGCGCGAAACCGACGACGGCCTGCTGGTTGAGAAACTCGACAAGACGGGGGGCGAAAAATGATCGCGCGCCTCATCAAATGGTCGGTCGCCAACCGCTTTCTGGTTTTGCTGGCGACCCTGTTCACCGTGGCGTGGGGCGTGTGGTCGGTGAAAACCACGCCGATCGACGCATTGCCCGATCTGTCCGATGTGCAGGTCATCATCCGTACCACTTATCCCGGCCAGGCACCGCAGATCGTGGAGAACCAGGTCACCTATCCGCTTGCCACCACCATGTTGTCGGTGCCGGGGGCGAAGACGGTGCGCGGGTTTTCCTTCTTTGGCGACAGTTTTGTCTATGTCATTTTCGAGGACGGCACCGATCTGTACTGGGCGCGGTCGCGGGTGCTGGAATATCTCAGCCAAGTGCAGGCTCGCCTACCCGCAACGGCTAAACCGGCGCTGGGACCCGACGCCACCGGTGTGGGCTGGATCTACGAATATGCGCTCGTCGACAGGACCGGGCACCATGATCTGGCACAGTTGCGCGCCTTGCAGGACTGGTTCCTGAAATTCGAGCTGAAGGCCCTGCCGAACGTGGCCGAAGTGGCCACGGTGGGCGGCATGGTCAAGCAGTATCAGGTCGTGCTCGACCCCGTCAAACTTGCCGGCCTCGGTATTACGCAGGCCGAAGTGAAGGATGCCATTGCCAGGGCGAATCAGGAGAGCGGCGGATCGGTGCTGACGCTCGGCGAAGCCGAACTGATGGTACGCGCCAGCGGCTACCTGAAATCGCTTGCCGATTTCCGGTCCATTCCGCTCAAACTCGTGAACAGCGTGCCGGTCCTTCTCGGCGACGTGGCGGCCATCCAGCTAGGTCCGGAAATGCGGCGTGGCATCGCGGAACTGGATGGCCAGGGCGAAACGGTCGGCGGCGTGGTCATTCTGCGTAGTGGCAAGAACGCGCGTGAGACTATCGCGGCGGTGCACGCGAAGCTGGAACAGCTCAAGGCCAGCCTGCCCAAGGGCGTGGAGATCGTCACGACCTACGACCGCAGCAAGCTGATTGACCGCGCGGTGGAAAACCTCAGCCACAAACTCATCGAAGAATTCATCGTCGTCGCGCTGGTATGCGCGCTGTTCCTGTGGCATGTGCGATCGTCGCTGGTGGCCATCGTCTCGTTGCCGCTGGGCGTGCTGACGGCATTCATTGCCATGCGCTACCAGGGCGTGAACGCGAACATCATGTCGCTTGGCGGCATCGCGATCGCCATCGGGGCGATGGTGGATGCGGCCATCGTCATGATCGAAAACGCCCACAAGCATGTCGAGGCGTGGAAGCGAGAACATCCCGGCCAGTCTCTCCAGGGCGAGGCGCACTGGCGGGTCATGACCGAGTCTGCCGTCGAGGTCGGGCCAGCGCTGTTCTTCTCGCTCCTGATCATCACCATTTCCTTTGTGCCGGTGTTCATGCTGGAAGCGCAGGAGGGCCGGCTGTTCGGTCCGCTCGCGATCACCAAGACCTACTCCATGGCGGCAGCCGCCGGCCTGTCGGTAACGCTGATTCCGGTGCTGATGGGCTACTGGATACGCGGCACGCTGCCGGATGAGGCGAAGAATCCGCTCAACCGCTGGCTCATCGGCGCCTACCGGCCGCTGCTGGATGCGGTGCTGGCGCGGCCGAAGACGACGCTCGCGGTGGCCGCGTTGCTGTTCCTCACCGCGGCGTGGCCGATCAGCCGGCTCGGCGGCGAATTTCTGCCGCCGCTGGACGAGGGCGATCTGCTCTATATGCCGTCGGCGCTGCCGGGGCTGTCGGCGCAGAAAGCCAGCGAACTGTTGCAGCAGACGGACCGCCTGATCAAGACCGTGCCCGAAGTGGCGCATGTCTTCGGCAAGGCCGGCCGCGCCGAAACCGCCACCGATCCAGCACCGCTGGAGATGTTCGAGACCACGATCCAGTTCAAGCCGCGCGATCAATGGCGGCCGGGCATGACCCCGGACAAGCTGGTCGAGGAACTGGATCGCGCGGTCAAGGTGCCCGGGCTCGCCAACATCTGGATTCCGCCCATCCGCAACCGCATCGACATGCTCGCCACCGGCATCAAGAGCCCAATCGGCGTCAAGATCTCGGGTAGCAATCTGGCGGACATCGACCGTATCGCTCAGCAGGTGGAACAAGTCGCCAAGACGGTACCCGGCGTCTCGTCCGCGCTGGCCGAGCGGCTTACCGGCGGCCGCTACGTCGATGTCGATATCGATCGCGCCGCGGCCGCCCGCTACGGCCTCAACATCGCTGACGTGCAAGCGGTCGTGTCCGGGCTCGTCGGCGGCGAGAACGTCGGCGAGACGGTCGAGGGGCTGGCGCGCTATCCCATCAACCTGCGTTACCCGCGCGAATGGCGCGACACCGTCGAGCGGCTGACGCAATTGCCCATCGTCACGCCGCTCGGCAGCCAGATCACACTGGGCATGGTGGCACGGGTCAAGGTATCGGCTGGCCCGCCCATGCTCAAGAGCGAAAACGCCCGCCCCTCGGGCTGGGTGTATGTGGATGTGCGCGGCCGCGACCTGGCTTCGGTGGTGGCGGACCTGCGTGCCGCCGTGGCGCGCGAGGTCAAGCTCGATCCCGGCATGAGCCTGGCCTACTCGGGGCAGTTCGAGTTCATGGAACGGGCCAATGCGCGTCTGGAGCTGGTCGTGCCGGCCACGCTGCTCATCATCTTCGTGCTGTTGTATCTCACCTTCAGGCGCTTCGACGAAGCCTTGCTCATCATGGTCACGCTGCCCTTCGCACTCACCGGCGGAGTGTGGTTTCTGTACCTGCTCGGTTACAACCTGTCGGTCGCCACTGGGGTCGGGTTCATTGCGCTGGCCGGCGTGTCGGCCGAGTTCGGCGTGATCATGCTGCTGTACCTGAAGCAGGCCTGGAACAGTCGAATCGACGACGGCAACGAGACCAGCGCGGCCCTGCTCGATGCCATCAGGGAAGGGGCGGTGCTGCGCGTACGGCCCAAGGCCATGACCGTGGCAGTCATCATTGCCGGCCTTTTGCCCATTCTATGGGGCAGCGGCACTGGCAGCGAAATCATGAGCCGCATCGCCGCGCCCATGGTGGGCGGCATGGTCACCGCGCCACTGCTGTCCCTTTTTGTGATTCCGGCTGCGTACCGGCTGATGCGGCGCCGCAAGCTGGTGAACAAATCAGTATTTCCCTAGTGCATGGAACGTATTGCCGTTTAGGGTTTGACGGATGAGCTGGAACCCGATCCATGCACCTGTTTTTGAATCATGAAAGGAGATTCAAGTCGCACGGCAACACTTGGACTAGCTGTGATCTCTCAATAGGTTGTTCACTCGGGACTTACCCGGAGAATTGGGG
>ERZ761607.597-NODE-597-length-59115-cov-8.524856_pt1 | contig 59115 bp, 46 predicted proteins | sample MGYA00511164_ERZ761607 | MGnify/ENA primary metagenome ERZ761607 (study PRJEB28899, sample SAMN02445080) | bioreactor sludge metagenome | biome: EBPR sludge | place: Australia: Brisbane, Thorneside Wastewater Treatment Plant | collected 2011-06-22 ...
TACTCCCGAAAGTTCTTGCCGAGACATTTGTCGAGGTTTAGAACTTCGTGGATCCCGACCAAAGCGAAGATTTCTCTGAGCTTTGCGTAGGGACAATTTCGCCACGCCCGCATAAAAAATTTACTACAAAAGAACTATAAAAAACGAATCGCGTCTACTCCCGAAAGTTCTTGCCGAGACATTTGTCGAGGTTTAGAACTTCGTGGATCCTGACCTGGGCGAAGACTCGTCTGAGCCTTGCGTCAGGGCAATTTCGCCACGCCCGCATAAAAAATTTACTACAAAAGAACGAGGTTCAAACCGATTTGAAGGAAATCCTATCCCCTTCAGAAACGGAGCACAAAAATACTGAAATATTCCAATTCTCCTAAAGTGCTTATTAACACTACTCCAACCGAAGCATTAACTTGTGGATATTTTAAGCCTTTTCTTACCTGCCCTTTGGTTAACTTTGCACATCTCATCACAATACCATGTTTCGCGTCGACCCCAAAGAAACTCCTATCCCTAAACTACACGGCTATCTGCTGGGTGCAGTTGGACCTCGTCCAATTGCCTTTGCAAGCACCATTGACAAAACAGGCAAAGCCAACCTTGCGCCTTTTAGTTTCTTTAATGTCTTCAGTGCTAATCCTCCAATACTGATCTTTAGTCCGGCGCGCAGTGGCAGAACCAACACCACCAAGCATACTTATGATAATGTAAAAGAGGTTGCTGAGGTTGTAATCAACATCGTGAATCACGACATGGTTCATCAAATGTCACTGGCCAGTTCAGAATACGCCAAAGGAGTTGATGAGTTTATTAAATCAGGATTTACTCCAATAGCATCAGAAAAAGTTAAACCCTTCCGGGTTAAGGAAAGCCCAGTGCAGCTGGAGTGTAAAGTGAACCAGGTTATTGAACTGGGAAACCAGGGAGGAGCCGGTAATTTGATCATTTGTGAGGTTGTTCTAATACACATCAACGAAACCATTCTCGACGCAAAAGGTGTAATTGATCAGCAAAAAATTGATCTGGTAGCCCGCATGGGAGGCAATTGGTACTGCCGAGCTCATGGCGATGCGCTTTTTGAGATTGAAAAACCCCTTACCACCCTAGGAATAGGAGTTGACGCTATCCCAGGTGATATTCGCAATTCCCGTTTCCTAAGCGGAAATCATCTTGGTCAGCTTGGAAACGTCGAATCACTTCCTGATGAGACAGATGTGAACGAATACAAATTACTTGAACTCAGCGATCTTTTTATTGCTCATGAAAAAGATGCTGCCAAACTCGAAAACGAATTGCATAAACATGCCGCCTTACTACTCGATCAAAACAAGGTAAAAGAAGCATGGATGACACTATTAAGCTTTAACAATTAACCAAAATACGCTCATCAATTTTTTGTTATGTATACACTTAAAGGACAAATTAAGCTCGTTCAACCGACGCAAAACATCAGCGAGAAATTTCGTAAACGCGAAATCGTTGTTGTAGAAAATTCTTCGCAGTATCCACAATTCATTACTGTTCAGTTTACCAACGACAAATGCGATCTTCTCGATTCATTTAAACCCGGTGAAGAAGTAGAAATTGGCTTCTTCCTTCGTGGAAGAGAATGGAACGATCCTAAAACAGGAAGCACTCGTTATTTCAATTCAATCGACGGTTTCAAAATCATGCGCACTACAAATCCTATTGGTGCTGAATCACCTGACTTCCCTCCGGCAAACATCACAGGCGGAGATGATATCGATGACCTTCCATTCTGATTTATCAGAAACAAAAAAGCCCGGAAAATCCGGGCTTTTTTTATGTTTTTCATTTAGGACCTGACATCATCCACTGCCTTTGTATCCAGCGCATCACGCAAGCCGTTTCCAACCAGCATGAACGCAAGCACCATCACTACCGTTGCAATTCCCGGAAGAACTGCCAGGTAAGCCATTTCTGTCGTAATATAATCCTTATGCTGAGCAATCATTGAGCCCCATGAAGGCATTGGAGGTTGTACACCAACACCAAGGAAAGAAAGACCGCTTTCAATTAAAATAGCAGACGCAAAATTTGCAGCAGAAATTACGATTACCGGTCCCATTACATTTGGCAATACATGGCGCAAAATAATACGGGGTGCACGAAATCCTAAAGCACGTCCGGCTTCAACAAACTCCTTCTCCCGAATAGAAAGCACCTGACCACGAACTATTCTTGCAACTTCAACCCACATTGTGAGCCCAACAGCAACAAACACTTGCCAGAATCCTTTTCCCAGTGCTATAGTAACCGCAATTACCAATAACAAAGTAGGGATGGACCAAACCACATTGATCAACCACATTACCACATCATCTACCCAACCTCTGAAGTAACCGGCAATTGCACCCAGCGAAATACCAATGATCAATGAAATTAAAACAGAAATAAGTCCCACAGACAAGGATACAATCGTACCAGCCATAAGTCGACTGAGCATATCCCTACCGTTCCTGTCTGTCCCCAGCCAATAGGTTTGATCGATAATGCAACGCGATTCAACTTCATTTTGCATTTCGATAATGGAACGCGTTATTTTATTGTTGTGAATATCATAAAATGAAACGTTACCCTGACCATCTTCCGAATAACGGTTATTCATGTGCAGTGGATACAATACATCTGCCAGCAAGTAGGGAATACTGATTTGTCTGAACTGTGAATTCTCTTCTTCGCCAACATATTCCTTTACGCTGATTTCCGCACCGCGAAATTCAAATTCGGTAATTGGGACATAACGGAATTTATTTTCTTCCCCACCAAACAACATCTTATCGAAAAACGTTGTTGGATGAATGGTGTCATTTTTTTGCACGAGTAAATATTTGACCTCGAATCCGGGGGGCTTGGTATTTACTGCAGGAATAGCATTGGCAGCATTTGTGGTTTTATCCGGCCGAATCAGCGCGCCCAGAATTGCAATCATACAAGCAAACAGAATCACGAAAAACCCAAACATTGCCGGATAATTTCGCTTCAATCGCTTCCAGGCCATTGCCGAGAGGGATCGCGAAACTTCCTTGCTGGTTTGAACTGTTTTTTTTCTTGCCATTGCTTAATTAATCTTTCTGTTTTTCCACTCTGCACGAACCAGTTGCGATAACACTGCCACCGGAAGAATATACAGGACGTGAAAAAAGAAAGCGGGTAGAAAATAATGAAGTCGGCCACTATGTCCCAAACCCCTTTCGCTCAAAAGTAAAAACAAAAAGTCAAATGCTGCCTTGAGTCCAAGGCAAATGAGAAGAGTGGACAAAAGCGAAGGATGAATGGCTGAAAGCAGCCCACCAAACAACAGTGATGCCGAGCAAAAGAGCACCAATAAGGATACAAAAACAGCCATTCCGTTAGAATAGCTGCTGGCTTTGCCTGCCCAACGCATTCGCTGTTTAAAGAAGGCCCTCCAAGAAGATTCAGGCAAAGTCAAAACGCAAGCATCTTTATTCCAGGTAAATCGAATATTCTTTTTCTCCCTATGAAGATGATGCAATAGGAAAACATCGTCTCCACTACTCCGTTCATCCCCCAAAATAGAATCACATGGATAACATGCTGCATTAACAGCAAGATTTGCCCCGCTGCACATAAACGGCATACCCATTGCTCCGGATCCGGCTGAAGAAGCAACCAGGGCAATCTGATCCCAATACTGTATCCCTGTTAACCATCCTCTACCTTTAATTGACACAGGTCCTGCAACAAGATCTGCGCCTTCAGCGGAAAATGGCAGGGTCATTTCCTCAATCCAGCAGGAAGGAACAATGCAATCGGCATCAGTAAATAACAATACTTCTCCTTTTGCCTTGGCAACGGCGGTTCTTATTGCGCTTTTCTTCCCGGATCCGTTTGAAGGAAGAATGCAATAGTTGGAAAAGGCAAACGAATGAATCACTTCTGCGGTGCTATCCTGCGAATGATCGTCGACGAAAATGAACTCCACATTCTGCAGTTGTTGTTTTGACAAACTCTCCAATAAGGGCTTCATCCGCATATGCTCATTGCGAAACGGAACAATAACGGAAACCTTACCTGTAAAAGTTTGTTTTGGTTTTTTAAGTGAAACCAATCGTACTACACCCATTGAAAACCATATGATGGTTAAGCAATAAAGTGCGGTTACTCCAATTAGCAGAACAGAAAAAATGTAAGTCGACACAATGTGGAAAATTCCTTTTCAGAACGCAATATCGCGGAAATGGGTTAATTATCTTTGATGAAATGCTGCAATCACAAAATCAGGATACACCAGCGCCCTCTGAGCGCATCATACTTGGAATTGACCCTGGAACAAACATCATGGGTTACGGTGTGTTGCTGGTGAAATCCAAAAAGATGCAATTGCTGGATATGGGTGTTTTCCGTCTGGAAAAACTGGAAACCCAACAGGACAAACTACAGCGCATTCTCGAAGAAACGCTTCGTGTAATTGACACCTTTCATCCCGATGAAATGGCAGTTGAGGCTCCTTTCTTTGGAAAGAACATACAATCCATGCTGAAACTGGGCAGAGCGCAAGGAGTGGCATTTGCAGCTGCATTACACCGCAAAATTCCTGTGGTGGAATATTCTCCAAGTAAGATCAAACAATCCATTACAGGAAAAGGAAGTGCATCAAAGGAGCAAGTTGCGGCTATGCTCTCACAGCTGCTTCAAACTGAGGCTAAACCTAAATTCCTGGATGCAACAGATGCGCTGGCGGTTGCTGTTTGTCATTACTTCCAGCGTAATTCAGTAAGTGGAGGGAAATCGTATTCGGGATGGGAGGCATTTGTAAAACAAAATCCCAACCGCAAAAAATCCTGATTAAGAATTCCGGATCAAATTCGCAATCTCAGCAAGCTCTTCCTGAGTAATTTTCAGTTTGGGACGCGTAAAATTCAAATCATCAGCTGAACGAATGGGAACAAGGTGCACATGTGCATGCGGAACTTCCAATCCAATCACTGAAACTCCTATCCGCTCGCATGGAATAGCCTTACGAATTTTCGCGGCGACTCCCTTGGCAAATACCAGAATTTCCGAGAGCTCCTCTCCCGATAGATCAAAAATATAATCGGTCTCCTTTTTCGGAACTACCAATACATGTCCACGCACCAAAGGTGACACATCAAGAAAAGCAATAAAATGATCGTTCTCTGCAATCTTATGGCAGGGTATTTCTCCTGCAATGATTTTTGAAAAAACCGATGACATTAACGGGAGATTTCCAGGATTTCAAACTTCATTACTCCTGCAGGTGTTTTCACCTCTGCAATATCCCCTACCTCATGGCCCATCAAACCTTTACCAATAGGTGAATCGACAGATATCTTACCATCTTTAAGATTGGCTTCATTTTCTGCAACGAGCATATAGTTAAAAATCGCTCCGTTGGACTGATTCTTAATCTTCACTTTGGTCAGAATAAAAACCCTGGAAGTGTCGACCTGACTCTCATCAATCAAACGACTGTTTGCGATAAGATCTTCCATTTTGGCGATCTTCATCTCAAGGAGGCCCTGTGCTTCTTTGGCAGCATCGTATTCAGCGTTCTCCGACAGATCCCCTTTATCCCTTGCTTCTGCAATCTGCGCTGAAATTTTGGGTCGCTCAACAGTTTTCAACTCCTTGAGATCATCCTTTAGCTTTTGTAAACCTTCCTTGGTCAGATAAGTGATCTGTGCCATAATACTACATGTTGATAATAAAAAACGGAAATCCCCATTGGATGGGGATTTCCGTTTACAAAAATAAGGAAAAATTATCAGTTGATCTCGAAACGGATACCAATCATGTGAACGCCTCCAAATGGGTTTGTAGAAAGGAACCCGTAATCCAAGGCAATGTGGTTACCCTTCTCTCCGGTTACCAGATCTACAGAAACACCTGCTGTTGGCCCTGTAAACGCTGTAGAACGAACACCTACTTCGCTGCTCATCATTCCCTTTTCGTACACATAACCCGCACGGCCGCTAAATGTAGCCTTCTTCGCAGTAAATGTGTAATCAGCTCCAAATCTCCAGTTATCCTTAGAAAAAGAGTTAGACGTGAATGTTCCAGCTAAAATCAGCTTATGCTGCTCTCCGAAAAGGAAATCGTAAGAAGCACCAATGTTCACTTGTGAAGGAATTTCGAAACGAGCCGAACGTTGTTCTGTGGTCATTTGCATACCGTTACTTAGCGTAACCAGGTACGAAAATCCATCACCTGAATACTTCATTGGAGGACCAACATTTTTAAGGTTTATTCCAAACTTAATCTGATCCTTTTCTCCTGTCACGTAACGAATACCGGCATCAAAACAAACGCCTGAGCCTTTTACGTTAGCAATAGACTCAGAAAGAGCTTTAACGGTAAGTCCACCATAAATCGAATTGGAGAATTCTTTCGCGTAAGAAAACCCAATATTGAAGTAGCGCGGTGAAAAAGTACCTATTCCTCCTTCAGGGATATCCACAGTTGTAATGGGTATCTCTCCAAAGGTCATAGAATTGAAGGTTAAACCAATTACACTTGTTTCACCTACCCGCTGAGCCAAACCTGCCTGGTTCATACGAATTCCGGAACCGGTCAACCAATTGCTGCTGACAAAATTGACTTCTGTCTTTTTTGTCATAGCCAAACCTGCAACATTCATAAATGTTGCTTCGATTCCGGTTACACTCGAAATACCTGCGCTTCCCCAAGTGGCACTGCGTGCCCAAGGATTGATAAGTAGTTCAGAAGCTCCTGCACTACCAACGCGGTCTTCGTTCCCTGCGTTTGCTACTGTTAGAGAACCCAGTCCTGTAACAAAAGCTATTGCTGTTATGATGGTGTTTTTCATGTTCATCTGCTCATTAGAGATAATTCTTGTTTCGATCGCATCAGAAGTTTTGAAGATCCGGTGGACGCATTGCTCCAAACCATTTCAAAATCTTTTCACCAACTTCAGGTACTTCAACATGCACAATGTAAATACCACTGGCGATTGGTATGCCTGCCTGATTTTTCAGATCCCAGTCAAGTGATGTAAGCGGAGAATCCTTAGTGTAGGTTCTGATCAATTGACCAGATACATTGTAAATCCTTACAGTTGCACGCTCAGGAAGATTGGTAACCTTAACACGTGTATCCAATCGACCGGTTTCATAATCACTTACAGCATAGTAAGGATTAGGAACAATGTTGATCAGGCTTAGGATGGAGTCCTTAATCTCATCAGTGGTTAGGTAGGTTTGTGTTGCCAGGTTATCCAATGAGAAACGGTACTTGGGTCTCCATCCATTGGTTGCTGTAGTAGTATCAGGTAGATATTCAGCATTATTAGTTGAATACGCCTCATACATTCTCTTTACACGCAGTTTCACACGTGCTTCAGTTGGGATATTACGTGGGTCACTAAATGTAAATCCGGAAGCAAGCATTGGCATACCTACCCATACGCAAGATCTCCAAACACGTAATTCATTTGCAGAAGTTCCTGATGAAAGCTTTGTCTGAATATATGCTCCACCGTCATACGCCGGCATACGGTCAGCAAATGGAATTTCACGATCTTGGTTAGTAAACACATATACATAGTGTTTTCCACCAAAAATCGGATCACCCAAGTTAGAATACAAACGATTGGTTGGATTGAACTTCATGTCACGGCCGTTATCAACACCAAGCCAGCTATCTTCTCCAAACGCCATGTTCAAACGCTCGCCGGTGGCAACATCAATTGCATAACCGGGGAACCATCCCATACCGGTACCGGTACCATCGGGATTTCCGAATTTATCTACTGACTGAGCTGCACGCATTTTTTGTTTCGTACGACCACCTTGTGACAAGGCAGCAGATTCCTGCATCTCGAGAACCGGACAACGTGTCCATTTTGACATATCGGAAGTAAAGACAATGTCAACGTTCGGCAAAGTATGCAATGAAGCCGCAGAACCAAGTGTTCCAACTGTACCTGCATACCCCGAACCTACTGCTGTTGCTGCAGGGAATTCAACTCCACCTGAATTAATGGAAGACGCACATAAGCGATAAGGCCCCCAGGTTCCCCCGGCAAGATTTTCATATGATTCAGTATTATCCAAACCTTGATAGTCGTTGTAATTACATGGGTCATTCTGTGGGTCAGGATATGCCCCAGCATCACAAGCCACATATTGGGTACCTGCACGTAACCAGTTTTGTGGTCCACTACCCTCACCATCAGGAACACCTACCAACCAACGCTTTGAAGAGTCAGCAAAGAAAATTTCCCCGGAAATAGGCTCCGTGTACTGCTGACTTCCACTAATGGTGGTGTATTTGTATTGCTCAATTGCAATTGAAATTCCTAGTTCAGGAATTAATTGTTCGTTATTGATTCTTATCGTGGAGGAAGAACTAACAACAACATCATTTATCGCATACGTAGTTCCGTTGATTGTCATTGCCTGTGCAGCTTTCAATCTCCAGTTACTTGCAACCAGACCACCTGTAGCATCAGGAAGGAATTCCAGAATGAAACTTCCAGGTTTTACATTAAGTGGGTCAATCACTTTCACACTGATCGGACCACGGCCAGCCTGGTAGGTTGGAGTAGCCATTTTGAAATTCTGAACAATGAAGTTTTCAGACTCAGCTGTCAGATCAAGGAATAATGAACCGTTTTGTGCTCCTTCAATTCTTGTGATTTCAGGTCCATCTCCGTATTTGGCAACCTGATTTGTTCCTGCTGTTTCAGGAACGGGAATGTGAGGAATTGCTGATACCGCACGAATAGCTCCGGTTACTGATTTACGACTCTCAATGTAAGGCTTCTTCTGTCCATCAAGTTTTGTTGCATCGTAAGGGTCAAACGTTTTGTAGTTATTATAGGCATAAGCAACAGCCATATAATAGTAGGTCTTGTGGTTTACAAGACGTTTCTGAGTAAAGGCATCGTTTTCAAGGTAAAGCGAATGGAAAATTCCCTTGTCAGCACCCTCAACCATCATAGTTGGAACATCATAATTGAGATCTTCATCCTTAATGAAATTCACAAGGCGACCTACTCCATCTTTAATATCACACTGTGCTACAATACGCGCTTTATCAGGATCTGTCAGATCAGAAGATGAAACAGTAGCATCTTTCAATTGATAGATTTTGTATCCCTGGAAGCGATAAGACGACAAACTATCTCTTTTAGCATCTGTATATGTTGCAGTAGAGTCTCCATTTTCAAGCACAAATGGCAATACGATAAATGGATCCTTCTCCACATAGGCCTCGCCTACATTGTTAGAGCTATTGGGATTGGTAAGATATAAAACAACACCTCTGTCCAATTCCTGAATTGTCAGGTCAGGTGCATCAGGTGCATCTAGGATCTTAAAGCAATTGTCAAAAAGCGCCTGAGCCTTATCATCAGCAAGACGAAGTTTATCTACCGAAGCATATGAATTTCCGGTTGTTGCACGTGCATAAACTACACCAACAGTAATGTTATTCTTTTGTCCGGGTGTTAAAGTAAATGGTCCGGCAGACTGCATAAAGCGACGGTCAGCAGGAGTATTTCCCTCGTTAAACTCTGTCCATGAACTTGCATTAGCAACTGGCACTCCTAATGTTCCGAATAATAATGGATCCGAATTTCCGGGGAACATGAAATCACAACGAACTAAGCCATTGGCCTGTGCACCTGCAGACGATTGGTGAGCTGTACCACCAAAATAGAATGGTGTACCATCTAACCAAATACCTTGAAGATAGCGGTAGAAATCATTTGCGTTATTAGGTTCTTTCTGAGCATTTACATTTGTCTGGTCAGAACGGAAGTAATAAAGGAATTTACGCATACCAAAACGCTCGTTGTCAACTACGCCGTCTCCATAACCGATACCGATACCTTTGTAAGGAATACCAAGACTGTCGATAGCATCAGAAATATTTGTAGTAAGCGGGTTGTCGATATTATCATTATCCTGAAAAGGACCCTGGAAAAAGTCAATACCAACAGCCGGGGGATTAGCCCCATAACCTGATTGTCCCTGACCTGCATCATCGAATGCATCTCCATTATAGGCGTAACCCAATCCGCGTTGAACATCGCAACCTACAAAATCGTCTTCAGAGAACCCTACGTCGGGGTCACACCACTGACCAAAATAAGTATTGAATAATGTTTGTGTACCACGGTTGTAAAGTTCGTAGTTGTAGAATGTCATGTCATTTACCTCATCGTTGGTTGAGAAAGCAAATGCCTGAGCACGAATTTCCATACCAATTGGATCGGCACCGGTTTCTGTGTGAATGTTTCCTTTATCGTTAAACACCCACCAGAAATTCTGGTCACCATAAAGCGTTACAGTACGGTCGTTTCCACAAGCAAGTTCCTTCTTGATATCGTACCAAGGATAGTCACCATCACCAGGATTGTAAACTCCGTCGTTATTAACGTCTTTATAAGGCGCAAGATTGAAATCGTATCCGGCAGCAGAATTGTTTCCAGGCCATTCGAGAATTGAACGCGGCACAGTATACCCGGGGAATAAATCGCCGCAATTTGGTGCACCGGACTGAATACATTCAGTATAGGCAACAAAGGTTACGATGTCCTGACGTAGGGTTACAAAGAACTTGTCGTAATACAAGCAAGTAGCCTGATCAACTTCTGCTGTACCATCTGTTAAAAGCGGGCCGGGCCAAAAATCATTACCTTGACGGAATGTTACTGCTGCCACTTTAAGCTGGTCGTTAAAGTCTTTTCCGCCCAACCAAAGTGCACCCGCAAACATTACTCGCAACCGTGACCCTTTGGGCACTTCGTAAGCAGAGAAGCCTTGAGCACGATCCTGCCACATATTTCCACCTGTTTCAATGATGGCGCTCACGTTATTGAACTCCAGTTTTGTTAAGGCGGTTGCAGGAGCACAACCTGCAGCCCTTTGTTGCATGCCGGTAGTTGATCCGCTTGCATTTCGCAATGCAGGGTCAATTTCTGCGCGAAGCTGGCTGGTTGCCAACAGACCCAGAACAAGCCCTGTTCCAAGTCGCATTATCCCTTTCCTATTCATAGTCGATCGCTTAATCATTCGTTGAATCATCATTAGAAGTCGAACTTAATCCCTAAACGAATTGTTCTGGGTAAGCCGTAATTGTAAGGATTGTTTGTTTTCCATGCATAGTACTCTCTGTAAGACTGTTCAGAGTTTACCTGTGCGATAGCATTCTGGTAACGTGCTTCTGATAAATATCCATCGTCGTTGGCATTACCGGTTGCTCCGTACACATTTAGAATATTTCGTGTATTCAAGACATTGTTAACCTGCAAATAGATATTCAGGTTTGCTTCTTTCTTCTTATCCTCTTTACCAAACTTCAATGTGAAGTTACGGTCAATCTGCATGTCCATACGGAACTGACCAGGCTTTCTTGAACCGTTAACCTGACCTGCAAGTGATGCTGCGGATCCGCCACTGATAAACGATTGTGGGGTTACAAACTGTTGAGCACTGTAGGGCGTTCCTGAACCAACGTTCAATACAACGTTTGCTCCGGTGTTTTCAAGAATGTTTTTCCCGCCAATTTTTGGGCCTTTGTAATGTTTTCCTTCTCCATAACGGTAATCAACAACTCCTGTAAGAGCGTGACGCTGATCATATTCGAAAGGATAAATAGTTCTAAGGTTAGGTTGCCCTGAATTTACAAGATTCAATGCTGAATTGGCATCAGAACCTGTTCCTTCTGCGAACTGCAATGTGTAGGACATACGAATTGACATATTTCCAGTTCTGCGCAAGTCATAAGTAAGTGTAAGACCTTTAATTGTACCAAAGTCAAGGTTACCATAGGTACGGTAAGTACGAGGGTAAGCACCTGTTACATTGATCAAGGCAACCTGGTTACGAAGCTCACGGTAGAAAGCAGAAATTTTCAATGAAGAACTCTTGGTGAGTACTTGCTGATAACCCAACTCATAGTCGATTGTCTTTTCAGGCATCAGATCAGGGTTGTTTACAACCACGTTGCGAACATCCATGAAATAATAATCCAAAATATCCAAACGATTTCCAGTAGTTGGACGCTTAGTCAATACATCATAGTGTGCAAAGAATAACGCCTCGTCACTGATCGGGAACGAGAAAGCAACACGCGGCATCACATTAATTTGTGGCTTGTAGTCGCGGAATGCTTTTGGAATTTCAGAGTCTTTCTCCTTGGATGCATTTGGATTAACCAGGTATGGTGCAATTCCATTAGGACCAAAGAGTACTGTTGGGTCAGCAACCTGCTCCCCTTGAGAGTTGTACCAGTTTCTTCCATCACGGTAACCGGTAATAGCTGTTGGGTTCTCAACTGTATTTACATAAACTACATAATCATCTCCCATGTTAGTAGGGTGATCGGCACCAAACTCATTTTGTGCATTTACTTCTTTTACCGTTTTTGCCTGATACAACAAATAGCGATCCTGAAGTACGTTTTGGTTTGCGTCAAAACGGTCAACGCGAAGTCCTACGTTAAAGATCAAATCGTCAAACGCAAACTTATCCATGATATATCCTGCCACATAAATAGGCTGGAACGGTGCAATTGGACGCGTTTTATTTCCGAATTCATCACGAGCTGTGAAGAAGTCTTCAAAAGAAACTCGCTCTGTTTGTCTCTCTCCTGAATAAGAATAACCGTAATAAGAAACGTAATTATTACCATTATTAAGAAGTTCATTGGCAGAGAACCATCCCAACTGGAAGAATGCAGGATTATAGGCATCGATATCTAAAAAGTCCACTCCATCAGTATTCAATCCCAGATTCTTTCTGATGTTGTAATCGAAAAACGATTGTGATTCGATATCGTCAAAATTATTGTACTCTCCGGGTGAGGAATTGAGCGGCTCATAGTCTACAGATAACACCGAACCAAAGTAGGTGAGCGAAGGATTATTAACATCTAACTCAGCGGTATGCCCGTTTGCCAGCTGACGGCCAATCGTCCAAAGTCCAATCGGCGAAACATTGAATGCGCGGTCATCACGTTGCTCATATTCAAAACCAAGTGATACAGCATGGTTTCCGATATCGGCGTTTCCTGATGCCGTAATACGAAATTGTGAATTATTGGTTTGACCATAACTGTTGTACTGTTGGCCAATGTTTGTCCAAAGGTTATAAACCGATTGTGGCTGATCACCGTTACGCAATGCGTTTGCAGACTGTATCTGAACAAGGTTCTGATAATTTCCAACCGGATCCGTATAAAGCTGATAATACTGATTTGTTATGGCAGCCAGGTCTGGGTTAATATTGATTTGTTCCTGTGTTTCGGGATCTAGGTAATAAGGGGAGAAGGTAACCAAAGTATCGCGGAAACCATTATGGATTCTTGCTGGTGAACCATTGTACATTCCGAATTCATATGAACGCTCACGATATGTAGTGAACTGACCTACATACCCGTAGTTAAACAAGCGGTCTTTGTGATTCGCATCCTGAACTGTTTGTTTGAATTTAGAATAATCGACCATTACAGAGTAATAGGCATTCTTAATAACTGAAGAGCTTTTTTCACCTTCTTTTCCTTGAGCAGAAGCAAAGCGCTGGGTAAAGCGGCCGTAAATACGCCAGGTAGTGTTTGCAATCTGACCATTGTTATCGGTATTGAATAACATATTGTTATAGTCATATGCATTATTGGCATTGTAATCGAAAGAACCTCCAAATGTGAGGTTAATGAGCGGGCCTAAATTCACATCGATTTTACCCGAACCTGTGAATCCACGATTTTGGGCGTTCTGACGGTAACGAACTTTCTGGAAGTCGGAAGAGCGAAGGAAGTCGGTGTTGTAAAATGTTCCGAATCCTGATCCGGTAGGACGAAGTGGTGCATTCAGTAATTCTTCTCTTTTGTCCTCCTTGATCACGTACTGATCAGTAAAGAAAGGACGGGTATCGTGAATGTTTGTATAGTTTACAGAAGCAAAGAAACCAAGAATGGGCTTCATTTTTTTGCCTGTTGAATCCTTTTTAACCCATAGCGGACCGGAAAGTGATCCTTCGATAAGGTTGTAGGCATAGCGGTCAAGACCAACATTTTTACCGGTATATGGACTATTTCCTCCAAAATGGAAACCTGAAGTCAGGTAATCGATACCTCCGAAGAAATCTTTTGAGGCACCGCGTGTAGTAATGGAGATTACCCCACCAGTAGCATCCCCGTAGTTAGCAGGAAGTCCACCTGTAATTACAGATACCTCTTCAATTGCAGCTTTTGGAAGACCGGTAGAACCACGAACTTTGATACCATCAATGAAGTAATAGCTGGCATCCGAACGTGAACCACGGATCGAAAGATCACCACTACCTTCCTGGGAGAATACACCTCCAACAGTTTGTGCAATGGAAGTTGCAGAACGACCTGGCATACGTGCAATATCATCACGCGTTACAGTTGCTCCTGAAGCACCACCATCTTTATCGATAAGGGGAACGGCATATTCGATTACAGTAACCTCCTCAAGCGTAACATCACCGGATTCCATCTGTATATCGAGGAAGGTAATTTTGTTAGAACTAACAACAACACCCGAAATTACATAGGGGTTATAACCCACATACATGGCTTTAACCGTATAGGTACCGGGAGTTATGGAGGCAACCTTATAGTTACCGTCAAAATCGGAGGAGGTACCTCCTTGTCGAACACCATTCTGTTCGATGACCAGGTTCACAAATGCCAGCGGCTCACCGGTGGCTTTGTCCTTGATTTTTCCTTGCAGGGTTCCTTGGCCTTGTCCGTAGGAAACTACGGAACCAAAAGCGAACACCAGTATCAAGCTCAGTTTTCTAAGCATACGTTCAAGTTGTTATTCGTTTATCGCAACAAAGGCCGTAAATATAGAAATTATATATCCCGCAGCAAGCCCCATTTAAGCAACGGCCGATTTCCATGTATTATCGTTTTTTTTCGGAAATCTTCCCTTGTTGGGATCTTGATTGTTCAAATTTACTCCTGTTTACGGCAGGTTTCAGGTTTTGAAGATTCAAAAAAGGTCAATTCTATACAAGTCTGAACCGCATTATTTTTTTCTGAACAACCGTTGAAAAAAGGGTTCTCGCTTGTTTTTTTTCAATCGTTCGGCCTTTTTCCTGTTCTTTTTCATGCGTTTACGGGTTTTTTTATCCTGGATTTGCTCGTGCCGTTTTTGTTCATCTTTTTTGGCTTTTTCGTTCTGCTTTTCACGTTGCCTTTTCTTTTTCTCGTAATGCTTGTTTACCGGTTCTTGTCCGCCACCGCCCTTTTCCTGTGCCTGCACCAGACCTGTGTTTCCTGAAATGAACAGGATTAAGATCATTCTGAGAATAAATCTTGTCATCTTGCGTATCTTTATAGTATGTTGTTTCGAATATAATGAAAAAATCAGCGCTCTTTTTCACCTTTCTGGCTTGCTTTCTGTTCTCCTGCAGAAAGGATGATGACCGTATTCCGGATGTATTGGTGGATATTTCGGTAAACATCAATAACCCGGGATATTTTAATCTACAGGCTATCGGCGGATGGATGTATTTTGAAGGTGGATCAAGAGGAATTCTGGTATACAGAAGGAGTCAGGACGAATTCATGGCTTACGACAGGCATTGTCCCTGGGAACCTGCTAATCCTTGTGGTAAGATTACTGTTGACACAAGCAGCAACATTATTGCACGTGATGCTTGTTGCGGATCTGCGTTTGTTATGACTGATGGCAGCGTATCACAAGGTCCAGCCTCGCGACCGCTAAAACAATATCTGGTTTACTGGGACGGACTTTCTATCCTTAGGATTTACAACTAATAGTATTGAAAATAAAAAAGCCCCTTCGAGAGGGGCTTTTTATTTTTGTGGACCGATTAATAACGGTATTGATCTGTTTTGAAAGGCCCTTCAACCTTAACGCCGATATAATCAGCTTGTTCTTTTGAAAGCGTTTCGAGCTCAACACCAATTTTTGCAAGGTGGAGTCGTGCAACTTTTTCATCAAGGTGTTTAGGCAAAGTATAAACTTTGTTTTCGTACGCTTTTGAATTTGTCCAAAGCTCCAATTGCGCCAATGTTTGGTTGGTAAAGGAGTTAGACATTACAAATGAAGGGTGCCCTGTTGCGCATCCAAGATTCACCAAACGACCTTCTGCCAATACGATGATATCTTTCCCGTCCAAAGTGTACTTATCCACCTGAGGTTTAATAACGTCTTTGGTTTTGCCGTAATTGCTGTTCAGCCAAGCCATGTCGATTTCATTGTCGAAGTGACCGATGTTACAAACAATCGCATTGTGCTTCATTGCCTTGAAGTGACGATCGCAAACGATGTTTTTGTTTCCTGTAGCGGTAACAATAATATCAGCAATTTTTACTGCGGTATCCATTTTCAAAACCTGGTAACCATCCATTGCAGCCTGAAGCGCACAAATAGGATCGATCTCAGTAACAATAACACGAACACCTTGTGAACTGAGTGATTGTGCAGAACCTTTTCCTACGTCGCCATAACCTGCAACTACTGCAACCTTACCGGCAAGCATTAAATCAGTTGCACGGCGAATTGCGTCAACCAATGATTCACGGCAACCGTATTTGTTATCGAATTTTGATTTTGTTACAGAGTCATTGATATTGATCGCCGGCATTGGAAGCGTTCCTTTGCGCATACGCTCATACAAGCGGTGTACGCCTGTAGTGGTTTCTTCAGATAGTCCTTTGATATCTTTCACCAATTCAGGGAAGCGATCAAGAACCATATTTGTAAGGTCACCACCATCATCAAGAATCATGTTAAGTGGTTTACCATCTTTAAATGCAAAAAGTGTTTGCTCGATACACCAATCGAATTCTTCTTCAGTCATTCCCTTCCAGGCATACACAGGAATTCCTGCAGCAGCAATTGCAGCCGCAGCATGATCCTGAGTAGAGAAAATATTGCAAGAAGACCATGTTACTTCAGCACCAAGTTCAACAAGCGTTTCAATTAAGACAGCAGTTTGAATGGTCATGTGCAAACAACCTGCAACACGCGCGCCCTTAAGGGGTTTACTAGCGCCGTACTCCTCACGAAGCGACATCAGTCCGGGCATTTCAGCTTCAGCAAGTTTAATCTCTTTACGTCCCCAATCGGCAAGATTGATGTCTTTTACCTTAAAAGGCAATTTCGTTTCAGTAGCAGAACTCATAATAGAATTAAAGGTTTTGGTTTATCAATTCAAGGTCGTAAAGGTACTAAACACCCTTGTCAAATAAAAGTTCAGAGGAAAAAAGCATGAATACCCTAAAACAGAGAAATCATCAATTAAATGGGCAAAGGCCCTGAAATTCAAATGAATAAATCGAAAAGGAGATGATTACTTTTTAGACTGCCAGATGAATTTCCCGGTCTTGTCGATATAACCTTCTGTTCCGGTCTTAAAGTCACCGATACGAACCTTAGCTACACCATTTTCAAAATTCGCAGGGATTGCGAATTGGCGGGCGATTACCATTTTGCCGTTAACATCCACATAACCCCATTTTCTGGCGGTTCCGATTCCGGAAGCAACGCATGCATATCCATCCTTGAAATCTTTGGCATCATCAAATTCTGCCTCGATTATCATTTTTCCGGTTTTATCAATAAAGCCGTATTTGCCGCTTTTGAAGTCTCCCACACGAACCAGTGCGCGTCCGTTGTTAAACGGAAATGCCTTATCAAATTTTGCATCCAGAACAATTGTGCCGGATTTATCAATAAAACCCCATTTTCCTGAACCTTCATCACCAATCAGAAAATTCGCCATTCCTTCAGAAAAATCATGAACCATATCGTATTTGGCAGGCACAACAAGTTTACCTGATTTATCAATGAAACCCCATTTTGTTCCTTGTTTTACCCGGGCCAAACCTTCGCTGAAATCATAGGCAGATTCATAACGCGGCTCTACCACTACCCGACCCGTTTTATCCACAAAACCCATTTTTCCACTGAGCTGAAAACGCGCCATACCATCAGAGAAAGGAAATGCAGTATTGCAGTTCACTTCAAACTTAACCGCTCCCTTTTCATCTATGAAGGACCATTTTCCACCATTGCTTACTGCTGCCAATCCATCATTAAAATCGGTGGCACGGTCAAACTGAGCTTCAATAACAACCTTTCCGGAAGCATTTAAAAAACCTGTCTTGCCTTCCTCCTGAAAACGACCCAGACCATTGCGGAATGGAAATGTCTTGTCATATTTGGGCTCAACAATCACTTTGCCGCTTTTGTCGATATAGCCATCTTTGTGGTTCACTGAAATTGGAAAAAGAACCTGTGCAACTGAGTTGAACGCGAAGACGAGTGCAAAAAGTGCTGACAAGAAATATTTTGAAATTGGACGCATATCTGTAACGAAGGGTAAAAACTGATGTACTAAGTTAATAAAATTTGAATTAAAACACTGTGGGTCTGATTGCAAATATAGTACCAAATAAGGCTTCAGGTATCTGGATTTGGAAAATCATCGAAGAAGAAAAGCAATTAGGTCTTGGACTTCCCGATGATATCCTTACCGCTGCGGGCCAATTCAAGGCAGAATCGCGCAGGAAAGAATGGCTGGCGGTTCGTCAGATCCTTCAAATTGCAGCAGGAAAGACGGAATTAATTTACGACCCCTCCGGCAAACCCTCTTTACCAGGTCTTTACCTCTCTGTTTCGCATACTACAGGCTACTCGGGCGTTTACCTCAGTACCGAATATCAGGGAGGCCTGGATCTTGAAGCCATTTCTCCCAGAATCTTAAAAATTGCAGAGCGATTTTTAAACGAGCAAGAAAAAAAACGGTTTAGTACAGATGACATTCAACTGTTAACTTTGCTCTGGTCGACAAAAGAAGCGCTATTTAAGAAGCACGGAGGGGAGACCACCAATTTTGCCCTTAACCAGGACATTCTTTCAGTAGATCAAAAAACACAAGAGATTAAAGCAGTAGTAAAAATTAACAACAACACAATTGAAGAGTCCCTCGCTTTTCAGATCTATGAGGAAGTGGTGATGGTATATACACAGAACAAGACAAGCTGAAGAAGATGAACCTTTTTGATTTCTTTTCCAATCAACATAAAAACAAGAAGAAACTCCTTGGGGTATTACTCGATCCGGATAAAGCACCGGAAGGAGAGCAATTGAAAACTTTTATACTGAATTGTGAAAAAGCCGGGGTAGATATTTTTCTTGCGGGTGGAAGTTTGATTACGAAAGGGAATTTGGATTTACTGATTCAATCCATGAAGCAATTCACCAAACTTCCTGTATTAATATTTCCCGGAGACTCATCACAAATTTCCAATGAAGCAGACGGCATTTTGCTTTTGTCGCTCATATCAGGAAGAAATCCTGAATATCTGATTGGACAACATGTTGCCTCAGCCTCTCGCTTGAAACAATCGAAACTTCAAATTCTCCCTACAGGATATTTACTGATAGATAGTGGAACAGTAACTACTGCGCAATACGTAAGCAACACAGTGCCTCTTCCTTCTGAGAAACCTGAAATAGCTGCAAACACAGCATTAGCCGGAGAACTTTTAGGCATGAAGCTCATCTATATGGATGCAGGTAGCGGAGCAAAACGATGCATTACCGAAGAATGCATTATGGCTGTACGAAATACAATCTCCATTCCGCTGATAGTTGGAGGTGGAATTAACAGTATTGAAAAAGCAAATGCAGCATGGAATGCCGGTGCTGATATGGTTGTTGTAGGCACTCTATTTGAAAAACAACCGGAAGCAATTACATTATTTTCCAAGCGATAAAATGGAACTCATCGTTGTTAGCAGTCCGGACAAATTCAAATCAGAAATCCCAATTGTGCGCGATCTCTTTGCTGCAGGATTAACGACATTGCATATAAGAAAAACGAAATTCAGCACAGCAAAACTTCGTGAATACCTCGAGGAGGTACCTGAAAAATATCATTCGCGGATCATTATCCATACCCATCATCAGCTTGCATACCATTATCACCTGAAAGGTATTCATTTCACCAAGCATCACCGGAAAAATAAAGCAAAATTATTTTTCAAGCGTACAATGTTTCATTTAAGAAAACCAACGATGCTTATGACCCGTTCTTTTCACCAGATAGAAACAATGAGAACGGATCGACACCTTTACTCGTATGCATTTCTGAATCCGTATTTTTCACGGATTGAACCAATGAAAAACTCATTCGATATCAGTAATGATTTTCTTGCTAAATTAATCAAAGAATCAAAATCACCTGTTTTTGCAAGCGGCAATATTGATCTGAATAATTATCATCTTTTGCAAAACATGAATCTGCAAGGATTTGCATTATCCAAAGCGATCTGGAAATACCAAGGCGACAAAGCTGCCTTATTTCAAAAAATCAGCAGCGAAGTCGCATCATGGTAAATCATTATTAAAACCGAATCGTTAATCCGGCCAGAAAATTTCGTCCTGCCTGTGGAAAAAATCCACTCATCGCACTGTACTCACCTCCGAGAGAATATTTGTAGGTCCAGCCGTTTGAAGAATACATTTCATCAAGCACATTTCGCAACATTATATTCAGATCAATTTCCGCAACAGAGGGTATCTTCATTCGAAAAGTGAGGCGTGCATCCAAAATAAAATAGGCATCAAGACTTCTGAATTTTAAATCGGTTGCTGTCAGATCGTCAACCTTTGCATCATTTCTTCCGGTATTATCGAGCATCTGACGGCCAACATATTTTCCAATCAGCGAAAAATCGATTCTACCTGATTGTTTCTCCTTTTCAACTTCATTGTTCTTGGTATCCTCCCATCGGAAAAGATTAAAACTAATTTCCTGCCCGGAAACAACAGAAGGAGAAAATGCAAGATCTGTATTTCGATAAACGATAGTGTCTTGTCCCCAGGTATCCCAGTTGTCGATATACTCCGTGAATTCTACCGCCCGATTTTGACTTAATGTAAGATTGGCTTTTATAAGCACCCGTTTTGTTGCCTGAACTGCTCCATCAAGCTCAACGCCCATCCTGTAACTGCGATCAATGTTTGTACGCACTACAGCACCAACATCATTGATTTTACCATTTGGAGCCAGCTGGTTATAATAATCCATATAGAAGAAATTGACTCCCACATTCATCTTCTGCTTTTTTAGCCGATATCCGGCTTCGTGATCAAAGAGTGTTTCATGTAATGGTCGGGAGTTTGGAGGGTTGGAGACGTAATCGTCGCGATTTGGTTCTTTATTTCCAACACCAAAAGATGCATAAACTGAGCTTTGTTTATTCAAACGATAAACGGTGCCAAGTTTGGGATTAAAAAAAGAATGACTTACGGTTTGTTTTAACGGCATTCCATATTCATCTGTACCGAGAAATGTATAATCCACCAGACGTTGTTGGAGATCTAAGTACACGTTCCATTTATCATTTATCAAATAATCAGCTTTGAGATAAACGTTCATATCGGTTTTGTTGGCGTTGTTATCGTAATAACGATAGCGAACAGGAACAACTGCATATTCAGCCCAGATTATTTCTCCAAAATGTTTTCCGGAGTAAATATTCGATCCTCCTCCGAACACCAATTGCAATTTATCTGATGCCTCATAAATAAAACTAAACACGGTTCCGGCAAAATGGTTATCCAACCATCTGCGTTGAATCCAGTCAGTTTTTGAAATAGTGTCACCTCCAATAACCAAATCGGGTTGGTTGATCGATGAGAATGAACGATCTTCTTTGTATTGCTCATAATAACCATTCCCTCGTGTATAATGCAAAGCAATGTTTGCAATTAATTTTTTTCCAAAGCGATGATTGAAAAACAACTGATAATGCGTTTGGGTATAATTATCCGATTCATTATCGTAGGTATACGGATTATAACGACGGTTGGTAAATAAGGAGTCGTATGGAATTCCTGCCCATGCCTGGTAAGTGTGTTCTTTCCCGGAAAAGATATTCAGTCTTAGCGAGCTGTTCTTTCCGTACCATGCCGATGAAGTGTAAAAGGATTTTAAATTGGAAAATGCTCTGTCGATATATCCATCCGATTCAATGGAAGATAGTCGCATATCAAACGTGAACTTGCCATTTATCAATCCTGTTCCGGCTTTTAAAGTATGACGCCGGGTATTGAATGAACCAAATGAATTACTCAATTCTCCATATGCTTTTTCGCTGTAGGTATTGGTAGAAAGATTAATGCTTGCGCCAAATGCACCTGCACCATTTACGGAGGTCCCTACACCACGTTGAATCTGAATATTATCTACTGAACTCGCAAAGTCAGGTAGATTTACGAGAAATGTACCTTGGGATTCTGCATCATTCAAAGGAATTCCATTAATGGTAAGATTTGTTCGTGTTGGATCCGATCCGCGGATGCGAATTCCTGTATAACCAATCCCGGTCCCGGCATCGGAAGTAACAACCACCGAAGGAGTTTGATCCAAAAGATAAGGGATATCTGGTCCTAAATTATTTTTTGCGATGTCCTCTTTACTTACATCGGTAAATGCAATTCCTTTATCGTTATTGGTACGTGAGGCTTCAACTGTAATTTCCTCTAGGACATTGACCGCAAATTTTAATCTGATCTCCAATTGCTGAATGCCGGATTCAACCTTCACTGAATGTTCCTGCGATTCGTAACCAATCATTGTGAATCGGATCTTATAATCCCCTGAAGGAATCTTAATCAATTCAAATTTTCCTTCCGAATCCGTAACCGCACCTAATAATGAATTCACCACTTTTACATTTACTCCGGAAAGTGGTTCACCGGATTCATTTTTTACGGTACCTGAAATACCGCTTTGTGCTTTGAGCGTTGAAACGAACAACACACCCAATAGCAAAATCATCCATTTTTTCATGGCGTTAACATTATTTGCCCTTTGCTGAGACACATCGGGAAAACAACTTAAATACACTGTGCTTTTGTTTCATCCCTCCGCAGGCATTACCCTGATCAGGTTCTTCCCGAAAAGCAAACGGGAAACGGGTATGATCTCAGCCCTTGATAGTAAGGCACCCCGTAATTGACAGTTCAAATGTAAATTCCTTTTTGATCTAAAAAAAGGAAATTTGAAAAATCAGAAACTAAATCTTTTTTTCACCTCATTTACTGCGACTTGTAAACGATGGTCAGCAGATCCTGAAAGTTCTACAAAATCTCTTTTCATGCTAACCAGCTCTGCTTTATACATATTGTAAAGCTCTTCGCGTTTTTCAGGATGTTCTCTCAATGGATCTTCTTCCCAAGGAAGATCGGTTCCACACAAAAATGTTAAATCATAGTTGCGATTCTGATAACTATGTTGAATGAAAGGATGAATCCTACCATACTTGAATTCACTCCAGATCTTTAGCACAAGCATGTCAGTATCGCAAATCAAAAAACGCTTTGCTAAAGGTTCTGCCTGAACTTCAAGATCAATCTGACCTCTTGTAATGGCCAATAGATCGTTCTCCGTATAGGAATGTTGTAGTTTGCTTAAATAATCGCGGGCAAATTCCCTGATCCAAACTGTTTGCAATTCAAGAGCCAACCCTTCAGCCAAAGTAGTTTTACCTGTTGATTCCGGACCTGTTACCGCAATTTTAATCATTCTGCAAAATACACAATCATCCAGTTTAGCAGCCATGGATAAAATGAATTAGTTTTGCCCAATGATTGCTTTTCTAAGGGTATTATATAAAATTTGGTTTGTAATTGCCTTTTTCGCGGTAGGTATTATTATGTATCCTTTTGCATGGATCCTTTTGAAACTTGGATGGCTTCGTCCTTTGTTTGCCATACAATGTTGGTTCTGGTACCCCATGTTGCAGCTTCTGTTGTTCCTTCCCTATAAAACTATTCGGCCGAAAGGATTCGGGTTCCCAAAGGGACCATTCGTTGTAATTGCCAACCACACCTCCTATCTTGATATTCTGATCATGCATGGAATACTTCGAGGAAGACAGTTTATTTTTCTGGGCAAGGAATCACTAAAAAAATTTCCAATTATCGGCATGTTCTTTAAAAGCGGGAATATGCATGTCCCGGTAAAACGTGAAGACAAATCGGAAGCATCCCAATCCTTACGCACCATGATGGACCGTGTTGATCAGGGGTATATTGCCATTATTTTCCCGGAAGGGACGCAAAGTAAACAAGCGCCTAAAATGAATCCCTTCAAAGCAGGCGCGTTTAAAGTAGCAATCGAAAAACAAATTCCGATTCTTCCGATGACCATTCTGGAAAATTTCAAGCTCTTATCTCAGGTCAACCGGTTAACAGGACCCAGCCGTCCCGGATTGTGCAAGGTGATTATTCATGAACCGATTGTGACAGAGGGGATGACAATTGAAGATTTACTACCTTTACAGGAGCGATGCAAGGATTTAATTGAAAGTGATCTGCGCAAAGCCTATCCAAAAGAATACAACAATGAAAATTGATGAGAAAACCATAAGTCGCCTTGCCGAGTTGTCACGACTGGAGTTCGACCCCGCATCAGCAGCTGAAATTCAAAAGGATCTCACCCGGATAATCGGTTTCATTGAAAAACTGAATGAACTGGACACCGAAAAGGTTGAGCCGCTTATCTTTATGGGTGATAGTGAGAATATTCTAAGGGAAGATGTGGACGTGCAGACGATTACACAGGATGAAGCCTTAAAAAACGCGCCGCGAAAAGATTCAGATTATTTCCGCATCCCAAAAGTACTTTCCAAATAAAGTATTGTTCGGTATCTCTTTTTGCCCTAATTTTCAATACCAAAAAAACTTGTTATGAGAAATTTCTACGTTTGTGTGCTGTTGTTTGCGTGCATGCAATTCAGCATTAATGTAAGTGCACAATGCACCGATTTATTTATTTCCGAATACATAGAAGGAAGTGGTAATAATAAATCCATAGAGATTTATAATCCAACTTCTGCCCCAGTTAACCTGAGCACCTATGCGCTCCGATTGTATTCAAATGGTTCTGCAACACCTTCAGCAAATTTCACCTTAGCAGGAACACTCAATCCCGGAGAGGTTCATATCGTATCGAACCCAAGTGCTAATGCATTAATTCTTGCAATATCCAACCAAACCAGCGGATCGGCAATCAACTTTAATGGCAATGACGTGGTTGAACTGATGAATGGTGCAACGGCAATTGATCGTATAGGAATCATTGGAAACGATCCAGTAACCGGATGGACTGTTGATGGCATTACCAATGGAACGCTTAATCATACCTTGCGCAGAAAACCAGGAATTCAAAGCGGAAATACAACTTGGGCAGGCAACGCAGAAAACGAATGGACTGTATACGCTGTTGATGTTTTTAAATACCTCGACTTCCATGTAATGAACACTTGCGGTTCTACACTAAGTGCAACTGCAACAATGGCTACTTTTTGCCTGAATGAGGGTTTCTATTTCAATTCAAATGCCACAGGAGGAAACAGTGTTTACACGTATTATTGGGAATTCGGAGATGCAACACTAAATGTAGTTAATGCCCAAAATGGCGGTTACAATTATTCTGTCGCTGGTACCTATAATGTTACGCTTGTTGTAACAGATGGAAACGGACATGTCTTTTCACTTGTACAAAGTGTTTTGGGTCATCCTGCAGGACCAACTGCTTGCGTAACTCAAACAGGAGGAATGAATGGTTGCGGAACTGACACATTACAAGTTAGCAGTTGTTCAACCGGAGGAACAGGCACACTAAGCTATCTATGGTTTTTTGACAATGGAAACACCAGTACTGCAACAACACCTCCAATTCAATATTATGGTCCGGGCACATACAACGCCTATATGGTAGTTACTGATGCAAATGGATGCGATGATACTACTGCAGGAATATTTAGTGTGAATGCAACTGAAAATCCGTCATTCTCCTATAGTCAAACATTGTATTGCAGTTCACAAAGTGATCCCACACCAACAATTGCAGGAACTAACGGAGGAACATTCAGTTGTAATGGATGTGTAATTAATCCAATAACAGGAGAAATCGATCTATCCGCCTCAGGCGATGGAAACTTTACAATTAAATATGTAACTCCGGGGACTTGCAAAGACAGCTCAACGGTACTTGTTTCGATAACAACAACAACTGCAAATTCCACCATTTCACCTGCAGGTCCGTTTTGCGAACTCAGTGTACCGGGTAATCTTACAGCAGCAACACCGGGAGGAACCTGGAGTGGAAACGGAATTATTGATGCCAATCTCGGAACCTTCGATCCATCTGCTGCCGGAGTAGGAACTACCATCATTACCTACACTATAGGAGGAGCTTGCGGATCATCGGATACGGAGACCATTTCTGTACTTGCCAATGCAGAAGTTCAGATTGTAAATTCCGACACTAGTATTTGCAACGATTTCTTTGGTTTCTTTTTACAAGCCAATTCAGGCGGAGTATGGTCAGGCACCTATGTTAGCGACAACAATAACGGAAACGGTTTTTTCTCCGCGGCGGCAATTCCTGCCGGAAATTATTATGCAGTGTATTCCATAGCCGGTACCTGTGGAGATAAAGATTCAATTTTGGTAACGGTTAACCCCATGCCAACAGCACTTTTCAGTTCAGCCGTTGTTGGTTTAACCATTCAATTTACAGATCAATCTACCGGCGCCATTAGTTGGGACTGGGTAATTACTGAAGGTGCTAATGTTACCAATTTCAGCACACAAAATCCGGTTTACAGCTATATTGACCCGAGTGTATCAGTAAATGCATGTGTGAACATTGTAAGTTCAAATGGATGTGAAGCCACTTATTGCCAAACCATTTTACCCACTTCAACTGATGAATTGCAATTGGAGAAGATCAATATTTATCCCAACCCTGCAATGGGAGCGAATATCAGTATTTCCGGATTGCATGCCGCTTCGGTTATCACTGTTTATGATTTGTTGGGACAGAAAATTCAATCCATACCTTTCAACAACCCTAATGGAAGCGGGCAGGTCAATATTTCTGAAATATCCGGAGGAACTTATTTTATTGAGATAAGATCCGGGAACCAATCGCTCACACGAAAAATCGTGATACTGCATTAAAGAAAAAATCCCCGACAAAATCGGGGATTTTTTTATTTCACTTTAGCTAAAAGGTATTTCATGTTGACCCGCTGATCTATTATTGCCGGGAGCTGTTCAATGGAAACGCGTTCCTGCTTCATCGAATCCCGTTCGCGGATGGTTACTGTGTTGTCTTCGAGCGATTGGTGGTCGACTGTAATGCAATAGGGTGTTCCAATTGCATCCTGACGGCGATAGCGTTTACCAATTGCATCCTTCTCTTCGTATTGACAGTTATGATCGAGTTTCAGCAAATTAAAAATTTCTCTTGCCTTTTCAGGTAAACCGTCTTTTCCTAACAGAGGAAAAACAGCAGCCTTAACAGGAGCAAGCGCAGGAGGAATACGAAGTACAACACGTTCACTTCCATCTTCCAGTTTCTCTTCAATGTAAGCATGAGAAAGCACTGCCAGGAACATCCTATCCAATCCAATGGATGTTTCTACCACATAAGGAACATAATTCTGATTCAATTCCGGATCGAAGTACTGCAATTTTTTGCCTGAGAATTTTTCGTGATTCCCCAGATCGAAATCGGTACGCGAATGAATTCCTTCCAGCTCTTTGAAGCCCATTGGGAAATCGTATTCAATATCGCAGGCGGCATTTGCGTAGTGAGCCAGCTTAATGTGATCGTGAAAACGATAATGTTCTGCTCCCATTCCTAAAGCCATATGCCATTTCATACGTGTTTCTTTCCAGAAGTTATACCACTCCATCTCCGTTCCGGGTCGAACAAAAAATTGCATTTCCATTTGTTCAAACTCACGCATTCTGAAAATAAACTGCCGGGCAACAATCTCATTCCGGAATGCTTTTCCTGTTTGCGCAATTCCGAAAGGTATTTTCATTCTACCGGTCTTCTGTACATTCAAAAAATTCACAAAAATACCTTGCGCAGTTTCAGGTCGAAGATATATGGTAGCTGAATCTCCAGCAACAGAACCAAGCTCAGTGGAGAACATCAGATTGAATTGACGAACTTCTGTCCAGTTCCGCGTTCCTGAAATGGGACAAACAATTTCGAGGTCAACGATCAATTGGCGCAATGCTTCGAGATCATTGTCTTCAAGACATTGTTTCATGCGCCCCTCAATTTCGCTGATCTTGGTTACGTGGCGCTGAACATTCGGATTGGTCTGCAGAAACATCGCTTCTTCAAAACTTCCACCAAATTTCTTTTGTGCCTTCTCCACCTCTTTTGCGATTTTTTGGCGGATCTTTTCCATATGATCTTCCAGCAAATGGTCGGCTCTATACCGCTTTTTAGAGTCCTTATTATCAATCAGCGGATCATTAAATGCATCCACATGTCCGGAAGCCTTCCATGTTGTTGGATGCATAAAAATTGCAGCATCAATCCCGACAATGTTCTCATGCATCTGCACCATACTTGTCCACCAATACCGGCGGATGTTGTTTTTCAGTTCAGCACCCAGCTGGCCATAGTCATAGGTTGCCGAAAGTCCATCGTAGATTTCGCTGGATGGAAACACAAAGCCCATCTCCTTACAATGTGAGATGATCAGTTTTAGTTTGTCTTCGTTGGTTACGCTCATAGTGCCGCAAAAGTAAGAAGATGAAGGAGAACCGTAAGTCTGAATTGAAATTTTTGCCTTTCTCCGCAATATCAGCCTTGATCATTGCTGTTGAAGCGATTAACAGCCTTTCAACCATGCATCACGCTATCCTACTTCATCAGACTTCCCAACTTCTGTGAACCTGATACAGGCCTACTTAAGTGAAATCCTTTCGTACCTGTCGGTAACTGAATCTGGTTAAAGGGTTCTATTTTGTTACTTTTGTAAGGTGATACTGATTGATGATAAACTTATTTCGGATGAATTGCTGCAGCGCAGGTTTGTATGCGATTTATCTGCCTGCAAAGGAGCCTGCTGTGTTGAAGGCGATGCCGGAGCCCCCCTTGAAAAGGATGAAACTGAAATTCTGGAGAAAATCTATCCGAAAATAAAACCCTACCTGCGCAAGGAAGGGGTTAAAGCCATTGAAGAACAGGGAACATGGATTGAAGACAGCGATAAAGACCTTGTTACACCATTAGTTAATGGAGCTGAGTGTGCGTACGTTATTTTTGATGATAAAGGAATTACCAAATGTGGCATTGAAAAGGCCTGGGAAGAAGGAAAAGTAAAGTTCCGTAAGCCCATCAGTTGCCAGCTCTACCCCATTCGTGTTAAAAAAACCCGCACCGGAGAAATCCTCAATTACGATGAATGGCCCATTTGCAAACCAGCCTGTGCATGTGGCGATAAACTCGATGTGAAAGTCTATCGTTTCCTTAAAGATGCGATTACACGTCGTTACGGCAAAGCCTTTTTTGACCAATTGGTTGAAGCGGATAAGCTACTTGAAAAAGAATCTGAAGCAGGTAAAACGGTTAAGAAAAAGAAATAGGGTACTATAAAAAAGTGATTCTTTTGGTTAAAAGCAAGACCCTTGCTCCTTTTTTTTTATTCACTCCGATTTTGTTGATAGTCTTTTATCCCCGGATGAATTTAAGGTAAGTTATTTTGGAAATTGTCGTTCGGATCGATATGGTCCTGACGTTTTTTGACAGAGTAGGTAACAATTCTTTCACATGTTTGAGGTGTTGTATGATTAATTTTTTCAACGTTGCAGCAAAAGCTCAACAGCATCAGGGAAAAAAGAAATTAACACAACAAAAAGCTCAACGAAATCAGGACTTTTTTGATTCGTTATGCGAAAAACTCAATCAGAGAATAGCTTTCAGCCATGGTGAAAAAACCGTGTTGAAAACTTAAACTCAATGTGAATAGTTTCTCTTTGCCGCAGGAGGCTTTTTTTTGAATTTTTGTCTCCCCAAACAATCACTCCAACGACCGTTTCTGGTTATTCGGAGGAACGCTAAAGAGACAAACATCCAAGTACCAGAATCCTTTACCGGAATCTGCCTTGGAATCGTCGCCTTCAGCTGAAAGGTTGGGAGAAGTCAGGATCACACGAAATAGAACTATACAATGGAACAATTTGAACCCATACTGAAAGAGAACAAGGACCGTTTTGTCCTGTTCCCTATCGTACATAATGATATTTGGGCTTTTTATAAGAAAGCCGAAGCCAGTTTCTGGACTGCTGAAGAGATTGATCTTGGAGCAGATCTTTGGGACTGGGAGAATAAGCTCAACGATGATGAGCGTCATTTTATTAAGCATGTGCTGGCCTTCTTCGCGGCGAGTGACGGGATCGTGAATGAAAATCTTGCAGAGAATTTTGTGCGTGAGGTACAATATACTGAGGCCAAATTCTTTTACGGATTTCAGCTCACAATTGAGAACATCCACAGTGAAACCTATTCATTGTTGATCGACACCTACATTAAAGATCCCATTGAAAAGGACCGTTTATTCCACGCAATCGAAACCATGGGTTTTGTGAGGAAAAAGGCCGAGTGGGCACTCAACTGGATTTCTAAGGGTTCGTTTGCAGAAAGATTAGTTGCTTTTGCAGCAGTTGAGGGTATTTTCTTCTCCGGTAGTTTTTGCTCCATATTCTGGCTTAAGAAACGCGGTTTAATGCCCGGGTTATCCTTTTCCAATGAACTGATCTCGCGCGACGAAGGACTGCACTGTGATTTTGCATGTCTGCTTTATTCGCAGCACCTGGTAAACAAACTCGACAAAAAAGTCGTAGAACAAATCATTACCGAGGCAGTTGCCATCGAGAAGGAGTTTGTTACAGACGCGCTTCCTGTGAAACTGATCGGAATGAATGCAGACTTAATGAGTCAGTACATTGAATTTGTTGCAGATCGTTTGTTACTGGAGCTTGGAAATCCGAAAGTCTATAATGTTACAAATCCGTTTGACTTTATGGACATGATTAATCTCCAGGGTAAAACCAACTTCTTTGAGAAACGTGTAGGCGAGTATCAAAAAGCGGGAGTGATGTCGACCAAAGAAGAAAACAAATTCAGTCTCGACGAAGAATTCTGATCAAAACAACTACAATACAATTACCCAACATAACCTAAAAACCACTACAGCATGTTTGTAATAAAAAGAGACGGCCGCAAGGAATCGGTACAATTTGACAAGATCACTGCACGGATCAAGAAACTGTGCTATGGGCTTAATCCTATTGTCGACCCCGTTTCCGTTGCGATTAAAGTCGTGGAGGGTATTTACGATGGTGTAACTACATCTGAGCTCGACAATCTTGCGGCAGAAGTAGCAGCTACCAACACGATCAAGCATCCGGATTATGCTTTGCTTGCATCGCGTATTGCTGTTTCGAATCTGCATAAAAACACGAAAAAGTCCTTCTCTTTAACGATGAAGGATCTATATGATTACGTTGATCCCCGCACCGGTGAGCGTGCTTCATTGCTTGCTGATGATGTTGCAGAGATCATCGAAAAAAATGCTGAGCTTCTTGACTCTGCTATCATTTACGATCGTGATTTCCGTTTCGACTTTTTCGGATTTAAAACATTAGAGCGTTCTTACCTCCTTAAGCTGCACTCCAAAGTAGCAGAGCGTCCACAGCACATGTTCATGCGTGTTGCTATTGGAATTCATAAGGAAGATCTTAAGAATGCGATTGAAACCTATCATTTGATGAGCGAGGGTTGGTTTACACATGCTACTCCAACACTCTTCAATGCAGGAACTCCGAAGCCACAAATGTCTTCTTGTTTCCTTCTCTCTATGAAGAAGGATTCCATTACAGGTATTTACGATACACTTACCCAATGCGCAAAGATCAGTCAGAGCGCTGGTGGTATCGGATTAAGCATTCACGATATCCGCGCAACAGGTTCATACATTAAGGGAACAAACGGAACATCCAACGGGATTGTACCGATGCTGCGTGTATTTAACGATACTGCACGTTATGTAGACCAGGGCGGCGGAAAGCGCAAAGGATCATTTGCTATTTACATTGAGCCATGGCATGCCGATATTTTCGATTTTCTTGATTTGAAAAAGAACCACGGTAAAGAAGAGCAACGTGCGCGTGATCTTTTCTATGCAATGTGGATTCCGGATCTTTTCATGCAGCGTGTTGAAGACAACGGAGAATGGACACTCATGTGCCCGAACGAATGTCCTGGCCTAAGCGATACCTACGGTAAGAATTTCGAAGATTTATACACGAAATACGAGCGCGAAGGAAAAGGCCGCAAAACAATTAAAGCGCAGGATCTTTGGTTCAAAATTCTTGAATCTCAAATTGAAACTGGAACACCCTACATGCTTTACAAAGATGCATGTAACGAGAAATCCAACCAGAAGAATTTGGGCACTATAAAATCATCAAATCTTTGCACAGAGATCATGGAGTACACTTCACCTGATGAAGTTGCTGTATGTAATCTTGCATCGATTGCCTTGCCGAAGTTTGTTAAAGACGGAGAGTTCGATCATCAGCGTTTGTTTGATATAACCTACCATATCACCAAGAACCTCAACAAGATTATTGATTACAACTTCTACCCCGTTCCCGAAGCACGTCGCAGCAACATGCGTCATCGTCCAATCGGAATAGGTGTTCAAGGTCTTGCTGACGCATTCATTTTGATGCGTCAAGGTTTTGACAGTGATGAAGCGCGCAAACTCAACAGCGAAATTTTCGAAACGATCTATTACGCTGCACTTACTTCTTCCAAAGATCTTGCAAAAGAATTTGGTCCGTATGAAAGCTATGAAGGATCACCCATCTCGCAGGGTATTTTCCAGCATGACATGTGGAATGTAACGCCTAGCCCACGTTGGGAATGGGATGTGTTGCGCGAAGAGATCAAACAGCACGGAGTACGCAATTCACTCTTACTTGCACCGATGCCTACTGCATCAACTGCACAAATTCTTGGAAACAACGAATGTTTCGAGCCTTACACTTCCAACATCTTTACACGTCGTGTACTTGCCGGTGAGTTCATTGTTGTGAACAAGCACCTCATGCGTGATCTTGTGAAGCTTGGAATCTGGAATGAAGGATTGAAGAACAAGATTGTTGCTGCGAATGGTTCTGTACAAAACATTCCGGAGATTCCTCAAAATCTGAAAGACATCTACAAAACTGCCTGGGAAATTTCGCAGAAAGCGATTATTGAAATGGCAGCCGACAGAGGTGCATTCATCGATCAGAGTCAGTCCCTGAATATTTTCATGGAGAATCCAAACTTTGGTAAACTCACATCGATGCACTTCTACGGATGGAAGAAAGGCTTAAAAACAGGAATGTATTACCTGCGTACCAAGGCTGCAACTGATCCGATTAAGTTCACCCTTGAAAAACAAGCGAACAAGGAGCCACTTCCTCTCAAGGAGCGCACCGAAGCTGAGCGTGCTGCAGATGAAGCATTACTCAAAGAACAAGAAATGGCTGCCATTGCCTGCTCTCTCGATAATCCTGAGGGTTGCGAAATGTGCGGAAGCTAAATCATAAAGATCGCCTGCTACGATCTTACAAATGCTGTTCTGTAACCTCCTAAATGCAGAACAACAACAACAACCTACCTCCTAAAAAGTCCCGACGTTTTGCGCCGGGACTTTTTAATTTAATGCAGCTTACATTTTTAGAGTTCAAAATCCTGCGTGTGGATTTTTTTGTCTCCGGCAAAAATCAATACCTGGTACTTCCCTTTTTGCCAGCCCGAAATGCGCAGATTAAAATCATATTCGAATTCTCCGGCACGCGGCAATTTCAGTTCTCCCGGAATCTTATATTCACGTTCAACATCTACTCCCTTTACTTCTGCACGAATTCCCACAGGAGCATCCGCTTTGCATTTAATTGCGCCGGTGATTAGTTTAGGTTCACAGCGAATGTATCCATCATCATCCATCACATGATCTGTGTCTGTGGAATACCACACGTCCTTTTGTCCGGTTAATTTACAAAGCACATCCCGCAATGGTTGAACCTTCGAACGATCTGAATGATAAATTCCGGAAACATTGTGGTCATCTGACACACACCATACAGCCGATTGGGTGATATGATCAGTAAAACGATTTTTCTTGAGGAAGGATGCCAGCTCAAGCAATTTTGGATTCTTTGATTTAGCCAAACGAAAAGTAGTTCCTGAAGAAGGACTTCTATCGGATGCCTGACAACAATATCCGCGAACAGGACGCTGCAATGTTTTTCCTTTTTCCAAAACAAACAATTGATCCTGCGGTACAAAAATATCCTGCATACCATCATCTTCAGGATGAAAAACCGATCCGGCCGGAAGAACAAGATTTAACTCTCCCTTTGAAAGATTGGTCAATTTTAAATTGATACAATCGCCGGAATAACCACCTTTTGAAACCGGTTCAATTTTTACCATTCCCTTTTTGATGGCATCTTCAAGATCCACAGGTTCTTTTGCAGGCATTCGAAATGCCACCAATGCCATTGCAGCGATCAGTCCTCCTGCAATTAAAAAACGATTCATTCGCATAGCTCCTCCTTTTCTTACTATATGTAATAAGCGGAACAAAGGTTACGGAAAGAGCTGACAGAAATCAGTAATCACCATAAACATGTTGTTTATCAATAATTTAAACCCAAAAACATATTTAGAACCATTCCAAAGAAGCCCGGCTGACAATTCCATGACAAAACGGTTTAGGCTTTTAGGGAAATTTGAATCACAAAATTTAGAGGCAGTGAAGCATTTCAGGGTAATCGCTTTAACACACAAGAAAGCGAAACTTGACGACATCGGGCAATTCCACCTCGAGGACAGTCAGCAAGAGCAGCGGTTGAAAAATCTCCGGAACAATGCGCGTTTGGAGGAGTTGATGTTTCTATCAACCTGCAACAGGGTAGAATTTTATTTTGTAACCAATGAAAATCTTGATGATGATTTTCTCATTGAGTTTTTCCACGCATTTAATCCGGGATGGAGTGAAACACAATTGCACAAAGCCATTCAGGTTGCAGAGTTTTTTGAAGGAGAAGAAGCCATTCGTCATGTGTTTAATGTTGCCTCCTCTCTCGATTCGATGGTTGTTGGAGAACGTGAAATCATTACTCAAGTGCGTAATGCCTACGAATACTGTCATTTAATTGGCATAACGGGCGACACCATCCGCCTTGTAATGAAAAAAACCGTGGAGGCCGCAAAAGAAGTTTATACGCACACAGATATTGCAACAAAACCAGTTAGTGTTGTTTCTCTTGCCTTTCGCAAACTGCGCGATTTGAATATTCATGAAGACGCGCGCATTCTCTTCGTTGGTGCAGGTCAAACAAACACCAATATGGCGCGTTTTCTTAGCAAGAACGGTTATCACAATTTCGTTGTGTTTAATCGCTCGATGGGAAATGGATTAGCGTTGGCAAACGAATTAAAATGCGAACTAAAGGAGTTAAAAGATTTAGCCAAATACAAAGCAGGTTTTGATGTGATAATTGCCTGCACCGCGTCAGCAGAACCGGTTATTACTCCCGAAATTTACGATGAGCTGCTTAATGGAGACATCAATATAAAAGTTGTAGTTGATCTTGCTATCCCCAATGATTTTGACAAAAAGATCATGGAGAAACATAAAGTGAAGCTTATTGATGTTGCCAATCTCAGGGAAGAAGCAGATGCTAATCTTAAAGAGCGTGAGAAAGAACTCACCCGTTGCAATTTACTGATCGATCGTCTGCTCAAAGAATTCAGAGAAGTGTACAGAGTACGTCAGGTGGAGCGCGCAATGGCTGAGGTTCCAAGCAAAATGAAAGAGATAAAGGATGTAGCTATCAATACTATTTTTGCGAAAGAAATTCAAGGCATGGATCCATCCTCGAAAGAAGTCATGGAAAAGGTATTGGTTTATCTTGAAAAGAAATATATTTCACTACCCATGAAAATGGCAAAGGAAATATTACTCGACAGTCCTAAAACCACTGCAAATACAGAGAGTGAAACAAGCAAGGAACTCATCTGAATTGAATACTGAAATTGTTTATCTTTCCCCTCAGTAACCCTGAGGGGATTTTTCTTTTTGAATACTATGAAAAACATAACTATTGGTTCACGCGGAAGCGATCTTGCACTTTGGCAGGCTCGTTTCATTCAACTCGAGCTTCGTCGGATCGGAATTGAATCCACTATTGAAATCATTAGCACCAGGGGGGATGAAATACAGAATCTGAGTTTCGATAAGATGGAAGGCAAAGGTTTTTTCACGAAAGAAATTGAAGAAGCGTTGTTGAACAAAAAAATTGACCTGGCCGTACATTCCCACAAGGATCTCGAAACAACATCTCCTGAAGGTTTAACAGTTGCGGCAGTCTCCTACCGGGAAGACCCTCGTGATCTATTACTGATCCGCAAGGATTGCACAGACATCCGGGAATTGTTCAATATTAAATACAATGCCAAAGTAGGCACATCATCTGCGAGAAGAAAATCGCAACTGATGGCCCACCGCCCGGATCTGGATCTTGCCGATCTGCGAGGGAATGTACCTACCCGCATTCAAAAATTACGCGAAGGTCAGTACGATGCTATAATGCTTGCGCGCGCAGGCGTACATCGTTTGGAGATCGACTTGAGTGAATTTCATGTTGAATTACTGGATCCACGTGTATTCATCCCCGCACCTGCACAGGGCGTATTGGGATTACAGGTTCGCAACACAGACACTGATCTCATTGAAGCGCTTAAAAAAATCCATCACAAAGATGTTGAGGTATTAATTGAAAGCGAACGTTCTGTTCTGAGAAAACTCGAAGGAGGATGTCAACTTCCGCTAGGTGTGTATTGCATTAAAGAGAACGATATTTATAAATTGTGGGTTTCTCATGCCAGTCAATGGAAAGGAATTCCAAGAAGATTTTATCTGGAAGGAACTGATGCACATCTGCTGAGTGAAGAAGTGCTAAAAAAAATAAACAGCAAAACACCGAAACGTATTTTCATTACCCGCAATCTTAAACTCACCGATTATTTTCATCGTGCATTAAGTGCGAATGGTTATGCTGTCAAGGGCGCTTCACTAACACGTTATCAGGAAGTGCCATTTACCGGTCTGCCCGATTGTGACTGGATCTTTTTCTCATCTAAAAACTGCGTAAAATTCTTTTTCGCACAAGAACCAAAAATCCCTTCCGGTGTAAAGATTGGGAGTATTGGGGGAGCAACTGCCGAAGCACTGAAGAAAAGAGGAATAAAACCCGACTACATCGGACAATCAAACGATACTGTTGTAATCGGAAAGGAATTTGCAAATATGGTTCGTGGTCAACACATTTTATTTCCACAATCAACTGCAAGTTTCAGAACTGTACAAAAACAATTCGCCGATCAGCGTTCACTCACTGACTTGATTGTTTATGACACCATTCCTGATGAAGAAGCGGAAATTGCGGACAGCGACGTATTGGTATTTACCAGTCCAACCAACGCCATGCTTTACCTGCGCAAAAAGAAGATCACCGAAAAACACACTGTAATTGCCATTGGTAAATCAACTGCAGAAGAATTAAAGCAAAAAGGCATCTCCAACATACATTTACCATGGAACACCACAGAACTTGCCATGGCCGATGCAGTAACCACTTTGAATTAATCTGTGCAATTAAAAAAATTCCTTTACCTCATTGCCGACCTCGGATCAAATCCATTTACTGATCCGGGCAAATCACGTTTGTACCGTGCAGCAAACTTATTTGTGCTGAACGCTCTGTTTTGGATGCTCTACTCCTTTTTGTGGGATTTATTTGATAACGCAGAAGATGATTCAATTGGTATTTATGTTTTACCATGGATCATGGCCTTTCAGCTTTTTGTATTGTGGCTGAACAGAAAGGGAAATACATTTCTTGCGCTTACTCTATTGAATTTTTCATCATCTTCAATGCTTGTGTTTTTCGCGATACGAGCAGGAGAAGAAGCTGGCATCCACTTCCATTTCATATCGCTTATTATTGGTACATGTATAATGTTCGCTTACAAAGAGGCCAGAAATTATTTTATTCTGAATCTGGCATTTGCGTTGGTTGGATTTATCCTTCTTATTTATGGCTTTAAAAATATCCCCCCGGAATATGTTCAATCACCAGAGGAATTAATTATCACCCGGAGAGTTCATTTTTTCATTGTTATGTTTGTTACGGTGTTTTTCTCTTTTATTGTACTGGTAATTTTTAACAGGCAGGAAAAAGAACTGCGTAAGGCGCTGGAAGAGAAAGAAACCCTGCTCTCGGAAGTGTTTCACAGGGTAAAGAACAATATGGCTGTCATTCTTGGGTTAATTAACCTGAAAAAAAATCAATCTCATTCAGAAGAAGCTGTTGAAGCATTACTGCAATGCCATATGCGGGTGATGTCGATGGCAATGGTGCATAACAGAATCTACGAAAATAAATCCCTTAACAATATTCAACTCGACATCTACCTAAGTGAACTTTCCGAGGAGGTGTTGAACTCGCTGAATGCAGAAAATCTGATTGAGTTAAAAAAAGATCTCCATCCAACAAAAAGCGATATCTCCAAAGCGATTCCGATTGGACTTATCGTTAATGAGGTAATCACCAATGCTTTTAAACATGGCTTTAAATCGCATTCGGGAAAACTTGAAATCCATTTGCATCCTAACACAGAAACAAATGGAAAAGCCATTTTGATAATTAAGGATAATGGTCCGGGAATTGCGCTTGAAAAAACTGCTAATACCGATTCTCTTGGAATGAGTTTGATTTATTCCCTCAGCGAACAAATTGATGGAGAGTGCAACTTCCACAATGAAGATGGATTGGTCTTTAAGCTGACTTTCCCCTATTAGAATAGCGGAGAGCCTTTTTAGGTGCAGCTTCAGTCAATTGTATCGAGATACTTTAACAATCCGTGCACGAAAAAAATAAATGTATGTGCCGTGTAAAAAAAAGTTGAGGTAATGGTCCAAAGCATTACCGAACTCTGATCATCGGAAAAATAGGCTCCCAAAAAAAACACTCCTTGCAATGCCAACATGGTTAACAAATGAAGTAAGGCCTTTTTTGTTCCTCTCTCAAAGCGTTTAAAAAACCAAAAAATCAGCACCCAGGGTAAAAAGACTAAAACAACAAAGTAAAAAGCAGCTTTCATGAGTGAACAGATTCGTAATGGTAAACAAAAAAATCCCGCGGAATACCACGGGATTTTTTGATTCAGAAAATTATTTTTTTTCCAGCGGAGCTGTTTTAAAAGCAGGAATACCGGTAACATCCATTCCTGTAATAAGGAGGTGAATATCATGTGTTCCTTCATAGGTGATAACAGACTCCAGATTCATCATATGACGCATAATGGAATATTCGTTGGTAATACCCATTGCACCATGGATCTGACGGGCTTCACGTGCAATAGTAATTGCCATATGCACATTGTTCCGCTTTGCCATTGATATCTGAGCAGAAGTTGCGCGACCATCATTTCGCAGCACACCTAAACGCCATGTCAGCAATTGCGCCTTGGTTATTTCTGTAAGCATCTCTGCCAGTTTTTTCTGGGTTAACTGGAAGGCTCCGATGGGAACATCAAACTGTGTACGTTCAAGCGAATAGCGCAAAGCTGAATCGTAACAATCCATTGCTGCACCAATAGCACCCCAGGCAATTCCGTAACGCGCCGAATCGAGACAACTCAACGGAGCGCCAAGACCGGATCTTCCTGGAAGAATATTTTCTTTTGGAACCTTTACATTGTTAAAGATCAATTCTCCGGTTGCAGAAGCACGAAGACTCCATTTACCGTGCATTTCAGGTGTAGAGAACCCTTCCATCCCACGTTCAACCACTAATCCATGAATTCTTCCGCTTTCGTCCTTTGCCCAAACCACAGCGATCTGCGCAAATGGAGCATTGGAAATCCACATTTTAGCTCCGTTAAGGATTACATGATCACCTGCATCTTTAAAATTCGTGATCATTCCACCTGGATTCGAACCATGATCAGGTTCCGTTAATCCGAAACATCCAATCCATTCACCGGAAGCCAACTTGGGCAAGTATTTTTTGCGCTGTTCTTCATTTCCGTATTTGTAGATCGGATACATCACCAATGAGCTTTGCACTGAAGCTGTAGAACGCAAACCACTGTCTGAACGCTCGAGTTCCTGCATGATTAATCCGTATGAAATCTGGTCGAGACCTGCTCCACCATATTCCGTTGGAATGTAAGGACCGAAAGCTCCGATCTCAGCGAGTCCTTTGAGTAAATGATTGGGAAAAGTCGCCTTTTCGTAATGTTCCTCTATGATGGGAGAAACTTCTTTTTTTACCCATGCTCTTGCTGCATCACGAACCATTTTATGTTCATCGGTCAGCAACTCATCGAGCTGGTAGTAATCGGGTGCCTGAAAAAGATCGGTCTTGGCCATTTTTAACGGTTTTGGTGCGAAATTAGGTAAAAAATCACAGTCGACTTCCTTCCTGATGATGAAGGTCTTTGTCTACTTTTGCTGAATGCCAGAAAACATTCCTATCGGCACTTTACCCGACACCTCCCAATCGGTTGGCTGGTTACCTGCAGTACAGCCGGTAACAAAGGATCAATTGAGTGTGATCAAGGAAAAAATGAGTGCCGGTTTCCAGTGGGGCAGTTCCCTTCATCCCGATAAAATTGACCAGTCAGAAAGTGTTGTGGTCTTTGGTGTTCTCATGCTTTTGCTGATAACATTTGTTGTTTTTCGGATTGTTTATTCCAACCGGTTCAATCAACTTGCCGAAACTTTTATTTCACCCCGATACATGCGGCAGGCGCTTCGGGAGGAACTTTCCCTGACCCATCCGTTCACGTTGGTTATGTTGTTGCAATATGCTGTTTGTGCTGGGCTTTTGATTTACAGGTTTAACATACGAATACCCGCACATGTTTATCCGGCAGACGGTATTGTGCAGGCTTCCATCTTCAGCGGAATCATTTTCGGACTGATCATTTCTCGTGCGATCCTTTACCGTTTCATTCAGTTTTTGATTGGTGAGGATGGCGGGCTTACAGAGAATCGTTACTCCATGGTCCTTTTCACCGAAGTAACAGGAATTTTCATACTCCCCTTTACCATCCTTGCATGGTTTGGGCCCAGGGATTATATCATTCCCCTGATTGTTTTTTGTGGCGCTATAGGACTGATAATCTATATTTTCAGAATTATTAGGGGTTTTTTGGGCGGGCTTAACAGCGGAACGGCAGGCGTCTATATTTTTTTGTATTTTTGCGCCCTTGAAATCCTGCCGCTCATAGTGCTGGTACGGTACATATCCGACCGGTATCAGGGGTAACAGATTTTAAGGATGGTTTAAATCTCACAGCATTGGCGATAAAATCCATACTCATCTCGCAGCCGGCACCGGAAACGGAGAAGAATCCGTATGCGGACCTCAGTAAGCGCTTTAAGCTGAAAGTGGACTTCAGGCCTTTTATTCATGTTGAAGGCGTCGATAGCAAAGAGATCCGTAAGGATAAAGTCAGTTTGCCTGAGCACACCGCAGTGATTCTTACCAGCCGTAATGCGGTTGATCATTTCTTTCGGGTATGTAAAGACATACGCTACACCGTGCCAGATACCATGAAGTATTTTTGCATCAGCGAATCGACAGCCTATTATCTGCAGAAATATGTTGTTTACCGTAAGCGAAAGATTTTTCACGGTAAACAAAAATTCATTGAGCTTCTGGATGTCATTAAGAAACATAAAGAAGAAAATTTTCTGTTGCCCTGCTCTGATATCCACAAACAGGAAATTACCGATGTACTGGACCAGCACAACATCAAGTACACCAAGTCGGTAATGTATAAAACGGTAGCAAGTGATTTGAGTGATCTTGCAGATATCAAGTACGACATGCTGGTTTTTTTCTCTCCACAGGGAATTGAATCATTGTTGCAGAATTTCCCAAAATTCAAGCAAAACAAAACCCTTATTGCAGCCTTTGGGGCTACCACTGCAGCAGCGGTAAAAACGGCAGGACTTCGTCTTGATCTTCAGGCGCCGATGCCCAATGCTCCGAGCATGACAATGGCGATTGAACATTTCATCAAGAACCACAAGGAGAAATAATCTTCTCCAACAATCTTCCGTTCACATTTACTTTATCAAGAATCTACTCCGGAGAGGGGGATGTTGTAACTTGTAAAAAAAAAACCTTGTCCACCTTTTCAAAATCCGAGCGGCTTCACCGAAAGAAAATCATCGAACAGCTTTTCACAAAAGGAGGCCAATCGATGCTGGCTCACCCGGTGCGTATGGTTTGGCAGGACGCAGATCTGGAGGATGTTGTACAGGTGATGTTCAGTGCCCCTAAACGAAACTTCAAAAAGGCTGTAGACCGTAACCGGATCAAGAGAATTATGCGAGAAGCCTACAGATTAAACAAATCTGAGCTGCGAAAATGCTGTGAGGAAAAGCAGAAAAAAATTGCTGTTGCCTTTCTGTTTGTTGGCAAGGAGATGCCCAAAGGTCAGGAGGTGAGGGATAAAATAATTGTACTTTTACAACGTTTGAATAAAGAGCTGGAAACAAATTCAGCAGAATAAGATTGCATATGAAAACCAGAACCCTTTTTATATCCGGCGCTTTGATCCTCTTTACAGGATTCATCGGTTTATCGTTTCGTCCGCAAAACAGCAATGAATTTGAGATCACAAAAAATCTTGAAATTTTTGGTGCTGTATACAAAGAGCTGAACCTGCTTTATGTCGACGAACCCAAACCGGGTGAACTGATGAAAACAGGGATCGATGCCATGCTTCAATCACTCGATCCTTACACGGTATACTATCCCGAATCGGATATTGAGGATTATCGGTTTATGACTACCGGTCAGTACGGAGGAATCGGATCACTCATTCGGAAATCGGGCGAGTATGTTCAGATTACGGATCCTTATGAAGGTTACCCTGCGCACAAAGCAGGATTGATTGCCGGAGATGTTATTGTGGAAGTGGACGGAAAGTCGGTTAAAGGAATGGACTCGGATGAAGTGAGTAAAGTTTTGAAAGGCGCACCCGGCACCAAAGTGAAAATTAAAGTAAAACGTGAAGGCGAATCATCCGAACTTGAACGAACGCTTACCCGCGAAGAAATCAAAATCAAAGACGTTCCCTATTTCGGGATGATTGATGCAAAGACCGGCTATATTAAGCTTACAGGTTTTACTCAATCTGCAAGCTCCGAAGTAAAAGCAGCATTCACCGATCTAAAGGGAAAAGGAATGAAGCAGTTGGTATTTGATTTACGCGGTAACGGAGGAGGTCTTCTTACAGAAGCGGTGAACATAGTAGGTGTATTTGTACCAAAAGGCACAGTAATCGTTAAACAAAAAGGAAGAGCTCCCAATACGAATTATACGTATCCAACTAAAGACAGTCCGCTTGACACTGAAATACCATTGGTAGTTCTTGTTGATGAAGGAAGCGCCTCCGCATCAGAAATTGTTTCAGGAGCGATCCAGGATCTCGACCGAGGGGTTGTGATTGGTCAACGTTCCTTCGGCAAGGGATTGGTACAACAAACAAGAAATCTTCCGTATAACACTATGGTGAAGCTAACCATTTCCAAATACATGACTCCAAGCGGACGATGCGTTCAAAAGCTGGATTACTCCAACAAGGACAAAGGCGGAAAAGCTACGGTAATGGCCGACTCGCTTTTGAAAAAATTCAAAACAAAAAATGGTCGCGATGTTTTTGAAGGCCGCGGAGTAGATCCTGATGTAATGGTGAACCGAAAAACCTACTCCAGAATTGCGACTGTTCTGTACACTCAGAATATCATTTTTGATTTTGCAACGAAATTCCATAGAGAGAACAAATCGGTTGCCACTGCGCGTGACTTTAGGGTGACCGACAACATCTACCAGGAATTTTTGAAGTTTGCATCCGCAAAGGATTTCACTTACAAAACAGCAAGCGAAGAAAAATTTGAAGAGCTCAAAAAGACAGCTGAGCGTGAGAAATATTTCACCGGTGCCGAGTCTGAATTTGCCGCTTTGCTAAAAAAACTACAACCCAATAAGGAAGACGATCTTATGCGTTTCAAGGATGAGATCATTGATTTTCTTGAATTAGAGATTGTGGGGCGTTATTATTATCAAAACGGAAAAATAGAACATTCGCTGCGTGCCGATGAAGAAATTCAGGAAGCGCTCACACTATTTTCCGATCCTGCTCGTTATTCATCTATTCTTAGCGGAAAAAACACCGGTAAGAAATAAAAGGTGATCCTACAACGCTACGCATCCCAACTTCAGTTTCTTGCACTCCTGCTCCTGGGTGTTGGATTGAGTACTTCTGTTTTCCTGATGAGTGTTGGAGGCATATTGTTTTCAATTGCATGGATTTCTTTTCCTGATTTAAAAACCCGGATCGCTAAAGGAATTCGTTCTCCTTATGTCATCTTATCCGCAGCATTGTTCCTGCTTCATTTGGTTGGATTGTTATGGACAGAAGACTATAAATACGCCTTCAATGACATCCGAATTAAAATCCCACTCCTCCTTTTCCCTTTGTTTTTTGCTTCTTCCCCACAACCTGAACCGAAGAAGTTAAAACTTCTGCTTGCGCTTATAGTTGCTGCAACACTAATTTCCACCTTGATCTCCTTCGGTATTTATCTTAAGTGGTTACCGGTAAGCAAAGACATCAGTGATATCCGAAATATTTCTCCTTTTGTTTCCCACATCCGCTTATCTCTGGTTGTTTGCGCTAGCGTTGTATTGTTGTGGTGGCTGCGTTTAAAACATCGGATGATTCCAGCATTCACTGCGGTTGTCATTACTTTATGGTTCATCTATTTTCTCTACCTGATTGAATCGGCAACAGGAATATTTATATTATGCAGTACAGCACTTCTCTTTGGCTCTATCCTAGCCTATCAATCCTCTCAGCGATGGATTAAAATTGGAATTCCTGTTGTGCTATTGGCAGGGCTAATCTTTATTTTCCTATCCATTCAAAAAAGCATTCTTGAACTGCGTAGACCAAAAGAAGACCCACAAACTTTTGTATTACAATCGCCTGACGGATGTTACTACACCCATTACCGCGATAATACTATGCTTGAAAACGGTTATTATACCTGGAGTCATTTATGTTTACAGGAACTCGAGCAAGCATGGAATGAAAGATCCAAGATCTCATTCGACGGTAATGACAATAAAGGTCAGCGGATTTACGGAACTATCGTTCGATACTTAACAAGCAAGGGTTTACACAAGGACAGAAAAGGGGTGTATGCTTTAGACAATGAAGATATTCATCATATCGAAAATGGTATTGCCAACGTTAATTACGTTCACAAAAGCGGATTAAAGCGCAGGCTGGAAGAAATTATTTTTGAGATAGATTCCTACTTCACCAATAATTATTACACCGGAAATTCGCTAACACAACGATTTGAATTTTGGTCGACCGGTATTGGTATTTTCCGTGAAAACATTTGGGCAGGAGTTGGCACCGGTGATGCACAATTGGCCTTTGATCGAGCTTACGAAAAGAAAGAATCTCCACTTCCAAAAAACAACCGATTACGTTCCCATAATCAATTTATTGCAATGGCAGTTGCTTTCGGATTACCCGGAATTGTTCTTTTCATTCTCTTTGCATTCTACCCTTTTTCAAGGGCTATAAAAGAAAACAATATCATCTTTCTTCTATTCTATTCAGGCGCATTGATTTCCTTTTTCACAGAAGACACTCTTGAAACACAGGCAGGCATCACCTATTTCTGTTTTTTTACAGGACTACTCTCCTACTTCTCTGAAACAAAAAAAATCTAGATCTCTATGTAGAATTTCAAATATTCTTTTGCTGCACTTTCCCATGAAAACTTCGCTGCATGTTGAATAAGAGCGTTGGGAATTTCCGGTTGTGACGTATAGAATTGCAGACCACTCTCTACAGTATTTTGAATGCATTCCGGAGAAAAATCATCAAAATAAAAAGCCTGATCACCACCAATTTCCGGTAAGCTGGTTAGGCGTGATAAAAAAACAGGCTTCCCCAAGCTCATTGCTTCTATCACTGGCAATCCAAATCCTTCGGAAAGCGATGGAAACAATAAAGCTTCCATATTTTTATAGAGCCAATATTTTTGTTCATCGTTCACCGATCCGCACATGATGAGTCGGTCTTTAACTCCCCAATATTCTGCAGCTTCAATAATAGTCTTTGTATAGGTAGAATGTTCAGGACCCGCAACAACGAGAAAATGATCCGGAAATTTTTTCAATAGCGGTGGTAAAACATGAAAATTCTTTCGAGGAGAAAGCACCCCAATTGCCAGGAAGAATTTTCGATCTGGAATAAATACTGGTTGCTTCGCCTCTGAAAACTGCTGCAGTGGATTACCATTGTAGATCACCTTTACAGGAATATCAGGAATTTTGATGTTTTCTTTTAAAATCTCGCCTGTATATTCAGAGATAACAGCAATACCTGAAGATCGATCTACTTTCTTTTGCAAACGTTGGAACCGTGCCTTCAATTTTGCTCCGGTATATTTTTGCATAAAATTTAGATCGTGTACCGTAAGCAAAAGTTTTGCGTTACCGGACGGCAGGTAGGCAGAATCCTGGTGCATACAGTGCCAAACATCAAACCCGGAAGAACCCGGAATAAAGACTTTATGCCAGGGTTTCCTAATATGATAATGAAACTGATTTCCAAATTCGCCCACACGATTTTCCGGAAGATAAAAATGAAGATCAAGTCCCTTATTATCTTCCTTCGCCATGGATTTACCCAAATGCAAACAAAACTGCCCTAACCCTGTAGAGGGATAACGCAATTTTTCCATTTCAAGCAAAACCTTTTTCATTTAGAAGAATTATAACGCTCACGCAATTTTCTATACTTCATTCGTGTTGCTGCAGCCGATATCCGTGCAATACGAAATCCGGCTTTTCCATCAAGAAAACCGGCCTTGAAAAAATATCCTGATATAAACCGAATCATCGGACTAAAAATCACTTTCAAAACTCCGGGCTTATACCCTTTCGTATACAGGTCGTCAGCTGAAAGGGAGGTAAATTTTTCTGTTTGCCGGTAATGATCATCAACCGAATAATAGGAGTAATGCAGCAAATCTCCTTCGAGAAATTTCACTTCAGCAGAGGAGAATCCAATGAGTTGTTCGTGAATTTCACCTTCCCATTTTACTTTTCTCCGATCAAACATTCTGACTTTCGTATCCGGATACCAACCTCCGTGTTTTATCCAGGTACCGCAGTAATTGGTCAACCGGTTAAATGAACAAACCGAGAGCGGTGCATTCGATTTTACCTGAAGGATGGCTTCTTTTAATTCCGAGGAAATAGCTTCGTCAGCATCTATCGACAGAATCCAATCGTTGACGGCTTGTTGATTACCGAAATTTTTCTGTGCAGAATATCCCAGCCAGATTTGTTGAATCCACTTTACATTTTTCTCCTTACAAATCTCAATCGTTTTGTCGGCTGATCCGGAGTCGATAATCAGAATTTCATCGGCAACACCATACAAACTATCGATACAGCGAGCGATATTGCGTTCTTCGTTAAAGGTGATAATGACAGCTGAAAGACCCATGACAGTCTTTCAAAGATAAAGCTTTTCTGCACCTGTTCAGATTCAGATGCCAACGCTTTCAGATAATTGTTTGCGCTCCTTACGAGAGCCATCCAAAACGATCACTTCTCCGGTAGCAGCAAGAAATGATCCTGATGCGTTGATCCTTTCACGATGACGAATCAGATCCTTGAGGCCGATTGTTCCGATCACATAATTCACACCGGAGACATAATTGATCCCTCTTTCGGAAATCGAAGTAAATCCAATCTCATCAAACAAAACCGGATCATTACTACGCAGGTAAACTTCCAGTTCAATTTCTGTGGAATAGGTAAATCTCGCCTGTTGATGGTATTTTTTATACTCGTATCGGTAATGGTAGGCATTGGCAGAAATATCAGACAATACAGCACTTCCGGTTGGATGTCCGCCCGCACCCTTGCCCACGAACAATTGCTTATCCGAAAAAGCTGCTTCCAGAATTACAGCATTGTACTCATTGTTCACATTGTACAATTGATCATCTTTTGCTACAAGTCGGGGAGTAACAAACAAAGAAATACGCTGATCATCGAGCTGAAACGTGTTTGCAACAAGTCGAATTCGCTTTCCTCTTGACTGCGCAAATTCTACATCACCCACTGCAAGATTACCAATTCCCAGATTCAGCACATCTTCAGGTCGTGCAAATACACCGAAAGTGTGACCTGTTATGATAACCAATTTGTATTTCGCATCAAATCCCTCAACATCGAGTGTAGGATCACTTTCCGCAAAGCCAAGTTCCTGCGCCTGACGCAAAGCCGTTGCATAATCCAAATGTTCATTCTGGACTTTAGTAAGAATATAGTTGGAGGAACCGTTAAAGATTCCGCTTACAGCACGCAACAATTCATTATCATAATACTCTTCAAGATTCCGCAAAATAGGAATTGAACCGCAGGAAGAAGCCTCATACAACAGCGAGGTGCCAAATTCATGTTGCAGACGCACCAGCTCTTCAAAATTTTCGGCAATCATTTTCTTATTTGCACTCACTACATTTTTACCATTACGAAGCGCGGTTGAAACTATTTCGTATGCATCCTTTGCATTGTCGATCAATTCCACCACCAGATTAATCTCAGGATCATTGAGAATTTCATTTTTATCGTAGGCAAACATCGATGCCGGTAAACTTCTTTTTTTTGAAGGATCTTTCACAACAATACGCTTGATGGTTGTTCTAAAGCCACGACTTTGCGAAAGCACATCGTAGAGACCTTGTCCCACACAACCAAATCCGAACAAACCTATCTTAACCTGATGCTCCATAGTCTAATTTTAGCGGGTCAAAAATAGCATGCTACCTCGGCCTTCCCAAAGAAATACAGGCAAATAAGCTGTCTTTTGCCCTATTAAAAACAGCCCGGAATTGAAATCCTGAAGATCCGTCGCTTGCCTATATGGGGTGGTCGAAGGAAACTACTCGCTGAGCGAGAGGGGGCCCGAATACAAAAAGATCATTGCCTGAGTCATTAAAACACCTTATTTTTAGCCTCTTGAGAATTAATCCCCCATGGGAAAAGAACCTATACTGGAAGTGCGCAACCTGGTTACCGAGTTCACCAGCGATGGTGTTGTAACCAAGGCAGTGAATGATGTCTCCTTTACCTTACATAAGGGAGAGACTATTGGAATTGTTGGAGAATCCGGCTCAGGAAAGTCGGTTACTTCCCTTTCCATCATGCGCCTTATTCCCTCACCTCCCGGAAGAATTACAGGAGGTCAGATCATTTATCACGGTCAAAAAGAAACCATCGATCTGCTTCAGGTTTCAGAAAAGGAAATGCAATCGCATCGCGGAAATGACATTGCCATGATCTTTCAGGAACCGATGACCTCACTCAATCCGGTTCTCACTTGTGGAGAACAGGTTGCAGAAGCCATTTTGCGTCACGAACGCTTCCCGGAACTCTCACGCTTTCGGCTATTTCTGGAAAACAATAAAAACCTCTTTTTCATTGCTTCTTCCATTCTGTTTCTGATCGCATTTGTAATTCTTGTATCCGGCGAATTCAATCAAATAATCGGATGGGTTTCGCTGATTGCCGGATTCTCGCTTACGCTTACCGGAATATATCTCTCCATTTTCTCCAAAAGCAGGGCCGTTGCAAAAGGAAGGGTAATCGATCTTTTCAAGCAGGTTAAACTTCCACGGCCTGAACGCGTGTACGATGCCTATCCCCATCAGTTATCTGGCGGACAAAAGCAGCGTGTGATGATTGCGATGGCTATGAGTTGCAATCCGGGAATTCTCATTGCAGACGAGCCTACTACAGCCCTTGACGTAACCGTTCAAAAAACAATTCTCGATCTGATGAATGATCTTCAGGCGAAGAACAATCTTGGTATTCTCTTTATTACCCATGATTTGGGTGTTATTGCAGAGCTTGCAGACAAGGTGGTGGTGATGTACAAAGGAAAAATTGTTGAACAAGGAAGCGTACTTGACATATTCACCAATCCGCAACATCCGTATACAAAAGGACTTCTTGCCTGTCGTCCTAAATTGAATAACCGTCTTCGTTCGTTACCTACGGTAAGTGATTTTATGAATACCGACGAGCAAGGCAACATTACAGAAACGAATGTTACGATTCAGTCGGTGATTCACAATTTAATTGAAGATCCGTATCAGCGAAAGAGTGAACAGGAAAAACTTTATGCATCTGAGCCAATCTTAAAAGTTCAGAATCTGAAAACATGGTTTCCTGTAGGCAGAAACATGTTCGGTAAAGTGAGTGATTACATCAAGGCAGTTGATGATGTGACTTTTGATGTGTACCCGGGGGAAACATTGGGTCTTGTTGGAGAATCAGGTTGCGGAAAAACAACTTTAGGAAGAACAATTCTTCGGTTGGTAGAGCCCCATGAAGGAAAAATTACTTTTCAGGGTAAAGACATCACCTTTATTTCACAGCAGGAGATGCGTCCGATACGCAAGGATATTCAGATCATATTTCAGGATCCCTATTCCTCATTAAACCCGAGGATGACCATAGGTGAAGCCATTATGGAACCCATGCGCGTTCATGGAATTCTTGACACAGATAAGGCAAGAAAAAACCGCGTGGTAGAAATACTGGAGCGGGTAAATATGCGCCCTTCCCATTTCAGTCGTTATCCTCATGAATTTTCCGGCGGACAACGCCAACGGATTTGCATTGCGCGAGCGATTGCATTGCAACCAAAATTCATTATTTGCGACGAATCCGTTTCTGCACTGGATGTTTCTGTACAGGCTCAGGTTTTGAATCTGCTGAATGAATTGAAGCGTGAATTTGGATTTACCTACATCTTCATTTCGCACGATTTGAGTGTTGTAAAATTCATGAGCGACCGGATGATTGTAATGAACAAAGGAAAAATTGAAGAGCTTGATCTTGCCGAACGCATTTACGCCGATCCGAAATCAGACTACACCCGTAAGCTAATCAATGCCATTCCGAAAGGAGAATTGGATGATATCCGGAAGAATATTGAGAATAAACTTCTAAGAGAAAATCATGCCTGATGGTAGGTTTTCTTTATAAAAAATCAGCTTCTCTGTTCGTCGTATTTGGATCGACAATCTTTCTTCTTTCTTTTTACAGTCACATTATTTTTTCCCCAAATTCATATTTGTTAATGGATCAAGGGGATGGAATGAAATCGTATTATGTGATGAAATATCACATAGAAAACGATCCGAGCTACCTGCAATTCACCGGAATGAATTACCCTTATGGTGAACATTACGGCTTTACCGATGGAATGCCTGCTTTTACCTGGCTATTTCAAACAGTACCCGCACTTCAAGCTTATGCCATTCCAATCATACATCTAAGCTTATTTGCAAACCTTGTTTTATGTGCTCTGTTTGTTTTTTTGATTCTTAAAAAATTTGAGATCAGCCAATGGTTTGCTGCCATTGCATCAATAGGGATTCTCATTCTTCAACCACAGATTCACCGTTTAACCGGCCATCCTTCCTTATCCTTCGCTTCCTTTTTTCCTATTGCCTGGTATATTCTCATTTGTTACCTCGAAAACCCGAGTAGATTCTTAAAAATACTTTTGATCATTAATCCCCTATTCTGGTTTTTCATTCATGCCTACTTAGGCTTTATGATTGTATTGTTCTATCTTTTTTCATTTATTGTAATTGGAATAACACAAAGAGAGAAAGGATTGAAATCACAACTTTGGAATATTGGATTCTCTGTTCTGCCGGTAATTATTTTTTTCAGCTTTATTAAATTAACCGACACGATCACAGACCGTCCAACAGATCCAACAGGTTTGTTTGACTATACAGCATCGATGCGATCCGTCTTTTTGCCAAGCCACCCACCGTTAAATACATTTTTTCACTCAATGTTCGAATCAACCAACCCCGGCTCCTGGGAGGGATGGTCCTATATTGGTATTACTGCCACTGTGGCTGTTTTTGCAGTTTTTCTTTCGCTATTCATTCAATTATTCAAAACCCGATCTATTCAGTCTGCAATCAGCAACACCGTGCCTTTTCATGTCAGGCCATATATTCTTCCGGCTATTCTCATCCTGTTATTTTCTTTTGGAATTCCATTCAATATATTTCCAAAGCTTCTTGATTACATCACGCCTGTAAAACAATTCCGTGGACTGGGAAGATTTGCCTGGGTTTTCTATTACGTTAGCACCCTTCTTTCTGTAACGATACTTTACTATTGGTGGAAAAAAAGCAGAACTGAAAATAAACTAAAAAGAATTGTTTCGACTTCAGTTTGTATCATCGGAATATCGCTGTTTTTTATTGAGGGACTTCCCTACCACCAAAGCATTAAGCCCTTTTTAATGGCAAAAAACTGTTTCGAATCCGAGCATCTTTTCGACTCCGAACAAAACCTGATAAAGCTTGCTTCGGATTACGATGCTCAGGCAATAATGACTCTTCCCTATTTCCATATTGGTTCAGAAATTTTCGGTAAAGAAGCGTCGCCTGAAACTATCCGGAAATGTTTTCTACTGAGTTACTACTTAAAGAAACCCATTTTTGGAGTTATGATGGGCAGGACATCCTTTCAACAGTCGATGGATTATATGAGAGTTTTTGGTCCTGCTCAAATTGAAAAAAGAATGAGAGCGGTTTTATCGCCTGACAAACCACTGTTGGTTTATTATGGCGGAGAGCGTTTATGGGAAGAAGAACTTCGAATAAAGAAACTTTTGCATCCAATTCAAACCGACGAATCTACCGGCCTCTATCTTCTCTATCCAAAGGATCTCCTGATGGAGGATCCAGATTTTACGTATGCGAAATTCAAAAACAATACCGACACTTTAATTTCCTATCAAGATGTATTTATTGATCAATCCATAAACAATGAGTTCCATTGGGAAAATTTTGAAGACTCATTGAAATGGGCAGGATTTTATTCAAATGGACGGTATCATGGGCAAACAAAAACCTATAATACAATAATGACAATACCTGAAAACACGCTTCGAAAAGATTCTACCTATGAAGTTGGGTTTGAATATTTCTGGACTTCAGGACCAATCGCATTGAACAATGTTGTTATAATTCAGACTTCATTACCCGAAGGAGGAAATGTGAAATGGATTTATGAAAGATGTTTGTTTTCATTTCCGGTACAGGAATATGGCAAGACTACATTTTGCGCTCAATTCGTTATAGAAGATACCACGCAGAGAATTGACATTGTATTAAAAGGTCCAGATAACAAAGAAGAGTTTGAAGTTGATCATCTCTTTCTAAAGAAACCCAATGTTATCGTATTACGAAAAAATGAAAACTCGGTCTGGACACTTAACAATATTCCATTCCCGAAATAGTCAGATTGCTGACTGATCAGATTTTTGTACCTCTCCTACTTTACGTTTTATAAAATAAAGCGGTCGTCGTTTACTTTCAGTAAATACACGGGCCAGGTATTCGCCAATTATTCCAATTGAGATCAACTGTATTCCTCCCATAAGTAAAACGACAATAAGCAATGAAGTCCAACCCTCAACCACATTTCCCGATACTTTTGCAATAATTGCATATATAGCATACAACAAACCGAATCCGGAAGCAATCAGCCCCATATAAAATGAAATACGCAATGGCCGGGAGGAGAACGACGTAACACCATCCCAGGCGAATCGAATCATTCTCCGAAAATTATACTTTGATTTGCCCGAATGCCGCTTATCGGCAGAAAACGGAACAAAACACTGTTCAAAACCCATCCAACTCACTAATCCTCTTGTAAAGCGATCACGTTCGGGAATCTGTAAAAACGCATTTAAGGCTTTACGGGTCATCAATCTGAAATCTGCTGCACCCGGAACAATTGTTACATCCGAAACAAAATTTATTAATTGATAAAACCCTTTTGCAGTAACATTCTTCAGCACTGTTGCATCTGCTGTTTCTCCTCTGATTGTATTTACAATATCATATCCCTTTTCTGCTTCAGCAATTAAGGTTGGGATTAATTCAGGCGGGTGCTGCAAATCACCGTCCAATGTAATAATATAGTTTCCTGAAGCATGCTCCAGTCCGGCAGTCAACGCAACCTGATGACCAAAATTTCGGGATAAGGAAACTGCTTTCAGTTCAGGAAATTCAACATTTAATTTTTCAATGACATCAAAAGTTCCGTCACTGCTACCATCATCCACTAAAATCAACTCATAGCTTGAAGAAATCGTTTTCAAAGCAGCGATTATCCGGTTCACAAGTAAACCAACATTGTCTTTCTCATTGAATACCGGAACAACAACTGAAATATCAATACTACCCATTCTAAACTGTTTTATTATTTAACCTGAATACTATCTCCCTCAATGAAAATCCTGTAAATATCTACAGGAGCATCAGTAGCTTTTGTGTAGATAAATAATCCTTTCCGGATATTCCACTCCCGCATCAAACCTAAAGCATCATTTATGGAAGATTTTGAATGATAATTTCTTTCAGCATAATACATACACTCCGGTAAAATCCAGGAGTCTACAAAAACCATTTCATCCTCATTTGCATAATGATAAATTGCATTACCCACATTTGAAGAATAATAATTCAAATTAAGAGGTGAATTTTCATCCATATAATGATTGTAATTCCCCAGTAATTTTGAGAACAAAAAAACTGAAAGCACTGCGGTTGAAATGATTTTTACGTTTCGACCAAACGACTGGACGAAATCCAATACTACGGCAGATGAAAATGTCAATAGCAGAATAAAAAATGTACCAGACTTGAGGGTAGAAAAATCATGTACAGCATTAAAATTAAAGAACAATAACAAATGCAGAATAATTCCCGCAAGTAATACTGCCAAAATAAAATACTGATCTGCAGTGAACCACTTTCTCCGGTAAATGGCAATACACAAAGACAAAATCCCTACAACAATCAGTGCCTGTAATGTAAATCGGTAGTTGCGGTCATTATGAACCCTCAGATTCTTGTAAGATTCAGGATTCGACATGCTAAAGCCGTGTTCAGAACCTTGTTCGCCCGAATAACCACTACGCAACTCATACTTGGTAACTGATACCTTATACAAATTGTCAAAACCGGATATGGATGAATATTGATAGACTGTTAATCCTAAAGAAAATCCTGCAGAAAGCAACAAAAGTGTTCCGGAAATAACCCACTTAATTTGTCTATCTGAAATCCATTTAACAACTGCAATTAAACCAAAAACAAAAGCAACAAATAAGCCCAGCCATTCAGTATAAATGGCAATAAAATTCACCGCAAAAAACAGAATCCAATGCCATTTTTTATTTCCGAATTCGCTCTTTCGGATTTTTAAAAACAGTAAAAGCTGAACAAACACAAAAAATTGAATCAGCACATCTACAAAATAAACATTGGAGTGAAACCACAAATTCCCGGCGGAAAAGAGGTAAAACAAATAGCCGATTACAGCTGGCAGGAAAACACCCTCTCTAAACTTTCTGTTAAAAACAGTAAGCAACAATAAATAAAACACCAAGGCAGTAATGAGATGCAGTGCAAATCCAAATATCTGAATCGATGCAACACTCATAGGCGCTCCAACAATTTTCAAAGCGTAATAGGGAAGTATAAAAGCAAAAGGAGGATAAGACACGTAGTAAAAATCACCCTTCTTATCCGAAACTCCACCTAAAATGCCGATACTTTTATTTTGCTCGCCTTCATATATATATACAGGAGAAAAATAATAGTTTTCAGGTCCGCCGCCATGTTCCCAAATTTTTAATGTCAATAAGGTATGCGCTGTTATCCATTCATGATGCCTTCCAAGGGGCTGATTGAAATTTGGCATTCGAACATAAACAGAAACTGCAAACGCCAAAAGCAGCAAACCCAAATGCAAACCTAAAACAATAGACTTAGGAAAACGTTGCATCACCATATTGCAGGTTGGCCGGGTTTAAGTTTATTATTGGTTTCTAAAGCGAAACAAAAATTATTCAGATGAAAGTCCTGTAGCAGTAATGGTCGATTTTTCCTGGTAATCTTCATAATCTGTATTAATCTCCCAAAGATTATGATTAGTTCCCTTTACAATATTTTCGGCTGCCATTAAGCCCATTAGAATGCTATGATCCTGGTTGTTGTATTTAAACGCACCATAACGACCAATTACATGCAGATTCTTTAAGGTGGTGAGGTAATCTTCAACAGGCTTTAAATTGTCTTTATAACCCCGTGAATAAACCGGATAACAACGTGGGATTTTATAAACGAAACCATCCGAAATCTTTGCATTACCAATTAATCCTGTTTTCAGTAATTCCTGGGTACCCAATTCGATCAATTTTTCGTTGGAATCATTCCACATCTGATCTTCATTGTAACACCAATATTCGATCGCAATTATGCATGAATCCTTACCACAATTAATCTCCGGAACCCAGTTTCTGAAATTGGTAATTCGCCCCATCTGCAAATCGGATGCATGAACATACAACCAGTTATCCGGAAAAAGATTCTTTGCTTCAACATTAAGAAAGACAATGATAGTATTTCTATAAGTTAATGCATTTACCTTCTCGCGAATAGTATCAGGAACATCGGGAAGGCGGGATACCATCAATGAAAACGGCATTGATGAAATTGTTTCATCGTACTTTTCGGTAGAACCATTTTCCAACTCAACAGCAATGGCTCCTCCGTTTTGGGTGAGTACACGTTTTACAGGTGAGTTAAGAATTACTTTTCCGCCATTCGCATTTACAAATTGTTCCATTCGCTCATAGATCATACCCGTTCCACCTGTTGGGTAGGCGAATTGATCGACAAGCGTTTTATGTTTATTGCCTTTTCCTCCTACAACAGCATTTTTTACAGCCTCCCATAACGAAAGTTTTTTTATTCGTTGAGCAGCGAAATCTGCATCAAGTTCATGACAGGGAATTCCCCACAATTTTTCAGTATAGGTTTTAAAAAAAATGCTGTATAATTTTTTTCCAAATCGGGAAGTCACCCATGTTTCAAACGAGCCATCCGGTTTTGTAGGTGAAACCCGTTCTTTCATATAGCTGGCCATGCAAACAGTTGCAGTACCTATACCGAGTTTAAAAAGCGCATCAAATGGTTTTAGCGGGTAGTAGAAAAATTTCTTTTTATAGTAAATCCGTGTAAGGCGATCTACCATTTTATAATCCTTCCCGGCAACTTCCAGCCAGAGTTTATTCACCCTTGTATCGTTACTGAAAAAACGATGCGGACCAATATCAACCTTTTGTCCCCACAACTCTATTGTTTGAGCAAGTCCGCCTACTCTTGGACCAGCTTCGTAAACATGCACTTCTACTCCTGCTTTTGCAAGTTCATAGGCTGCTGTGATTCCTGCAGGACCGGCACCAATAACTGCGACTTTTTTCTTACTCATTTGGTCTTAAAGAATATAATCTACAAACTTGGGAAGAATATTTCAAAACATAGTTCTTTTCGATGAATAAATTCAAATCACTTTCACAGGGAAAAATATGGCTGGATTCCTGGATAAATATATGATCCGGAACAAACTTGCCTGAATACAAGGCAGGTGCAAGCTCATTACAGAACCATTCCCGATGCCGGGGTGGAAAAGCAGCCAATGGAGATTGATTTGCATCACTTAGCGGAAAATAGCCATGCCATACTTCGTAATTCTCCAAAACTACAACAGGTTTATCTGCCCCAAGGAGCATTGGATGATTTACAGTAAGCCAATTATCACCCCTATTCACCGGCAAAACAACGTCGCCCGGAGCAATAAATTGTGCTGCCCTTTCAATTTCTCCTGCAAGTTCTCGTTGGTATTTAGATTGGCTTGATAGCTCAGTCGCTTTAAAATAGGTTATGGCCAAAACTGCAATGGGAAACAAATTCCGTGCCCATGATGGAGTATTTCCCAAACAAAGCCAAATTGCAAGGAATAGAGCATGAAAAGTCAGTAATCGTGTCGTAACCATTCCGCCTTTTGTATCGCTATCGGGGAGGATAAAAACAAGTAATAAAACCAATACAGAGGCGATAAAAAAAACATCTTTAAGCCGAATATCCTTAACTGCACCTTTCCACTGATATATTCTACTGATAATGGTCAAAAGTGTAACACTGTACAACATTATGGTAATCGACCGGGTATAAACTAATTCTGAAAACCCAAATCCTATTAAGTACTGCCCATCAATAATAAATTGAAGAATTTCAGAAAAGCTTAAATACTGATAATTATCGCTACCAAATTTTTGCTGGTAAATGTAAACCAGAATTATAAATGGCAGATGAGGAATAAGAATCAGAACTTGTTTCCGAAAATAAATTTTAGAGGATAACACAATAGCATACTTTCCTGCTTCCAGGGCATGGAATGCTATAATTCCAGCAGATATCAATGCAAGAACGGGAAGTGCAGATAAATGTGAGAAATAGGTCAAACCCGATAAAATGAAAATCATAAAAATTCGTCCGGGATCAAGCCGTGAAATTGATCGTTGCAAATACCCGATAGAAAGCAATAAAAAAACTACTGAAAAGCAAAAATTATACGATCCGTAATAAAAAAACATTCCAAAGCATACCGGCAGAATCAATAGCGAATGGGCGTTATTGTAATTATCAAATGATCTCAGCAAGTAGCGAAATGAAAACACCATTGCTATCAATATCACGAACAAAGTCGCTTTTTCTGCAGCTGCACCATTTAAAAAAAATGAAAACACCATCATCACAAAATGGCCAGTCCAGTTTGGCTGAGGAAAGGTTGTAAACTTATAATATCCGCCAATTCCAGCCGGATCTCCACTTATCAAAGCTGTCATGATTCTCGCATTCCCAACATGTGCAGGACCATCGAATGTCATGAACCATCGATGCTCAAATAAAATTCCCGACATCAAGGCAATCCCAAGGAATAAAAGCAAAATTTCAAACCAATAATGGTAGGGATGGTTTTGCTTAAAAATCCGTGCATTGCTCTTAGCAGGCATATCAATTATTTAAGTTGATGAAGCTTAACAAATTTTCCAGAATAAATTGGCTTAAACAAACTATCTGAATATTCTTTAAAAA
>ERZ761607.598-NODE-598-length-58845-cov-45.021211_pt1 | contig 58845 bp, 58 predicted proteins | sample MGYA00511164_ERZ761607 | MGnify/ENA primary metagenome ERZ761607 (study PRJEB28899, sample SAMN02445080) | bioreactor sludge metagenome | biome: EBPR sludge | place: Australia: Brisbane, Thorneside Wastewater Treatment Plant | collected 2011-06-22 ...
GCACCACCTTGACATGGTGGGGGTCGTTGGTTCGAGTCCAATCGCGCCTACCAATATCTAAGGGGTCGGGATGACCCGGTTTCAAGAGGGGCTGAACTGCCCACGGAGGTTGCGAAATGTCACCGCGAACTAGTCAGGCTGTCACTGGATAACAACCCGGCGCATAGCTGTTCGCAGGCAACTGCAATCTTCAATCTGTACTATCCAAAAGCGCGGCCGGTCCGCGCTTTTTTTCGTTTCTGGAGTCTGAAATGGTCAATGTCACGCTTCCCGATGGTTCGGTCCGCCCGTTCGAGGAGCCCGTCACGGTCGCGCAGGTCGCATCCAGTATCGGTGCCGGACTCGCCAAGGCGGCGCTCGCCGGCCGGGTCAACGGCAAGCTGGTCGATACCAGCTACCTCATCGATGCGGACGCGCAGCTGGCGATCGTCACCGCCAAGGACGCGGAGGTGCTCGACCTGATTCGCCACGACGCCGCGCACATCATGGCGCAGGCCGTGCAGGAGCTGTATCCGGGCACCCAGGTGACGATCGGTCCGTCGATCGAGGACGGCTTCTACTACGATTTCGCGCGTGCGGAGCCGTTTACCCCGGACGATCTGGTGGCGATCGAAAAGCGCATGGACGAGATCGTCAAGCGCGATCTGCCGATCCAGCGCGAGGTGTGGTCGCGCGAGGAGGCGATGAAGGTGTTCGCCGACCTGGGCGAGACCTACAAGGTGCAGATCATCGACGAGGTGATTCCCAAGGGCGAGGAGCTTTCGATCTATCGCCAGGGCGACTGGTTCGATGTCTGCCGTGGCCCGCACCTGCCGTCTACCGGCAAGCTGCCGCGTGCGTTCAAGCTGATGAAGCTGGCCGGCGCCTACTGGCGCGGCGACTCGAAGAACGCGATGCTGCAGCGCATCTACGGCACCGCGTGGGCGAAGAAGGAAGACCTCGAGGCCTACCTGCACCGCCTGGAGGAGGCCGAGAAGCGCGACCACCGTCGGCTCGCCAAGCAGCTCGACCTGCTGCACATGCAGGACGAGGCGCCGGGCATGGTGTTCTGGCATCCCAAGGGCTGGATCGTGTGGCAGCAGATCGAGCAGTACATGCGGCAGAAGTTCGTCGAGTACGGCTACGATGAGGTGCGCACTCCGGCGGTAATGGACAAGAGCCTGTGGGAGAAATCCGGCCACTGGGACAACTACCGCGACAACATGTTCACGACGGCGTCGGAGAACCGCGACTATGCGGTCAAGCCGATGAACTGTCCCGGCCACGTGCAGATCTTTAATTCCGGTCTGCATTCCTATCGAGACCTGCCGCTGCGCCTGGCCGAATTCGGCTCGTGTCATCGCAACGAGCCGTCGGGCGCACTGCACGGCATCATGCGGGTGCGCGGCTTTACCCAGGACGACGCCCACATCTTCTGTATGGAAGAGCAGATCGAGGCCGAAGTGGCCGATTTCATCGTCATGCTGCAGAAGGTCTACGCCGACTTTGGCTTCCATGACGTGCTGGTCAAGCTGTCGACCCGCCCCGAGAAGCGCGTCGGCTCCGACGAGAGCTGGGACCGCGCCGAGTCTGCGCTCGCCGCGGCGCTGGACAAGAACGGCCTGGCCTTCGACCTGCAGCCGGGTGAGGGTGCGTTCTACGGTCCGAAGATCGAATTCACGCTGAAGGACACGCTCGGCCGCCTGTGGCAGTGCGGCACCATCCAGCTCGACTTCAACCTGCCGGTGCGCCTCGGTGCCGAATACGTCGCCGAGGACAACAGCCGCAAGATCCCTGTCATGCTGCACCGCGCCATCCTCGGCTCGATGGAGCGCTTCATCGGCATCCTGATCGAGCACCACGCCGGCAACTTCCCGCTGTGGCTGGCACCTGTGCAGGTGATGGTGCTGAACATCAGCGAGCGCCAGGCCGAGTATGCCCAGAAAGTCGTGCAGGCGCTGCGCGAGGCGGGCATCCGCGCAGTGTCGGACTTGAGTAATAACAAGATTACCTATAAAATTCGGGAACATAGCTTGCAGAAGCTGCCTTATCAGGTGGTCGTCGGTGACAAGGAGATGGAGACCGGTGTGGTCGCCGTCCGCGCCCGAGGCAACCAGGATCTGGGGCAGCTCGGTTTGAATGACTTGATTGCGCGCCTGAAAGCGGAAACGCTGGCGCGCCAGTAACAGCGGTCAAACAAGGCGTCGGGACCTCCCGTGATCGGGAACAGCCCCACGCCTTCTTTAATTGGTTTGACCTTTTTTGCCTCGGCGCCTGGCGTCAGGTTTTTATTTGGAGAACGGCTCATCGCGACAGAAAAGAAGCAGACACGCATCAATGGTGAAATTACAGCCCCTGAGGTGCGGTTGGTCGGTGTGGAAGGCGAGCAGCTTGGCATTGTGAAGATTTACGATGCGCTGCGACAGGCGGAAGAAGCTGACCTGGATCTGGTTGAAATTGCACCGACGGCCCAGCCGCCCGTGTGCAAGATCATGGACTACGGCAAGTTCAAGTACCAGGAAAGCAAAAAGCAGCACGAAGCCAAGCTGAAGCAGAAGCAGGTCCAGATCAAGGAAATCAAGTTCCGTCCGGGTACGGACGAAGGCGATTACCAGATCAAGCTTCGCAACCTCATCAAGTTTCTTGAAGAAGGCGATAAGACCAAGATTACATTGCGTTTTCGGGGTCGGGAAATGGCCCACCAGGAAATCGGCATGGCGCAGTTGCGGCGCGTGTCGAACGACCTGGCCGAACTCGCGGTGGTCGAGCAGTTCCCGAAGATGGAAGGTCGCCAGCTGGTGATGATGCTGGCGCCGAAGAAGAAGATTTGAGTTTCGAGACCGGCGTTTCTCAGGCCCCGTGGGTCAAAAACGCCAACAATACGTGCAGTCGGGTAGGTGAAGCATTCCGCGCCGCGGGGTCACCTGGCCGCATGAAATAAAAGGAAGCATCATGCCTAAGATGAAAAGCAAGAGCGGCGCCGCCAAGCGGTTCCGCGCGCTGGGCGGCGGCGGGTTCAAGCGCTCGCACGCGTTCATGCGTCACATTCTCACCAAGAAGAGCACCAAGCGTAAGCGCCAGTTGCGCGGCATGGAAACCGTCAATGCCAGCAACCACAAAGCGGTTGCCCGCATGTTGCCCTACGCATAAAGGAGAGAAAGCATGCCACGCGTCAAACGGGGTGTAACCGCCCGCGCCAGCCACAAGAAAGTCCTCGATGCCGCCAAAGGCTATCGCGGTCGTCGCAAGAACGTATTCCGCGTCGCCAACGAAGCGGTGATGAAGGCCGGTCAGTACCAGTACCGTGACCGTCGTCAGCGCAAGCGCCAGTTCCGTGCATTGTGGATTGCCCGTATCAACGCCGCGTCGCGTCAGCATGGCCTGACCTACAGCGTGTTCATGAACGGCCTGTCTCGTGCCGAAATCGGCATCGACCGCAAGGTGTTGTCCGACATCGCGATCTTCGACAAGGATGCCTTTGCCAAGATCGTCGATCAAGTCAAGGCCAAGCTCGCTGCGTAAGCGGTACCGAGACAACAAGAAAAGGCCGCAAGGCCTTTTTTTGTTGGTGCTGTCTTAAAGCAAAATGTTTATCCACGAAGAACACGAAGAGGCGCGAAGATCCGATTGTTTTGATTCGGGAATTTCGTGTTCTTCGTGGACAAATTTGAGATTTTCCAGATAACCGCCATGCGCAATCCCAACGAAATCGTTGCCGACGCCCTCAACGCGATTCATGCCTCCCCTGATCTGCCGAATCTGGAACAGGTGAAGGCGGCCTATCTGGGCAAGAGCGGCCAACTGACCGAACTGCTGAAAAGCCTGGGTGCGATGCCCGCCGAGGAACGCAAGACCGCCGGCGCACGCATCAACGAAGCCAAGCAGGCGGTGGAAGCGGCGCTCAAGGACCGCCGCGAAGCCTTGCAGCAAGCCGAACTGGACCGCCAGCTGGCGGCCGAAACGCTGGACGTGACGCTGCCGGGGCGTGGCGTGGCGCGTGGCGGCCTGCACCCGGTATCGCGTACATTGGCGCGCATCCAGGCGCTGTTCCGCTCGATCGGCTTCGAGGTGGCGACCGGGCCCGAGATCGAGACCGATTTCTACAACTTCACTGCGCTCAACATCCCGGAAGACCATCCGGCGCGGGCGATGCACGATACCTTCTACCTGCAGAGCGGCGAGCTGCTGCGCACCCATACTTCGCCGGTGCAGGTGCGTTATATGCAGACCCATCAGCCGCCGTTGCGCATCATTGCGCCGGGCCGCGTCTATCGCTGCGACTCCGATGTCACGCACACGCCGATGTTCCATCAGGTCGAGGGTTTGTGGGTCGACGAATCGGTGTCGTTCGCCGACCTCAAGGGCGTGCTTGCCGACTTCATGCGCAATTTCTTCGAGCGCGACGACCTGCCGGTACGCTTCCGTCCTTCGTTTTTTCCATTTACCGAGCCGTCGGCCGAAATGGACATCGGCTGTGTGATGTGCGGCGGCGAAGGCTGTCGCGTGTGCTCGCACACCGGCTGGCTGGAAGTGCTGGGCTGCGGCATGGTGCATCCGAATGTATTCAGGCATGTCGACATCGATACCGAGCGTTTTGTCGGCTTCGCGTTCGGTCTGGGCGTCGAGCGCCTCGCGATGCTGCGCTACGGCGTTGACGATCTGCGATTGTTTTTTGAAAATGATCTTCGTTTCCTTAAGCAATTCAATTAATTAGAGCGCATTCATCATGCAATTTCCTGAATCCTGGCTGCGCAATCTCGTCAACCCCGCGCTGGATACCGCGCAACTTGCCCATGTCGTGACCATGGCGGGTCTGGAAGTCGAAGCGTTGACGCCGGCCGCGCCGCCGTTCAACAACGTGGTGGTGGCCGAGATCCTGTCGGCGGACAAGCACCCCGATGCCGACCGCCTGCGCGTGTGCCAGGTCGACGTCGGCGAGGCGTCGCCCGTGACCATCGTCTGCGGTGCGCCGAATGCGGCGGCCGGGCTCAAGGTACCGTGTGCCCGGCCCGGAGCGATCCTGCCGGGAATCGAAATCAAGGTCGCCAAGGTGCGCGGCGTCGAATCGTTCGGCATGCTGTGCTCGACCAAGGAATTGGGTCTTGAAGGCGCGGCGGACGGTTTGTTGGTGCTGCCGGAGGATGCGCCGGTGGGGGAGGATTTCCGCGGCTGGCTCAACCTCGACGATACCCTGATCACCCTCAAGCTCACGCCCAACCGGGCGGACTGTCTGTCGATGCAGGGCCTGGCGCGGGAAATCGGCGCGATCACCGGGGCCGACGTACGCCTGCCCCAGGTCCAAGCAGTCGACACGCGCATCCAGGACACGGTGCCGATCCAGGTATCGGCCAGCGAAGCCTGCCCGCTGTATCTGGGGCGGGTGGTGCGCGGGATCGATGCACAGGCGCCGACGCCGCGCTGGATGGCGGAGCGTCTGGAGCGTAGCGGTATCCGCCCGCTGCTGGCGCCGGTCGACGTCACCAACTACGTGTTGCTCGAACTCGGTCAGCCGATGCATGCGTTTGCCCTGTCGCGTCTCAATGGGGGCATCGAGGTGCGCATGGCGCGGGCGGGCGAGCAATTGGAATTGCTGAACGGCCAGACGGCTGAACTTGCCCCCGACATGCTGGTGATCGCCGACGCCAGCGGTCCGGTGGCACTGGCCGGCATCATGGGCGGACTGCCGACCAGCGTCGAGAAATTCACGGTCGATGTCTTCCTTGAGGCCGCGTTTTTCGCGCCGACAGCGATCGCCGGCCGTGCGCGCCGGCTGGGTCTGTCGACCGATTCGTCGCACCGCTTCGAGCGCGGTGTCGATTTCGGCGCCACCCGCCGGGCGATGGAGCGTGCGACCGAGTTGCTGATCGATATCTGTGGAGGCCAGGCCGGGCCCATTACCGAGGCAGTGGCCGCATTGCCCCAACGGCAGCCGATCACGCTGCGGCTGGCGCGACTGAAGCGCGTGGCCGGCATCGAAATGGACGCCGACCAGGTGGCGCGTGATTTCGCCGCACTCGGCGCACACGTCGAGCGCCAGGAGGACCGGCTCGTTGTCACCCCGCCGAGTTTCCGCTTCGACCTTGCGATCGAGGAAGACCTGATCGAGGAGGCGGTGCGCCTGTTCGGCTACGACAATATTCCGGCGCAGCCGCCCGCTGCGCCTTCGCGCATGCTGCCGCAGGACGAAACTGTGTTGGCCGACGACACGCTTCGCCAACTGCTGATCGACCTGGACTACCAGGAGGTCATTACCTACAGCTTTGTCGACCCGGCATGGGAAACGGCGCTCGACCCCGATGCCCGCCCGTTGCCGCTGGCCAACCCCATCGCCAGCCAATTGTCGGCGATGCGTACCACCCTGTGGGGCGGCTTGATCGAGACCTTGCGCCACAACCTCAACCGCCAGCAGGAGCGGGTGCGCATCTTCGAACTGGGACGGGTGTATACGTCGCAGGCCAAGCAGCCCATGAAGCTGGGCGGCCTCGCTTATGGCGACGGGCTGCCTGAACAATGGGGCGCGTCGTCGCGCCGGGTCGATTTCTTCGACCTCAAGGGCGATCTTGAGCGCCTCTTCGGTCACCCGCTCGATACCCGGCGTGGTACGCATTCCGCGCTGCACCCGGGGCAGAGTGCCGAGATATGGATCAATGGCCGGGCCGTCGGCTGGATCGGCGCACTGCACCCACGACTGGTACAGGCGTTCGACCTGCCCGCTGTCCCGATGCTGTTCGAGCTCGACAGCCAAGTGCTCAGCCAACGCGCTCTGCCGCACCATGCAAGCCTGTCGCGTTTCCCATTGGTACGACGGGATCTGGCGTTCGTGCTGGATGCCCATACGCCGGCGGGCGAGTTGCTGACCGCCTTGCGCGAGGTCGCACCGGGCAGCGTGCAATCGATCGAGGTATTCGACGATTACCGCGGGAAGGGTGTGGCGAAAAACCAAAAAAGCCTTGCTATACGGGTAGTTATGCAAGATACTGAACGCACATTGACGGATCAGGATGTGGAGGATGCCGTACAAAAACTGGTCAGCGCCGCGCTTCGTCAATGCAATGCCGCATTGCGTGCTTGACGCAAAAATGTCGTTGCGTGTGCCTGACCCCATCTTGTTGGCGCGTATTTGACGCGATTTTCCATCAGACATCCCTGACAAACATACACGTATGACCACCCTTACCAAAGCTGATCTGGCCGAACTGTTGTTCGAAAAAGTGGGTTTGAACAAACGCGAGGCGAAGGACGTCGTCGAGTCGTTTTTCGATGAGATCCGCCTGGCGCTCGAAAAAGGCGACATCGTCAAACTGTCTGGTTTCGGCAACTTCCAGTGCCGCGAGAAGCCGCAGCGTCCCGGACGCAATCCCAAAACCGGCGAGGAAATGCCGATCTCCGCGCGTCGCGTGGTGACCTTCCACGCCAGCCAGAAACTCAAATCGCAAGTCGAAGGCGCCCAAATTGGAACGCCCAACGCGGAGTGAGCTTCCGCCGATCCCGGCCAAACGCTATTTCACCATCGGTGAAGTATCCGAACTGTGTGCCGTCAAGGCACACGTGCTGCGTTATTGGGAACAGGAATTCACCCAGTTGCGCCCGGTCAAGCGGCGCGGCAACCGACGCTACTACCAGCACCACGAAGTCCTGCTGATCCGCCGCATCCGCGAACTGCTGTACGAAGAGGGCTTTACCATCAGCGGTGCGCGACAGCGACTGGAGCATGATGCCGATACGGTTGCCGAATCCGTAATCGCTACCTCGCCGGAACCCTCGCTGGACATCGGCAAATTGCGCATCGAAATCAGCGCCATTCTGAAAATATTGGGTTGACGGGCTTCCGCCGCATGCCGCACCTCTGTTAGAATCTTGGGCTTCGTCGGGGCGTAGCGCAGCCTGGTAGCGCACCTGCATGGGGTGCAGGGGGTCGGAAGTTCGAATCTTCTCGCCCCGACCAACAAATCACGGAATCGGGGTCGGTCATGCCGGCCCTTTTTCTTTACGACGGCAGAAACCCTGTTGTCGTTGCGGCATCTGCAATGTTCGGTAGAGGCACTATATTTACCGTTTGTTCAATATCAGGAGAAAGCTATGGAACACACCTTGCCCGCACTGCCCTTTGCCATGGATGCGCTCGCACCGCACATGTCCAAGGAAACCTTCGAATACCACTATGCCAAGCACCATCAGGCCTATGTGACCAACCTCAACAACCTGATCAAGGGTACCGATTTCGAGAGCAAGTCGCTCGAGGACATCGTCAAGAGCGCCCCCGCTGGCGGCGTCTACAACAACGCAGCCCAGGTGTGGAACCACACCTTCTTCTGGAACTGCCTGAGCCCCAACGGCGGCGGCGCACCCGCCGGCACACTGGCTGACGCCATCAACAAGAAGTGGGGCTCGTACGACGAGTTCAAGAAGGCTTTCCAGACCAGCGCCGTGGGCAACTTCGGTTCCGGCTGGACCTGGCTGGTGAAGAAGGCCGACGGCTCGGTCGACATCGTCAACATGGGCGCTGCCGGCACGCCGCTGACCACCGGCGACAAGGCCCTGCTGTGCATCGACGTGTGGGAGCATGCCTACTACATCGACTACCGCAACCTGCGTCCCAAGTTTGTCGAGACTTTCCTCAACAACCTGGTGAACTGGAAGTTTGCCGAGGCGAACTTCGCTTAAGCTCGCTTCGTAACAGGCTGCAAACCGGACCGGGGCATCATGCCCCGGTTTTATTTTGCGTTCGCGCCGGCATCCGCCAGTCGCAGGATATCCAAGTAGCCACTCTGCGTCATTGCCTGGGCTTCGCGCAGGTCATCAAGATTGCCTTCCGGCGGCATATCACCGTCCAGCGCCCGCAGCATGCGTATCCAGCGTGCGCACTGATTTGCCACGGTCCTCGGCGCGAGGATGCCCTGTCTGCGCAGTTCGGCGGCGCGGCCGACAAGGTGGAACTTGGCCGCTTCCAGTTGCGGCGGCAGCGGCAGCGAAAGGTCGAAGCTGACGTCCAGCCGACAGACCTCGTCAATGTGTGGCGCAGGCTGTAGCGGCGGACGCCACGACAGCTCGTCGGCACCCGGCGGCGTGCCGCGCTCGGGGTCGAGGGGGAATTTGTAGAATCCCCATTTCGCGCCCATCCAGCATTCGAGCAATACGCGATCGTCTTCGCCCACGCAAAGCTCGCCGCTGAGGACCTCCCGTTCAACATCGCCCGGCAACGGGCCGTAGGCGCGCGGGTCGAGCTTCCATTTCGAGAAATCGCGATTGGGCGGGGCGCCATAGTCGGCTTCGAGCGCGTGCCACAACGTGATGAAGCGGCGGTAATCGGACCGGTAGTCGGGGTTGCGGCGCAGGAATTCCCATGCCCATTGGTCGCGCGTCAGGAGGGCGCAGTACGCGTAGGCATCGGCCCCCATGTCAGACCGGCAGGAACACCATGCTGGTGAGGTTGACGACGCCGAAGCGGATTGCGCGGTTACTTTTGTCCTCGACGATCCTGGCCAGCGTGTCCTGGTTGCCGATGAGCTTGCCGAATTCGCGTTCGAAGCTGAGATTGATCACGCCGTTGCCGTCGGTACCGTTGGACAACAGCAGGGGTTCGTTGCGCGAGTTCCGCGCCGTCGCCAGTTTCCAGACCACGGCCTCGGTGTTGCGTGCGGCGTTGTAGAGTTTCTGCGCGTCGACGTCGCTCAGCAGATAAAACTCGGTGCGGTGGTTGAACGCCGCCATGTGCATCACCAGCAGTCCATCCATCAGCGCCTTCACCCGGTCTCCCATGTAATCCTCGCGCCAGGCATCGCGCAGGCTGGCCTGCCAGTCGAGATTCTTTTGCGGGGACAGGTGCCAATGGGACAAGGGCTTGAACAAGGTTTCGGTCGCTTCGTCGGCGCTGGCGTATCCGGATTTCCGCCATTCGCCCGGATTGCGGCGGTAGAGTTTGAAGGTCAGGATCTTGAGACTGGCCAGGGCAGCCTGCTGATGGATCTCGATGACCTCGTCGACGTCGCTCTTGGCCAGATCGCGCAGACTGAAACTGCGTACGCTGCTGCTACCGTCCTTGCGCTGGATGGCCGAACTGCTGCAGGCGCCGAGCAGGAGTGCGGCCAACAGAGGGACGGACAGGACAGCGAGTCGGTTCACGACGAGCAGCTTACCTCAATCTTCCTTGCCCAATCGGGCGGCTCGGCAGCGTAGGCTTCGTATTCCGGCTGCTCGTCGAACGGACGGGTCAGCAGCGTGTGCAGGCGGTTGACCTCGCTGTAGTCGCGTTCGTCCGCGGCCCGGCGTATGGCGACCTCGGCCAGGTGGTTGCGCAGGATGTACTTGGGGTTGACCGCGCGCATCGCCTGGCGCCGAGCCGTGTCGCTGGAGCCCTGCTGGCGCAGGGCGGCGGCATAGCGCGACGCCCAGGCGTCAAAAGCCGCACGGTCGATGAAGCAATCGCGCAGCGGCGTATTGGATGCATCGATCGCGCTGTCGAAGTCGCACAGGCGGCGCAGGAAGATCGTGTAGTCGACGCGGTTCTGCGCCAGCAGCTGCAGCGCGTCCATCACGAGAGAAGCAGTATCGCCGCCCGGCGGCAGGCCGAATTTGGCGGCCATGCGTTCGAGATAGGCCTTGCCGAATGCCTGGGGATATTCGCTGATCGCGCTGGATGCGGTTTCCACCGACATCAGCGGTACCAGCGCCTGCGCCAGCTTGGTGATGTTCCACGCGGCGACGTCGGGCTGCTGGTCGAAAGCGTAGCGGCCGCCGGTGTCGGAGTGGTTGCAGACGTAGCCGGGCTCGAAGGCGTCGAGGAAGCCGAACGGGCCGTAGTCGAGCGTGAGGCCGAGGATGGACATGTTGTCGGTGTTCATCACGCCGTGCGAGAAGCCGACCGCCTGCCATTGCGCCATCAGCTCGGCGGTGCGCAAGGCGACCTGGCGCAGGAATTCAGGGTAGGGGTCGGAAAGCGTGGCCAGCTCGGGGTAATAGCGCGCGATGACGTAGTCGGCCAGATGCTTGATCGGTTCGATCTGGTTGCGGTAGTAGAACACCTCGAAGGAGCCGAAGCGCACGAAGCTCGGCGCCAGCCGCGTCACCAGCGCGGCGGTCTCCTCGTCCTCGCGGTACACCGGGCGGTCACTGCCGACGATGCAGAGTGCGCGGGTGGTGGGGATGCCGAGCGCGTGCATGGCCTCGGAACAGAGAAATTCGCGGATGCTCGAACGCAGTACCGCACGGCCATCGCCGCCGCGCGAGTAGGGGGTGCGGCCGGCGCCCTTCAGTTGTACTTCCCAGCCTTCACCGGCTGCATTTTTCACTTCGCCGAGCAGGATCGCGCGGCCGTCGCCGAGTTGCGGCACGTAGTGGCCGAACTGGTGGCCGGCGTAGAGCGCGGCCACGGGGTCCATGCCCGGCAGCACGTGGTTTCCGGCCAGGGTTTCGATCAGTTCGGGGTGGCGGATGGCGTCGGCGTCCAGATCCAGAAGATCGAGCGCGTCCGGGCTGTGGCAGACGAGGTAGGGGTCGGGCACGGGCGTGGCCTGCACGCGCGAATAAAAGGCGTCGGGCAGCGCGGCGAAGCCGTTGTCGAAGGTGAGGTCACGATGGGAAGGCATGTGCCGATTGTAAAGGTCTGCCGCGCGCCTGCCACCCGGTTGTCCGCATGGTTACCCCGGAGGATATACACCCAAAACGTCATGGCGTGCCGCTCCGGGCACGTCATGCGGGTTGGCGGCTTGTACGCTAGTATGCTTCCCTCTCCGCGCGGCTGCCGTCGAGGCCGTGCCGGATCGCACCGGCAACCATTTTGTTCGAGACTGTACATGCCCGACCCTTTCAGTTCGTTCTCTCTGACCGCCCCATCATTGCACCGGGTGTGGCCGGACACCGGCACCGCGCTCACCTGGCTTCATGGCGATGCTGCATAGCCCCCGCACGTCCATTCTGCTGTGGCTGGTCACGGTGGTGGTGGTCACGCTGAACCTGCGCCCATTTCTCACCGCCATCGGCCCGCTGAGTCCGGCCATCCAGGCGCAGACCGGCATGGGTCTGGAAGCACTGGCCTGGCTCACGCTGCTGCCCATGGCCCTGATCGGCGCGGGAACCTGGCTGACGCCCGCCGTGCAAAACCGCCTGGGCGTGCGGCCAGCGATGATGCTGGCGCTGGCGTTCATCGCTCTGGGCTGCATACTCCGTCTGGCCGGCAGCGTGTCCGCCGTGTTGATCGCCACCGCTGCCCTGTGCGGTGCCGGCGTGGCACTGGTACAGGGCATGCTGCCGGGCTTGATCAAGTTCCACACACCCCGCCATGTGGCGCCCATGATGGGGGTCTACTCGGCTGCGCTGATGAGCGGCGGTGCGCTGGGTGCGCAGTTCTCGCCGCTGGCGATGCAATGGGGGCTGAGCTGGCAGGGCTCGCTCGCGCTCTGGGCCTGGCCGGTACTGCTGGCGCTGTGGCTGGCCTGGACCACACTGGGCGCCATGCCGCTGCCCTCGGCTGCGCGGCAGACCGGCAGCGATACGGCCTGGCTGCTGCGCCGTCGCCGCACCTGGCTGCTCATGCTGGCCTTCGGCCTGATGAATGGCGGCTACGCCACGATGGTGGCCTGGCTTGCACCGTACTACCAAGAGCAGGGTTGGAGTGCAACGCACAGCGGCCTGCTCGTGGCCGTGGTGTCGGTGGCACAGGCGGTGGCGGCGCTCGCTTTCCCGACGCTGGTTGCGCGCCATCTGGATCGCCGGCCCTGGATCTGGCTCACGCTGGCCTGCCAGGCCGCAGGCTTTGCCGCCCTGGCCTGGCGGCCCGACGCGGCGCCCATGACCGCGGCCGTGGTGCTGGGCGTGGGGATCGGCGGTTGCTTCGCACTGTTCATGGTGGTGGCGCTGGATCACCTGCACCATCCCTTGCGGGCCGGTGCGCTCAACGCGCTGATGCAGGGTGGTGGATTCATGTTGACCGCGCTGGCACCCTGGGTGATGGCGCGGCTGCACCAGGCCACCGGCGGTTTTCATGCGGGCTGGCTGGCGCAGTTCGGTGCGGTGTTGGTGGTGGCGCTGCTGGTGGCACGGTTCAAACCCGGACACTACGACGAGGCGATGCGCCCGCCCGCCGGATAGCGCGCAGACATTGCCGAAGGCGAAGCCGGTACGGCTGGCATGCTCGATTGCCGGGTGAGGGTTGCTGTGCTCCGGCGGCGACGCTTGGTTTCCAAGGGGCGGCAAACCGCGAAGCTCGTCGCGCATATCCCGCAGGGGCAAATGACCTCAGGGCGCGACGGCTACGTTGTGGCCGGCCTGCAATTGGCCAATTTCCGTTGCACGGTCGAAGCCATGGCGGCGGAAGATATCGAACACAGCATCCCTGGAGGCGGGCGCACAGCTCACCAGCAGTCCGCCGCTGGTCTGCGGGTCGGTGAGCAGGGCACGTTGCCAGTCGGCGATGCCGTTGGCGAACTGCACCTCGCTGCCATAGCTTGCCCAGTTGCGCTGGCTCGCGCCGGTGATATGCCCGCCCCGCGCCAGTTCGTCGACGCCGGGCAACAGCGGCAGCCGTCCCAATCCGACCTGCGCCGACAGCTTCGATGCGCGGGTGATTTCGAGCAGGTGGCCGAGCAGGCCAAAGCCGGTGATGTCGGTCATCGCGTGCACGCCCGCGGTATCGGCCAGGTCGGCACCCGCGGTGTTGAGCTGGGTCGTGGCGGCGATCATCGATGTGTACTGGTCGGGGCTCAGCAGGCCCTTTTTCAATGCCGCGCTGTAGATCCCCACGCCCAGCGGCTTGCCCAGGATGAGGCAATCACCGGCTTGGCCGCCGCCGTTCTGCTTGACCTTGCGCGGGTCCACCACGCCGATGCCAACCAGGCCATAGATCGGTTCCGGCGCATCGATGGAGTGGCCGCCCGCGATCGGGATCCCGGCCGCCTTGCACACCGATTCGCCACCGGCGAGGATCTGGCGGATGACGTCGTTGGACAGCTTGCCGATCGGCATGCCGACGATGGCCAGCGCGAACAGCGGACGCCCGCCCATGGCATAGACGTCGGACAGCGCATTGGTTGCGGCGATGCGGCCGAATTCGAAGGGATCGTCTACGATCGGCATGAAAAAATCGGTGGTCGCCACGATCGCCTGTTCGTCATTCAACCGATAGACAGCGGCATCGTCGCCGTGCTCGATTCCCACCAGCAGGTCGGGATAGGCCGCCGCCAGATTCGAGGCAAAGGGCGTGTCGGCCAGGATGTCGCGCAACACCGCCGGGGCGATCTTGCACCCACAGCCGCCGCCGTGGGAGAACTGGGTCAGCCGGATGGGGTCGTTGGGAGGTGGTGTGCTCATGGTCCGATTTCGCCTTCGAGAGTGGGCGCCTAGAATGAAGTGGCTACAGTGCGTTATATAACATGAACCGAACCCGACCCGTCAGCGGCTATCCTGCCGCGCAGCTCATCGACCGCTTGATGGAGGCGCGCAAGCAGTTGCGCCAGTTCATCGACGTGCTGCCTACGGACGGCTGGCTGGGGCCGCGTGCCGGCCATCTGAATCCGCCGCTGTGGGAATACGGGCATATTGTCTGGTTCCAGGAGCGCTGGTGCCTGCGCGAACGGCCCGACGGCGCCTGCGGTCCCAGCCTGTTGAGTGGTGCCGACGCCCTTTACGATTCCTCCAGCGTGCCGCACGACATCCGCTGGGACCTGCCCTTGCTGCAACCGGCAGCAGTCGACGACTACGCGAACGAGGTTGCCGCCGCTGTGGCAAGCCGCTTTCGCAGCGGACTCGACAACGACATCGCCTACTTCGCCGAACTGTGTCTCTATCACGAACTGATGCACATCGAGGCGTGGTGGATGGCATTCCAGAACCTCGGCTATGCGCCGCCCGAGCTTGTGGACGTCGCAATCCCCCAGTCTGCACGGCGCCTGACGCTTCCTGGTGGGGAGGTGGAACTCGGCAGCGGACCCGATGCGGGCTTCATCTTCGACAATGAAAAATGGCGCCACACGGTGCCGGTTTCCGCGTTCGACATCGACGCGAGCCCGGTGTCGGAAACGGCCTTTGCCGAATTTGTCGATGCGGGCGGCTACCAGCGCAAGTCGGTGTGGTCGGAAGCCGGCTGGGCCTGGCGCACGGCCAGAGAAGCCAGCCATCCGCTGTATTGGCGGCAGGAAAAAGGCAGCTGGCAGCTGCGCCGCTTCGACCGCTGGCAACCGCTCGGCGAAGCGGTACCGATGCTGCACGTGAACCGTTACGAGGCCGAGGCGTTTGCCACATGGCAGGGCCGGCGGCTGCCCGTGGCGGCACAGTGGCTGCGCGCGACGACGCGACCGGAATTTCAATGGGGCAAGGCGTGGGAGTGGCTGCGCGACCCGTTCGTGCCGTATCCGGGCTTCGTGCCGGATCCGTATCGCGACTATTCGCAACCCTGGTTCCACACGCATGGGGAATTGCGCGGCGGCGGGCCGGTGACCGATAGGTCGCTGACATACCCTGGTTTCCGCAATTTCTATCTGCCGGACCGGCGCGATCCTTTCGCCGGTTTTCGTACCGTGAGCGTGGATTGAGACGGCTTCAGCCGCCGGTCATCGACATGAAGCGCAGGATCTTGTGGGGCGCTTCGCGGAATTCGTGACGTTCCGGCTTGAGATCGATCGCGTGCAGGATGGCGGCGTCCAGTTCGGCGTCGCTGCATCCCCCGCGCAGCAGCGGACGGAATTCGAATTTCTCTTCCTGCCCCAGGCACATGTAGGCAGTGCCGTCGACGGCGATGCGGATGCGGTTGCAGGTTTCGCAGAAATGCTGCGAGATCGGCGTGATGAAGCCGACATTGAAGCGGCCGTCCGGCGTGCCGAGATAGCGTGCAGGACCGCCACCGGGCAGGGCGGTCTCGACCAGGCCGAACTGTGTGCGCAGGCGTTCCTTCACCGGCTGCAGGTCGAGGTATTCGGCGTTGCGGCCGGTGTCGCCCATCGGCATTGCCTCGATCAGCCGCAGCACGAACCCGCGTTCCATGCAGAAGGCGACCATCTCGTCGATCTCGTCGTCGTTGGTGCCGCGCAGGGCCACCATGTTGAGCTTGATCGGCGCGAAGCCGGCATCCTGGGCAGCAGCGAGTCCGGTCATGACCCTGGCCAGCACGTCGCGGCCGTTGATGCGTTCCACCCGCGCCTGCTGCAGCGAGTCGAGGCTGACGTTGAGCCGTGTCACGCCGGCAGCTTTCAACGCCTCGGCGTGCTTGTCGAGCTGGGTGGCGTTGGTGGACAACGATAAATCTTCGATGCCGGGCAGGGCGGCGATACGTCCGGCGAGTCCAGCGATGTCGCGCCGCAGCAGCGGCTCGCCGCCGGTCAGGCGGATGCGGCGCACGCCCAAGCGCGCAAACGCGCCGATCAGGCGTTCGATCTCGTCGAAGTTGAGCCAGTGTTCCGGCTCCTCGAAGCCCTTGAAACCTTCCGGCATGCAATAGCTGCAGCGCAGGTCGCAACGGTCTGTCACCGACAGTCGTACGTAGTCGATGCGGCGGCCGAACTGATCGGTGAGGCCCGGCTGATCGGTTGAGACAACGGCATTCATGAGGCGGGTTGGCAGGAATGGGTTATATATGAAAAAATATAGCCTCAAATATAGCCTGACACAGCCTGACTGACAATGAAGGTGCCACCATGAAAATCTTTGGCATCGCCGGATACAGCGGCAGCGGAAAGACCACGCTCATCGAGCGGGTACTGCCGCACCTGGCTGCGCGTGGCCTCAAAGTGGCGGTGATCAAGCATACCCACCACGATTTCGACATCGACCGTCCCGGCAAGGACAGCTGGCGCGTACGCGAGGCCGGCGCGATGGCAGTGCTGCTGGCATCGGATCACCGCACGGCGGTGCTGACAGAGCACCGCGACACGCCGCCGCGGCTGGATGACTTGTTGAATAAGTTTCCGCCTTGCGACCTGGTGCTGGTCGAGGGGTACAAGCGCGAAGCCATTCCCAAGCTGGAAGTCCATCGCGACGAGACTGCCAGGCCCTGGCTGTTTCCCGACGACCCGAATATCCTGGCTGTGGCGTCGGACGTCGCGCCGCCCGACGGATTTGCCCACATCGACATCGATGCCGTTCAATCCCTTACCGACTTCATCCTGAACCATGCTCACAGCCAACCAACTGCTTGATGCCCTGCTTGAACGCGCACGCAGCGCACGCGAAACCGAAACGGTTACGGTGACCGCTGCGCTCGGTCGCGTACTGGCCACACCGCAGACTTCCGCCATCACCGTGCCGCCGCTCGACAACAGCGCGATGGACGGCTATGCCGTGCGCGTTGCCGACGTGGCGGCGGCCGGCACCCGACTGCCGGTTTCGCAGCGCATTCTTGCCGGTGCGGTGGGCGAGCCCCTGCAGCCGGGCACCGCTGCGCGCATCTTTACCGGCGCGCCAATCCCGCCAGGCACCGACGCCGTGCTGATGCAGGAATACTGTTACGCCGAAGGAGACGATGTCGTGATCAACGCATTGCCCCGACGGGGCGAGAATCTCCGCCGCGCCGGCGAGGACATCGAAACCGGCGCGCAGGTGCTCGCCGCCGGCACCCGTATCGGTGCAGCCGAGATGGGGCTCGCGGCGTCGGTCGGACTGGCCGAGTTGCCGGTGTTCCGGCGGCTGAAAGTCGCGTGCTTCTTCACCGGCGACGAGCTGGTGACGCCAGGCACGCCCCTGGAGCCGGGTCAGATCTACAATTCCAACCGCTATACCCTGACCGGGCTGGTGAACGGTCTCGGTTGCGAACTGATCGATCTCGGCATCGTGCCCGACTCGCTGGAAGCGACCGAGGCCGCGCTGGCAGGTGCCGCCAGTGTGGCCGACGTCGTCATCACCAGTGGCGGCGTGTCGGTGGGCGAGGCCGATTACGTGAAGGCCGCAGTCGAAAAACTGGGGCGCATCGAAATGTGGAAAGTCGCAATGAAACCCGGCAAGCCGCTTGTCTACGGGCGCGTGGATGAGGCCGACTTCATCGGCCTGCCGGGCAATCCGGTGTCGGCCTTCGTTACCTTCTGCCTGTTCGTGCGGCCATTCCTCTTGAAGCGCATGGGGGTTCGCGATGTGCTGTATCGGGCGTTTCCGGTCAAGGCGGATTTTGCCTGGACCAAGCCCGGCGTGCGGCGCGAATTCCTGCGCGCCCGCATGCAGGAAAATGGTCGTGCGGCAATCTATCCCAACCAGAGTTCGGGTGTCCTGACATCGTGTGCGTGGGCCGATGGGCTCGTCGATATCGAGATCGGCCAGACTGTGCAACCGGGCGACTGGGTACGTTTCATTCCCCTTGCGGAGCTGCTGGCATGAAACTGCGCGTGCTCTATTTCGCCCGCCTGCGCGAGCGCCTCGGATGCGCGGAGGAAACGCTGGATTGCGCCGGCAGCACCGTCGCCGATCTGGTCGCCCAGTTGCAGGCCCGCGGGGGGATGTGGGCGGAAGAACTGGCCGCGGACCAGGCATACCGGGTGGCGGTCAATCAGGATATCGTCGCGCTCGATGCGGCTTTGAGCGAGAACGCCGAAGTCGCGATTTTCCCGCCGGTCACCGGAGGCTGAAACGATGAAGATAATGGTCCAGAGCGCGGCTTTCGAGTTGGGCGCGGAAGTCGACGCCATGCGACGCGGCCGCTCCGACATCGGCGCCATCGCCAGCTTCGTCGGTCTGGCACGTGACATGAACGACGGCAGCGATGTCGCCGCAATGACGCTGGAACACTATCCGGGCATGACCGAGAAGGCGTTGGCCGCGCTGGTCGAGGAAGCGCAATCGCGCTGGACCCTGCTCGACGTCACGCTGATCCATCGGGTGGGCCGGTTGCTACCGGGCGATCCCATCGTGCTGGTTGCCGTGGCGGGCAGCCATCGCGGCGAGGCGTTTGCCGCCTGTGAATTCATCATGGATTATCTGAAAACCCGTGCGCCGTTCTGGAAGAAGGAAGAGACTCCAGAGGGTGAACGCTGGGTTGAGGCGCGCGCCAGCGACGATGCAGCGGCCATGCGCTGGGGAAAAAATGATTGATGCACCGTCCTCGGACAATCGGCCATACGCTTGTACATGGTCCTGTCTCGGTTTAATCCGTATTCGGCGACGCCCCGCAATCGCGGAAACCTAGTAGGATTCTTTTCGTTGCCTGGCTGACCGGGCTCCACATCCTGTCGGCCGCTTTTCCCCTCTGATTGGTTTCAAACATGGAGATTGCATGACTTCCGCAATGCGTTATTCCACCCCCGCGATCGTGCTGCACTGGCTGGTTGCCCTGCTGATTTTCGTGGCGTTCCCGCTCGGGCTGTATATGGCCGACCTGCCCTTGTCGCCCGAGAAGCTCAAGCTCTTCAGCTACCACAAGTGGATCGGCGTCACCGTGTTCATGCTGGCGGGGCTGCGGGTGGTGTGGCGGCTGACGCATACGCCGCCACCGCTGCCTGCCAGCGTCGCCGGTTGGCAGCGTCGTGCGAGTGCCGTCGCGCATGGCCTGCTGTATTTGCTGATTCTGGTGATTCCGATTTCGGGCTGGCTGATGAGCTCTGCCAAGGGCGTGCAGACCGTGTGGTTCGGCGTATTGCCGTTGCCTGACCTGATCGGCAAGGACAAGGCCTTGGGTCATCTGCTCGAGGAAGTGCACGAAACGTTGAATTACACCCTGCTTGCCCTGGTCGCCCTGCATGTGGCCGGCGCGCTGCAGCACCACTTCATCGAACGCCAGCCGTTTTTGCAGCGCATGGGCTGGAACAAGACTTAAGCGACAAACCTGCACCAGGTCTGCCGCCAGCAGGTCGTCTATTCCCAACCTCCATCTTGAAGGGCCCTGCGCGTTTCCGTGCGGGGCTCGGTGTTGCCCCCGGTTCGACGTTGCGTGTGGGATTTCCGTCATTTGGCGGCCATTCGCGGCGAGCCCGTATGGAGCGTAGAAGCGCAACATACTGATTTTGCTGGATTTGATTTGATCGACTTCAGTGCCCGGCAGCGGGCACACGCGTTGCAACACCTGCGAGGCTCCCGGATGAAACGATGACCGGGAGCGGTCGGGCGGCATGACCGCCGGGCAAATGGATCCCGATGTTCACCTTTCGCAGGAGCATCTGATGAAACGTTTTGTCTTGTTGACCGCGCTTGTTGCCAGTGCAACTTCAGCCATGGCTGCACCCGAAACCTATGTGATCGACAGCAGCCGCACGTCCTCGCAGTTCAGTTATCGCTATCTGGGGCTCTCGAGCCAGACCAATCGGTTCGAAAAGATCAGCGGCATAGTGGTGTTCGATCGCGACAGCCAGTCAGGGTCGGCCGAGGTAAGCATCGACGCCGCTTCGGTCAACACCGGCCAGGCTTTGCTGGATGCACAAATGAAGGCGGCGGATTTCTTCGATGCCGCCAACTATCCGGTCATTACCTTCAAGTCCGGCAAGATGAGCCTGAACGGCGAGCAGTCGAGCCTGTCGGGCGATCTCACGATCAAGGGGGTGACCCGGCCGGTGACGCTTGCCGTGACGCATTTTCAGTGCATGCAGGATCCCGAGTCACGGGTGGAGACCTGCGGCGCCAATGCGACCCTTACGCTCAGGCGCTCGGACTTCAACATGGGCAAGTACGCCTTCCTTGTTGGCAACGACATCACGCTGAACCTGGCCTTCAAGGCAGTCAAGGCACAATCGTATCTGCAGTTGGCGAGCCGCGACCCCGCCAAGTAAGTAAAATGGCGTTTTGCTGTCCGGAACGCCGCCCGTGGAACCCCATCAACTCGAACTGCTCGCTCCCGCGCGCGATGCCGACATCGGCATCGAAGCCGTCAATCACGGTGCCGATGCCGTGTATATCGGCGGGCCGTCGTTCGGCGCGCGTGCGGCCGCTTCCAACGAGATCGCCGGGATCGCCAGGCTGGCGGCGCATGCGCATCGCTTCAATGCGCGCGTGTTCGTCACGCTGAATACCATCCTGCGCGACGACGAACTGGAGCCGGCCCGGCAACAAATCTGGCAGCTTTACGAGGCGGGCGTCGACGCGCTGATCATCCAGGACATGGGCCTGCTGGAGCTCGACCTGCCGCCGATCCAGCTGCATGCCAGTACCCAGACCGATATTCGCACGCCCGAGAAGGCCCGCTTCCTCCAGGACGTCGGATTGAGCCAGATCGTGCTGGCGCGCGAACTCGACCTCAAGCAGATCGCCGCGATCCGCGCCGCGACCGACCCTGCGCGCTGCACGCTGGAATTCTTCGTCCACGGTGCGCTGTGCGTCGCCTACAGCGGCCAGTGCTACATCAGCCATGCCCACACCGGGCGCAGCGCCAATCGCGGCGACTGTTCGCAGGCCTGCCGCCTGCCGTACCAGGTCACCGACATGGACGGCCGCATCGTCGCGCACGACAAGCATGTGCTGTCGATGAAGGACAACAACCAGAGCGACAACCTCGAGGCGTTGATCGATGCGGGTATCCGCAGCTTCAAGATCGAGGGCCGCTACAAGGACATGGGCTACGTGAAGAACATCACGGCCCATTACCGCACGCTGCTCGACGAGATCCTCTCGCGCCGCCCGGAATTCGCACGCGCGTCATCCGGCCGCACCACGTTCAGCTTCACGCCCGACCCCAACCAGAATTTCAACCGCGAATTCACCGACTACTTCGTCGGCGGACGCAAGGACGATATCGGCGCATTCGACACGCCGAAAAATCCCGGTTTGCCGATCGGCCATGTGCGCAAGCTTGGCGACAAATGGGTGGAACTGGAGACCGATATGCCCGATACGGTACTCAATAATGGCGACGGCCTCTGCTACTACACGCTGCAGAAGGACCTGGCCGGGCTTGCGATCAACCGCGCCGAGAAATTGGGCGAGGGCGTGTGGCGGGTGTTCCCGAAAGATCCGCTGGCGGGCTTCAAGGACTTGCGCGCCGGCACGCCGGTCAACCGCAATCGCGACATGAACTGGATGCGCATGCTGGACAAGCCATCCAGCGATCGTCGTATCGGCGTGTGGATGCGCCTGGGCGAAACCGAAGACGGGTTCTCGCTCACCCTGACCGACGAAGATGGCCACTGCGCCGTAGCGGCCGCCGCGCATCCCAGGGAAGTGGCCAACGACACCGCCAAAGCCGAGGCCACGTTGTGCGCGCATCTCGGCAAGCTCGGCACTACGTCCTTTGCCGCCATGGGGATTGCGCTTGAATTGACGCAGTCTTGGTTCATTCCGGCTTCTTTCGTCAATGCCTTGCGTCGCGATGCGGTGGCGGCACTGGAAACGGCGCGTGCTGAGGCCTATACGCGCCCGCCGCGTATGCGGCCGGTCGAGCCGCCCGTGGCCTATCCCGAGGACACGCTCACCTATCTGGCCAATGTCTACAACCACAAGGCGCGCGATTTCTACGCAAAGCACGGCGTGCACGTCATTGCCGCAGCCTACGAAAGCCACGAGGAGCCTGGTGAAGTCTCGTTGATGATCACCAAGCACTGCGTGCGCTATTCACTCTCGCTCTGCCCCAAGCAGGCAAAAGGCATCACCGGCGTGCAGGGTACGGTACGCGCCGCGCCGCTGACGCTGATCAACGGCAGCGAGAAGCTCACGCTACGCTTCGATTGCAAGCCGTGCGAAATGCATGTGGTAGGGAAGCTGAAGCCGGCAGTTGTGAAAAACAGTGCGCCGTTGACATTCTACAGGGCGCGTCCCAGAGCATAGTTGGTTGCGTCGTGAGGGTGGTGCGTGGCAGGTGAGGTTCACAAGAACCACACCTGCCATTTACCGGAGATTTACTTGGCGTACTTGGCCTGTATGGACACGACCGGCGCGTTCTGCTGCTTTTGCTTTTCCGAGGGGCCGACATCCATGACGCCTTCGGATTCGCTGCGGTCGAGGCGGTAGAGCGCAATGATCAGGCCGATCGACGCTGCCACCAGGAAATAAGGTCCGAACAGCCAGAACACCAGCGGGATGGCAAACAGGAAGGCGCGCATGCCGATCGAAAACATGGTACCGGAACGGTGCAGACGGCGAGCCACGGATTCCGGCGACAGGTTGTGATGTGCTTCGAATTCCGGCACATTGATCATGAACACCACGTGATTGGCCAGGCGTACCGACATGGCAAAGGCGAAGAAGGCCACGATGAAGGTAATCAGCAAGGCCATGACCTTGACGATCCACAATTCGGCAGCATGGCTGCTGGTCATGCTCAGCACATGCCAGCTGCGTGTAATGTTCTCGGCCTGGCCGGAGAGCGTGAGCGTACCGATGATCAGGATGGCGGCGGTGGAAGCCATCAATGTCGAGCCCATGATCCAGTTACGTAGGGTTTGCACGCCCATGATGCCCATGGCGGGGTTGCGCATGATGTTGGCCACCCACAAGCGGCGCGCGAGTTCGTGAACGCCGTGGATCGTGTAGGTGGGGTTTTCCCGCACTTTCATGCTGAGGAAAAGGTAGTACGCGACAACGCTGAGGGCGCTGAGTACGAGCGCCACAATATCGGTTTCAAATTCTGCTAACAATTCCATCCTCTCGGTTCCAGATCAATTCATCGGTCATGTGCGCGGGGTAGTGGCGCTCACAGTGCGCTTTGGGCATGCCGGATGCTCGGCGCGGCGGAGGGCGTGTCGGCGCGTGCGGAAACCGGCCCGCACGGGGTCGCATCCAGCCGGGAAGTGGATGAGGGCTCGACCTGACGCAGCAGGACGTTGAATTCATTCTGGTTGCCGACGTTGGCGAAGGCCAGGGCATTGATGATTCGGGTCATGACGTTCATGGTTTTCTCGCAATTTGTTGTTGAGGTCGCTCCTTTTGTTGCATATTGCGTGCCATTTTTATAACCGATTGTTTATTAAAAGATAAATTATCGATGGCCACGTGCCTGGCACGTTGACGTGTTGCCTAATGCAACATCCGATCTTGATTCTTCTTATTTAAGGTGATGTAGTTAAAGAAAAAAACAGGAAATCGCTCCCGGTTGTTGCACGTTGTTTAATTTGTTGCAAATTGCAACTATACTGGGCGTGTTGGCGATGGGGGCTGGAGGACGGAATCGTGATACCTGCTATTCGAGGCGCTGTGCTGCGTCATTCCCTGCGGGGAAAGATCACGCTGGGGTATTACGCGGTGGCGGCGATCATTCTGGTGGCGTCCCTGTTTTTCGTGGGGGAGTTGCGTACGCTGGAGGCGAGGGTGGTCCTGGGGCAGCGCGCCACCGATCTGTTCAACACCGTGCTGGAGATACGCCGTTTCGAGCGTAATTACTTTCTCCATCACCAGGTCGCCGATCTCGAGGAAAACGCGGCGTATATCAAGCTGGCCCAGTCGATGCTGACGGCCAACCAGGCAGATTTCTCGGCCATCGGCACGCAAGCGCGCCTGCAGGAACTGCACACGCTCCTCGGCGAGTATCAGCACCGGATGTCGGCGTTCACTGCCGCCGATCAGGCATCCCTGGAGCAGGAGCCGCGCGTGCGTGCATTGGGCCAGGAACTGGTGGCGATCGCCGAGGACATGGCACGTGCGGAGCGGCGCCAGATCCAGACGACCCTGGCTTCGTTCCGCACGCTGCTGCTGGGAGTCATTCTGACGATGGCCTTCATGATCGTGGTGATCGGCCGCGCACTGTCGCAGCGGGTCGTCCGGCCGTTGAAGGAGATGGAAGCCAGCGTGGCGGCGATTTCCGCCAGCCGGCACGAAAGCCTGTCGGCCCCCTCGAACGATCGCGAGATCATTTCCATCATCGCGGCTTTCAACCACATGCTGAAGGAACTGGACCTGCGACAGAAATCGCTGATGCGTTCGGAACGGCTGGCGTCGCTCGGCACCATGTTGTCCGGCGTGGCCCATGAACTGAACAACCCGCTGTCGAATATCTCGACCTCTTGCCAGATCCTGCAGGAAGAGGCGGGCGATTGCGATGTGGCGATGCAGAAGATGTATCTGGAGCAGATCGATCAGCAGACCGAGCGCGCACGCCATATCGTTCGCTCCCTGCTCGATTTTTCCCGCGAACGGGCGTTCAGGAAAGAGCACGTCCTGCTCAAGCCGCTGGTTGCGCAGACGGTCGGTTTCGTGCGTGGCGAAGTGTCGGCCAAATCGGTCGTGCGCCTGTCCATTCCCGAAGACCTGCGCGTGGCGGCCGATGCGCAGCGCCTGCAGCAGGTGTTTGTGAACCTGATTCGCAATGCCATGGAAGGACTGGGCCCGCAGGGACGAATCGATATCTCCGCGCAGATCGTGAATGCCAGCGAACCGCCTGCAGGCACCGCACTGGGCGAGGGATGCGGGACGAAGGGCGAGATGGTGGAAATCATCGTTGCGGACAACGGGCCGGGTATCGCAGCGAACATCCTGCCGCGTATTTTCGATCCATTCTTCACCACCAAGGACGTTGGCCACGGCATGGGATTGGGGCTGTTCGTGGTGTATGAAATCGTCGACGAGCATGGCGGCTGCATCGCCGTACGCAGCGCGCCCGGCGAGGGCGCCACGTTCTGTATCCGCTTGCCGCTGGAGGATGCGGATGGACAGCCTGCGACGGCGGTCGATGACGACAACAAGGGAGTGCAATGATGGAAGAAAGCCTGCTGATTGTGGACGACGAGGAGATCGCCCTGCGCAATCTCCAGCATGTGATGGAGAAAGCGGGTTACCAGGTCACCGCCACCCAGAGCGGGGCCACCGCGGTCACCTTGCTGGCATCGCGGCGTTTTGACGTGGTGCTCACCGATCTGCGCATGGAAGGCGTGGACGGCATGGACGTACTGAAGCAGAGCCGCGAACTGCAGCCGGAGGCGGAGGTGATCTTCATCACCGGCTACGCGACGGCGGAATCCGCCGTGCAGGCGCTGAAGCACGGGGCGTTCTACTACATTGCCAAACCGTTCCGTCTCGACGAAGTGCGCAAGGTGGTGGCCGAAGCGCTGGAAAAAGTCCGCCTGCGCCGGGAGAACGACGCATTGCGCCGTGAAGTCGAGGGCTACCGGGATGGCGAAGGCATCGTCACCCAGGATGTCGATATGCAGCGTTTGCTGGAGATCGCGCGGCAGATCGCGCCGACGGACTGCAGTGTGCTCATCACGGGGGAGAGCGGAACCGGTAAGGAACTCTTCGCGAAATACCTTCACAAACACAGTACGCGGGCCGATGGCCCCTATGTGGCGATCAACTGCGGCGCATTCAGCGAGCAATTGCTGGCCAATGAATTGTTCGGTCACGAGAAAGGTGCGTTCACAGGCGCATCGGCATTGAAGAAAGGCCTGATCGAAGTGACTTCAGGTGGCACGCTGTTCCTCGACGAGGTGACGGAAATGGCGCCGTCCATGCAGGTCAAGCTGCTACGCGTACTACAGGAAAGGGAAGTGTTGCGGGTGGGCGGGACGCGGCCGGTGAAGTGCGACGTGCGGGTGCTGGCGGCGACCAACCGCGACGTTGGCGAGGCGGTGAAAGAGGGGCACTTTCGTGAAGACCTCTACTTCCGTCTGAATGTGGTGAATCTGAACATTCCCCCGCTTACGCAGCGGAAAGGTGATATCCCCTTGCTCGCGCAACATTTCCTGCTCAAGTACGCCAGCCGGATGAGGAAACCGGTGACGCGGATTTCCAGCGAGGTGATGGCATTGCTGGTGGATTATCCGTTCCCCGGCAATGTCCGCGAACTGGAAAACCTGATCGAGCGCGGCACGGCCATGGCGCAAGGCGACACTATCGAGGTGGCGCATCTGCCTGAAGCACTGCAGAAAAGGGAGAGCGTCGACTTCCGCAGGATCGGCGACCGTCTGCCTACCCTGGAGGAACAGGAACAAAGCTATATCACCCAGGTGCTGGATGAAGTGCAGGGTAACCAGACGGCAGCGGCGCAGATCCTCGGCATCAACCGGGCTTCATTGTGGCGAAAACTGAAGGCCCGACGGAACGAGGAATCGCCTTCCAAATAAGCGTGGGCGGCTTGCGTCGCACTGGTTGACGGCCGGTTATTTACGCACCGGGTCCGGGCAGGCCCTGCGCCAGTTTCAGCATGAAGGCCGCGTGTCGCGCCTCGGCCTGTTGATATGCGGCGATGAGGCGCTCGGCATCGGGCGTGAGCCGGCTGCCGGCCGGGCCGCTTTCAACCAGAGGCGTGTCCCAGGCCGTGTTCATCGCGTCCACGGCGTCCCATGCGGCCTTGTAGCTCATCTTCATCGTCTTGGCGGCTTTGGAGATGGAACCGGTCTCGCGGATGCGCTGCAGCAGCTCGACCCGGCCCCGGCCGAGAAAGTTCTTGCCGTCCAGCGTCAGCCAGAAACGGCCGTCTGCTCGGAGTTGCGTGTTCATGCGGCGAGTGTAGCAAACGACCATTGCGGTTCGATCGCGCACGACAGAAAATCACGATCTGAAATATTGAAATATTCAGGAGAGTGCCATGAAGAAAATCCTCGCTGTGTGTGCGATCTTGTGCCTGCCGCTTTCCGCGATGGCGTCCGAGGGCTACACGGTCCTGTTCAAAACCCAGGGCACATTCCAGGATGTGCGCGACGCGCTTCAATTCGCGATCGAGGGTAAGGGCCTCAAGATCAACCACACCAACAAGATCGCCGAAATGCTGGCGCGCACCGGCCCGGAAGTCGGTGCGACCAAGCAGGTATACGTGGAGGGAGAACAGTTCGAGTTCTGCAGCGCCACGATCTCGCGGCAGATGATGGAAGCCGATCCGCATGCGATGGTGATGTGCCCGTATATCGTATCGGTGTACACGATTCCGAACGACAAGCACGTCTACATGGCATACCGCAAACCCGGCCCCACCTCGAATCCGGCACTGAAGAAAGCACTGGGCGAGGTGGAGACCCTGCTGACCGGCATCATCAAGGACGCGATGTAAGGCAGCGTCAGAGCAGTCGTGCGAACGTGGCCAGCGCGCGTTCGGTGCGCGCATCCTGCTGGTAGGCGCGAGATATCCGGATAAAGTTCCGGCTTTCCGGCAAAACTCGATCTTGCATTTCAGGCCTGCATCCAGACAGAAACGGAGACAAGCAAGCATGAGCATCGAGGGATTGTGCCTGCAGGCACGCTACAACCAATGGATGAACGAACGCCTGTATGCGGTGACCGCGCTCCTCCCTGAGGCGGTGCGCCGTCGTGATCTGGGCGCGTTCTTCAAGTCCCTGCACGGCACTTTCAATCACATCCTGCTGGTCGATCGGCTGTGGATCGGCCGCATGACAGGGCATCCCTGCCATTTCGACTCGCTGGATCAGGAGCTTTATCGGGATTTCGAGCAACTGCGCACGCAGCAGCGCGAAACCGATGCCGATCTGCTGCACCGCGTCCGTGCGCTGACAGCCCAGCAACTCACTCGCCGCATCGACTACATAAGCCTGGTGACAGGGCAGCCGAAATCGCTCCAGCTCGGCACCTTGCTCACGCACGTGTTCCACCATCAGACGCACCATCGCGGCCAGATCACGACCCTGCTCAGCCAGCTCGGCGTCGATTTCGGCGAGACGGACATGATCTGGATGCCGGACGTGAATTGAATCGTCTGCATTAGAATGGCGGCATGACCTGTCCCATCCACCCATCCCGGCCATGATCGCCTTTCTCGCCATCGGCCTGGGCGCGGCCATCGGTGCCTGGTTGCGCTGGGGTCTGGGGCTTTGGCTCAATCCCCTGTTTCCCGCGATGCCGCTGGGCACGCTGGCGGCCAATCTGGTCGGCGGCTACAGCATCGGCCTTGCCATTGCCTGGTTTGTCGAGCATCCGGGCCTGCCGCCGGAAGCGCGGCTTTTTCTGATCACCGGTCTGCTCGGCGGGCTGACCACGTTCTCGACGTTTTCCGCCGAAGTCGTCACCGCGCTGATGCGCGGCCTGTGGCTCACCGGCGGCCTCATTGCCTTCGTTCACATGAGCGGGTCCTTTCTGGCGACCGGATTGGGGTTTTATTCGATGAGGTTTTTCAAATGAACACAGTCTGCTTGCAGGTGTTTGTATCCGAAGCCAGTCGTCATCATGGAAAACTGACCTATGAATGGCTGCTCGATGTCGCGCAGGAACTTGGTATCGCCGGCGGATCGGCATTTGGCGCGCTGGCCGGATTTGGTCGCCATGGCCGGCACGATGCGGGGTTTTTCGAACTGGCGGGCGAGTTGCCGGTGGTGGTGGAGTTCTTCGTCGAGACGGCAATGGCCGACCAGTTGCTGAAGTGCGTTGCCGACGCGGGGCTGACGTTGGTTTACGCCAAACTGCCGGCTGAAATCGGGGTCACGGTCCCATAAACGCGTTTGACCAGCTGGTTTTGTTCGTCGCCTCCCTGGCGGCGAATTTTTTCTCGGCGCTGTCCGGCGGCGGGGCCGGTCTGATCCAGTTTCCCGTTCTCATCTTTCTGGGGCTGCCTTTCGGTGTGGCGCTGGCCACGCACAAGATCGCCAGTGTGGCGCTCGGACTCGGCGCCACCCTCCGGCATCTGAAGGAATCGCATCTCGAACGGCGCTTCTCGCTGATCATCCTGGGCGCGGGACTCCCGGGTGTGGTGCTGGGAGCGCTGACGATCCTGCATGTTCCCGAGCGGGCCGCCACTCTGGCGCTCGGGGTGCTGACGCTCGGTCTCGGCCTGTATTCGGTATTCAAACCGAGCCTCGGCATGGCACACCAGCCCAGGAACCGGCAGGGCGCTGCGCTTGCCGGTGGTATGGCGGGACTCTTCTTCGTGGGTTTTCTCAATGGCTCGATCACCAGCGGCACCGGGCTGTTTCTCACCATCTGGCTGATCCGCTGGTTCGGCCTCGACTACACCCGCGCAGTGGCCTATACGCTGATCCTCTGCGGGTTGGTATGGAACGGCACCGGCGCACTGGTGCTGGGCGTGATCGGCACGGTGGCGTGGGGATGGATGCCGGCGCTGCTGGCCGGCTCGATCCTCGGCGGCTACCTCGGCAGCCACATGGCCATCAAGAAGGGCAATCTGTGGATCAAGCGTTCGTTCGAGATCGTGACCATATTGATCGGCCTCAAACTGATCCTGGGCTAGGCCCTAATCGTCGCTGCTGTGGATGCGGTTGCGGCCGCCGCGTTTGGCCTGGTAGAGCGCCTCGTCCGCGGCCTTGATCAGCGCGTCGCCGGTCTGATGGAGTGGATAGGTGGCGATGCCGCCGCTGGCGGTGGCCAGAAAATGGGTGTCGCGGTAGGGATGCTTGATCTGCGCGAAATCGCGGCGGATGCGATCCATGATGGCGTAGGCCTCTTCGGCATCGGTGTGCGGCAGGCCGATGAGAAATTCCTCGCCGCCGTAGCGACAGAGGATGTCGTGCTTGCGCAGGCGCTGCTTCAGCAGCCAGGACAGGCTGCGGATGACCTGGTCGCCGACAGGGTGGCCGTAGGTGTCGTTGACCAGCTTGAAATGGTCGATATCCATCATCACCACCGACAGGAAACCGCCTTCGTGCGTCACGCCTGACAGCAGCATGTCCAGGGTATTCTTGCCGCTGGAATGGTTGAGCAGGCCGGTCAGGCTGTCGTGGTACATCGAGCGGCGCAGGGCGCGATAGCGCTCGATCTTGCTCATGACGATGGTGTTCAGGAACACCGGATTGAACGGCTTGGTGAGGAAGTGGTCGCCGCCCAGCCGCATGGCGTCGACCTGCAGGGCGACGTTGGTCTCGCCCGAAAGGTAGACGATGGGCATGCTGAGAAATTCGTTGTGCTGGCGGATGATGCGCGCGACCTCGACGCCCGTGCAGTTGGGCATGTACATGTCCATCAGGATCAGGTCCGGATTGAACTGCTTGAGCGCGTTCAGCGTCTGGCGCGGGTCGTTGACGATCTCCGACACGATCTGGTTTTCCTGCAACGTGCGCCGGATCAGGTGGCTGGCGGTCTTGGAGTCCTCGACGATCAGCACGCGGTACGCTTCCTGCTCGTGCCGCTCGTTCAGCTCCATGATGTGCTCGATGATGGCGTGCGGCGGTGTGCCTTCCAGCAGGCAGCTGTCGCAGCCGCCGCTCAATGCCTGCTGCAGTTGCTCGAAGTCGGACCGTACGCCGAGGCAGATCAATTGCCCCATTCCGAATCGCTGTCGTAGCGCCTGGATCCGGGTGCGCCATTCGTTCTCGGGCAGGCTGCTCATGTCGAGCAGCAGGAGGGGGGCGACGCCCGCGCTGTCCGGCAAATCCTGGTCCCAGGTGACGAATCCGGCCGCCATGCCGAAATAGCCGAGTTGTGCTTCCAGGCCGGCCCAATCGGCCCGGTCTTGCGCGATCAGCCAGGTCTGGCCGACGCGTACGGATGCGGGCGAGGCGTGATGTGTGTCCTGGCAGTGCTCGATCAGTCCGGCCGTGGCCGTGGCGTGGGCGTGGGTCATGCGTGCAAGCGCGCCGACGCGCTCGCTCAGATCGTCCAGCGCGGTCTGCGGCAGCGGATGCCCAACTTCCCGGTTGAACAACGCGAGCGTCACCTGTTCGAGCTGATGGCTGGCGTGATGCAAGGCCGCGATGCCTTTGTCGATCAGGAATTCGGTAAAACTGTTGATGGAAACCGCCAGTTCCACGAAGCTTTCAAAGCTCGGTTCCGCGCGATATCGATGCCACGAGTTCGACACGGCCTGGTTTTTCTGCAAGAGCTCTTCGGGGGGGCAAAGCATTGACGATAAGTTTTATACTATTTTCTTATGAAATTCGATTATTACGCTTTATGGGGTGCTTTAGTCAATGACAGTCGTCAGTCCGGCGGCGGAAGAGTGCGTCGCAGGCGATTTTTCGATGCGGCACAGGGGGTTACACCCTCTGCGGGCTACTCGCCCGGATCTTCCGTCTCCAGGCGCAGATACTGGTTATAGGCATTCACCCGATTGGCTTCGTTGAATGCCGGCATGGCGCGATATTTCGACCAGTCGGTTTTTTCGTAGGCTTCGTCGAAAGGAACCAGATTGCGGGCCGCCTCGCCCATGCTGCTGCGCAGGTAGCTCAGATAGTCGCGCGTGAAGACGAGATCGGCACGCGGTGTCCGTGACGGCGCGCCATGGCCCGGAACCAGGATTCTGGGATGAACTGCGATCAGCTTGTCGAGCGCGGCGATCCAGGCGCGGCTGTCGGCATCGCCGACAAACGGCACGCGTCCACGAAACACCACGTCGCCTGCGTAGAGCACGCCGTCTTCCTTGACCAGCATCGCGAGATCCTCGCTGGAATGGGCGGGACCGACGTGACGCAGGATGAAATGCAGGCCGCCCATCTCGAACTCGGTGTCGCCCTCGACGAAATGGTCCGCTTCCAGCAAGCGGGTGTCGTCATCTACCCAGGGGAAGAGCGCCTCTTTGCGCTGGGCCAGGCGTAGGGCTGCTTCCGGGGTACGGGTGGCGCCTTCGGCGGCGCGCTGCGCCCAGATCTCGGCGCCTTGCGCCTTGAAGACCTGCAGGCCGTAGAAGTGGTCGGCGTGGTAATGGCTGACAATGATCCGTTTGATCGGCTGTTTGGTGACCATACGGATCAGGCCAAGCAGTTTCTCGGCCAGCGGGGGCGAGGCAAGGGCGTCGAAGACAACCACGCCGTCGCGGGTGACCACGAACCCGGCGTTGGACATGAAGCCCTGGTTTTCGCTGGAGGCTGCCCCCGACTGGCCCTGGACGAAATAGCTGTGGGCGCCAAGACGCACAAGCTTCATCGGCACGGTGACATCGTTGTTGGTGGCGTGGGCAAGCGGGAACAGATTGAGCAGCAACAAGGCGAACAACAGGCGAATCATGATGACGGGGCCCTTCTGATAGCAGGCGGTATTATAGTCGCGGCACTCCGGCGGGCGGCCCTGTGCGCACCTGTTGCGTGTGCGCCCACGCCTCGAAAACGGCGGGCGGCTGGGGGCGGTTGAACAGATAGCCTTGGTAGGTCTGGCAGCCGCGATCGGCGAGAAAGACGTGCTGGGCCTCGGTTTCCACGCCCTCGGCCACCACGTCCAGATTGAGGCTCTGTCCCAGGGCCAGGATGCTGTGCGCAATGGAGGCATCGTTGGGGTCGCTCAGCACGTCGCGTACGAACGACTGGTCGATCTTGATCTCGTCCAGCGGCAACCGCTTCAGATACGCCAGCGACGAATAGCCGGTACCGAAATCGTCGAGCGAAAAGCCGATGCCGCGTGCTTTGAGCGCGCTCATCTTGACGATGGTTTCTTCCATGTTGTCCACCAGCAGGCTCTCGGTCAGTTCCAGTTTCAGCCGGTGCGGATCGGCACCGCTGCGGTCGATGACGTCCAGTACCTGGGACACGAAATCAGGTTGGCGGAACTGGCGTGCGCTGACATTCACCGCCAGATTCAGCGATGCCATATGCGGCTGGGCGGCCCAGGCCACCAGTTGCAGGCAGGCGCTTTCTAGTACACGCAGCCCGATCGGCAGGATGAGGCCGGTTTCCTCGGCCAGCGGGATGAAGGTGGCCGGCGCGATCCAGCCGCGTTCGGGGTGGTGCCAGCGCAGCAGTGCCTCGGCCCCGCAGAGGTGTCCCCGGCTATCGACCTGCGCCTGATAATGCAACTCGAAGGCCTGGTTCTGTAAAGCGTGGCGCAGATCGGCCTCCAGTTCGGCGCGGGCCGCCGCCGCCGCCTGCATGGCTGGATCGAAGAAGCGCAGGGTGTTGCGGCCCTGTGCCTTGGCCTGGTACATGGCGAGATCGGCGCGTTGCAGCAATTCGTCCTGGGTGGCCGGCTGGTCGTTGAAGAGTGTGATGCCGATGCTCGATGTGCTGTGGTGCACATACTCGGACAGCAGAAAGGGCGGTGCAAAGCTGGCCAGTACCTTCTCGCCCACCATCATTGCATGGGCGGCGGCTTCATGCGGAGTTCCGGCAAGGTTTTCCAGCACGATCACGAATTCGTCGCCGCCGAGCCGTGCCAGCGTATCGCCCTCGCGCAGACAGGCTTGCAGGCGCTGGGCGAGCTGTTGCAGGAACAGGTCGCCGATGGCATGACCCAGCGTATCGTTCAGGGCTTTGAAATTGTCGACGTCGATGAACAGCAGGGCACCCACCTGCGACAGGCGTGCATCGATCGCCAGCGCATGGCTCAGACGATCGCGCAGCAACTGGCGGTTGGGCAGGCCGGTGAGGTGGTCATAAAACGCCAGGTACTGGATCTCGCGCTCAGCAGCCTTGCGTTCGGTGATGTCGGTGTTGATCCCCAAGATGGCATCCGGCACTTGTTGTTCGTCGCGCAGCAGGGTCCAGTGGGCCTCGACGATGAGCGTGCTGCCGTCCTTGCGCCGCTGCATGATTTCGCCGTTCCATTCGCCCTGTTCCCTGACAGCGCGCGTGCTTTGGTGGAAGTCAGCCGGATCGGCATACAGCAGCATGTCTGCCGGCTGGCCAACCGCCTCGTCACGGGTCCAGCCATAGAGGCGCTCGGCCCCCTTATTCCAGTATCGGATGACGTGGTCGAGGCCGCGGACCACGATGGCGTCCTGGGCCTTGTCGAGCAGCGAGGCCTGTTGCCGGATATGGGCGTCGGCGGCTTGACGTTCAAGCTCCGAGGCCACACGGGTGGCAAAGATCTGCAGCGTGGACGTGGTGAAGGTCGTGTCCTGCAGGGGGTGGTCGAACAGCACGAACAATTGCCCGATCGGCTGGCCGGCCGAATTGTCCAGCCGGTGTCCCACGTAGGCCTGGGCGCGGTGTGCACTGAGTTCAGCGGTGCAGGGGAACAATTCGCTGACGCGGGCGGGGATCACGTAATTGAGCGTGCCGCTGAGGTGCTGGCAGGGCGTGCCGGCGAGCGGATACTCGAAATTGGGAATCAGCCGACCGTCGATGTAGGCTACCTCGGTGCGCGCCGAGGCCGGTTCGCCGGGCTGGATGCGTGCAATGAACCCGGCACTGGCACCGAGTGCCTCGGTCATGTTGCTCACCAGTTCTTCGAAAAAGGCGTTGCCCGAATTGGCGGATACGCCCGCGGCGATCTTCAGCACGGCCGCCTGGATCCGATCCTGCTCGAGGCGGTTGCGCAGCGTGGCGATGGCGAATGCCAGATCGCCGGTCAGTTGCTGCAGCAGACGAATCTCCTCGGCACCGAAGTGGCGCGCCTTGGACGAGAACAGGGAAAATGCCCCGTAGGCATGTTGACCGTCGTGCAAGGGCAGCACGACCAGGCTGTGATAACCGTGGTGCAAGGCGGCTTCGAGCCAGGGCTCGAAGCCGGGGTCGGACTGCAGATCCTCGACCGTCACCACCTGGTTGCTGCGCAATGCCCGTCCGACCGGTCCGCGGCCCACGGCCTTGTCGTCGGACCGGCTGAACGAAAAATCCTGCAGAGAGCCTGTGCCCATGCCTGCCCAGGCGATGGGCAATACCGATTGTTCGACATCGTCCTGGGTATAGCCGATCCAGGCCATGCGATAACCACCAACGTCGACGGCGATGCGGCAGATCTCGTTCAACAATCCCTTTTCGTCAGTCGCGTGGATCACGGCTTCGTTGCAGGCGCTTCGCATGCGCAGGGCGCGGTTGAGGCGAGCCAGTTCAAGTTCGGCGTCATTGCGGCTGGTGAGGTCGGTCATGCCGCCGACCATGCGGAGGGCACGCCCGCTGCCATCGCGGATCACCGACCCGCGATCCAGGACGTAGGCATAGTGGCCGTCCTTGCGCTGGAAACGGTATTCAGCCGCCCAGTTGGTCCCGCCGTTGTCGATGACCCAGCGGATGCTTTCCAGTACCCGGCCATGGTCGTCGGGGTGGAGATGCCGAGTCCACGAGCTGCTGTCTAGGGGCAGGTCGGCCGGCACATGGCCGAATGTGCTTTGCATGCCTTCGTTCCACCAGATGCGGTCCAAAAGCAGGTCCCAGTCCCAGATGGTATCGGAGATGACGCGTGCGACGGTCTTGAAACGTGCCTCGCTCTCGTGCAGCGCCTGCAGGACCCGTTTGCGTTCGGTGATATCGCGTTGCACCGCAACGAAGTGCGTATGCCGACCTGACGCATCGGTGACCGGGACGATGTCGAGATCGAGCCAGACGGGTTGGCCTGCCTTGGTGTAGTTGATGAGTTCGCTGCGTACCGGCTGCCGGTTTTCCAGCGCGGCGCGGATGCGGTCGAGCTCGCCGCGGTCGGTCAGCGGCCCCTGCAGGAAGCGCGGCGATTTTCCCAGCACCTCTTCGCGCCGATAGCCGGTGAGGCGTTCGAACGCATCATTGACGAACACGATGCGCGGCCCCGGTTCGTCGCAGGGATCGGCCTCCGTGATAAGCACGATATCGTTCAGGCGGGCAACGCTCGCTTCCAGCAGCGCAAGTTGCTGGAGACCGCTATGCTCGTCGGCAAGCGGATGCGGAGGGGCGTCCACGACGTCGAGACTAGACATGGCTTCCTAGCCTGGAGACGGCGAATACGCATGCGGGATATCGTCGCATGAGTCGGATCGATCCGGTCGGTGCGTGCATGGCGAGTCAGGGCGGCAGCGTATGCCTAAGTTTACGACCATTTTGCGGCCGAACTTGAAGACAGGCCGGCGGAATGGCGCGCATCGGACGTGGCGCGAGGCTGTGGTATCTTCTCGCGTTGTAGAAGGGGGTTGCATCCGTGTTCAAGAAACAGTGGCCGGCGTTTGTGCTGGCGTTCGTATTGCCGATCGTCGCAGTTTTCTGGTGGTGGGGCGGGTTCAACTCGGTCAGCGTGACCGAAACCGTGGCCGGGCCGCATCGTTATGCCTATCTCGATTACGAAGGTCCGATCAGCAACATGCGTAAATCGCAGAATGCGGTACTGGACCGGTTCACCGAGGCCCGGGTGACGGCAGGCGACACGATCAGCGTCATCCTCACCGATCCGCGCGCCGACAACGGCAAGGTACGCGCGCAATTGGGCTATACCTTGGCCGATAACACCCCGGTCCCCGCCGGCCTGAAGGAGGGCCGCATCGAGCGGCGTCCGGTCTACCTGGCGCGCGTTCAGGCAGCGGTTCTGCTGGCACCGTCCAAGGCCTATCAGGCGCTGGACGACATGCTGGAAGCGCATGGCAAGGGTATCGCCATGCCGACGGTGGAGCTGTACCGTCCGGCAGGCCAAGCCGACCGGATCGGCGTCTTTACCCTGGAAATGAATCGCTGATGGCGTTTTTCTCCGTCTTCGCTGCCATCGTGCTCGAGCACGTGCGCCCGTTGCGGCAGCCGCTGCCGCATTACCAGCGCTACACCTTGTTCATCCAGTGGCTCCAGCGCAAACTCAACGCCGGCGAATACAGCCACGGTGCGATCGCCTGGACGCTGGCAGTCATGCCGGTTCTGATAGGCGTATGGCTGGTTTTCCTTCTGCTCAGCGGCATCAGCCCGTTTCTCGGGTGGGTGTGGAATGTGGGCGTACTGTATGTCACCCTGGGCTTCAAATATTTCAGCGACGATGCCGAGCGCATCGCACGCCTGTTGCGCGCCGGCGAGCTCGATGCAGCACGCACGCAACTCGGCGCATGGCGTGGCGGCGATGCCAGCGCGTTCAGCGCGGACGACATCGCGCGCGTCACCATCGAGCAGGTGATGGCAGCAAGCCAGCGCCAGATGTTCGGCGTGCTGTTCTGGTTCGTGCTGCTGGCGCCACTGGGACCGGTCGGGGCAGTACTGTTCCGCACTGCCTCGATCCTGGCGCGACGCTGGACGAACACCCAGGGCCGATTCGGCCTGTTCGCCCTGCGCGCCTTCCGTGTCGTCAACTGGCTGCCTGCCCGGCTGACTGCACTGACCTACGCCATTGCCGGCAACTTCGAGGATGCCACCTTCTGCTGGCGGACCCAGGCGCCGGGCTGGCCGGAAGAGGAAGAGGGCGTGGTGCTTGCCGCCGGCGCCGGTGCCATGGGGGTGCGTCTGGGTCAGAGCCTCAACGTGGGGGACGAAACCGTGTGGCGGCCCGAACTGGGCACTGGCCAGGCCCCCGACCCCGACTGCATCGACAGCGCCATCAGCATGATCTGGCGCGGGCTGGTGATCTGGCTGGTGGCCGGGCTGCTGGTTGTCGTCGCCAGCTGGATTTCCTAAGGCTGAACCTAAAAACTGCAGTTGACCGCTCAATAATCCAATCGAATTCCGCATGAATACTGGCCCTTTAGCCTTTGAACGCGTTCATCGGGAAGGTGATTCCGCTACGCACCCGCTGGCTCGCCAGGCCATGCGCCTGCATTTGTCGCTCGTCGTTGCAGGCATGAGCCTGCGGCCTCCTCGCTTCGCCCTAAAGGACTCCGATCCACTACGGGCTGAAGCCCGTGTGGAATCGTATGCGGCAGTCGCCCGCCCTGACGCCCCATCGGGTGCGTCCAACTGCGGTTTCTAGGTTTATGCTCAACGCGCTGTGGGTCGGTTTTTTTCTGGTCGCCTTCCTGATCGCGCTGTTCAAGCTGGTTTTCCTCGGCGACGCCGGCGTGTTCGCCGCACTGGTCAAGGCGCTGTTCGACAGCAGCAAGACGGCGTTTGAAATCGCCCTCGGCCTCACCGGCGTGATGGCGCTGTGGCTGGGGGTGATGAAGGTCGGCGAGCGCGCCGGCATGCTCGATGTGCTGACGCGCGGCCTCGCGCCGCTGTTCCGCCGCCTGTTTCCCGACGTGCCGCCCAACCATCCCGCGCTCGGCGCGATGACCATGAACATGGGCGCCAACATGCTCGGGCTCGACAACGCCGCGACCCCGCTCGGCATCAAGGCGATGCAGGAGCTGCAGAAGCTCAACCCCTCGCCCGACACCGCCAGCGATGCGCAAATCCTGTTTCTGGTGATCAATACCGCGTCGGTGACCCTGCTGCCGGTCACCATCTTCACCTTCCGCGCGCAGCTCGGTGCGGCCGATCCCACCGACGTCTTCGTGCCGTTGCTCATCACCACCTATATCGGCACCCTGACCGGGATACTGGTCACCGGCCTGTTTCAGCGTCTGCACCTGTGGAACCGCGTCACGATGGCCTACCTGGGCGGCGCCACTGCGTTGATCGGCGGACTGGTCGCGTATTTCTCCAGCCTCGACGCGGCCGAGATGACGCGACAATCGGCCATCCTCAGCAACGTCGTGCTGTCCGGCCTCATCGTGACTTTCCTGTCGATGGCGGTATGGCGTCGCGTCAACGCCTACGAGGCTTTCGTCGAGGGCGCCAAGGAAGGGTTTAACACAGCGGTCACGATCATCCCGTATCTTGTCGCGATGCTGGTGGCGATCGGCGTGTTCCGCGCCAGCGGCGCGCTCGACCTGCTGATGGACGGCGTGCGCAGTGCCGTGCTGGCGCTGGGCTTCGACGCGCGCTGGGTCGACGCCTTGCCCACCGCGTTGATGAAACCGTTCTCCGGCAGCGGCGCGCGCGCCATGATGATCGATACCATGCAGGCACACGGTGCGGATTCCTTTGCCGGGCGGCTCGCGTCCATCGTGCAGGGCAGCACCGAGACAACGTTCTACGTGCTGGCCGTATACTTTGGTGCGGTCGGTATCAAGCGGGTGCGCCACGCCGTCACCTGCGGGCTGGTCGCTGATGTCGCCGGCATCCTCGCCGCCATCGGCATGGCCTACCTCTTTTTCGGCAAAGCCGCATGAAAACTTACGACACCCTTGCCGCCGTCGACCTTGGCTCCAACTCCTTCCGCCTGGAAGTGGCACGGGTCACCGGCGACCAGCTCTATCCGCTCGACTCGTTGAAGGAGACCGTGCGCCTGGCCGGCGGGCTCGGTGCCGACAAGCGGCTTGACGACGCCACCCAGGAACGCGCGCTGGCCTGTCTGCAGCGCTTCGGCGAACGCCTGCGCGGCTTGTCTCCGGAAGCGATCCGTTGCGTCGGCACCTCGGCGCTACGCGTCGCCAAGAATGCCGGCGAATTCATTCCCCGGGCCGAAGCTGCGCTCGGGCATCCGATCGAGATCGTTGCCGGACGTGAAGAGGCGCGGCTCATCTATCTGGGCGTCGCGCATTCGCTGCCGGCGTCGCCCGACCGGCGCCTGGTCGTCGACATCGGTGGCGGCTCAACCGAATTCATCATCGGCCACGGACTGAAGCCGCACGAGCGGGAAAGCCTGCATATGGGCTGCGTCAATTTCTCCACGCGTTTCTTTGCCGACGGGGTCGTCGACAAGGCTGCGCTGAAAGCCGCCGAGACCGCGGCCCGCGTCGAGGTCGAGCGTATTGCGAAAGCGTTTTCCCGGGGCAACTGGCAACAGGCAGTGGGCTCCAGCGGCACCGCTCGCGCGCTGCGCGAGATCCTCGAACAGAGCGGCTGGTCGGCGCACGGCATCACGGCCGATGGACTCGCCCAGCTGCGCGCCCAGTTCATCCGGGCTGGCCACCTCGACGCGCTCGAACTGCCCGGCCTGACGCGCGACCGCCGCCCGGTCATCGCTGGCGGCTTTGCCATCATGGCGGGCCTCTTCGCCGAGCTTGAAATCGAACAGATGGATGTCGCCGAGACCGCCATGCGCGAAGGCATCCTCTACGATCTGCTGGGACGTTTCCACAAGCACGACATGCGCGAGGCGACAGTGGGCGAGTTCATGCGTCGTTACCACATCGACACCCGCCAGGCCGCGCGCGTCAGGCAGGTGGCGATGAATCTGCTGGCTGCACAGGGCGGTAGTGGCGCTGGCGACGACAATGACGTGCGCTTTCTCGACTGGGCCGCGCGCCTGCATGAAATCGGGCTCATGGTGTCGCACGGCGGCTACCACCGTCATTCCGGCTACATCCTGGAAAACGCCGACATGCCCGGTTTCTCGCGTACCGACCAGGCGCGCTTGGCGCTATTGGCGCGAGCCCAGCGTGGCGCGCTGACGAAGCTGCCGGCATTCGCCTCCGGTACGGTGTCGGACAACGACCGTTTGCTGGTGTGGCTGCTGCGCCAGGCTGTCATCCTCTGCCGTAACCGTGCCGAGCCCCACCTGCCCGAGGTGAAGGTGGATGCGAGCAACAAGCGTTTCCGCTTGATCTTGCCCGAAGGCTGGCTGGAAAGCCGGCCGCTCACCCAGCGTGCGCTGGAGGAGGAAGCGGCGTATTGGAATACGGTGGGGATGCGATACGCATTCGGCTAGCCAGAGTCACTGGGTTATTGAAGTGTGCACCTGAGTCGGTGCACGTGTGGATGGGGCACAGCCCGGCGTGTTCGCCACAGCGCCCGCCCCGCATGGTGGTGTCTCCCGCTCATCTGATTCGCTGTCACAAATCGTTAATACGATAGCCGTATCTTCATTTGTATGGCGGAAAAAAACCGGATACTCGATGCACTGAATGAGCAGGCCTTGCTGCTGCCGAGCCTGGTCAACCGTGCGCTCGTCGCGAACGACCGTGTGAAGTATCGCTTCACCCTGCTGCAGGCTGCCCAAGCCCATGCCGAGCGGCCGGACGCCGTGACATCCAGCCTGCGCGCCGAGCGATTGGCCGCCGGCGTGCAGGACGGCAATCTGGACCGGGTGGTCGGGGATTCGGAACGGATCGGGAAGGGGCGTTATCACATACCGGATTCGTCGCGCATCATCCGGGAGGCATATGCAGATGCGGCGGAGATGCTGGAGCCGCTACGTGCCGCCGAGATACCCGAGAGCGTGGTATTCGCACAGCGCCTGCAGGTTTTCGCCATGCCCGATTCAGGTAACGACGAGCTGGCCGCCGGCGAGATCCATGCCGTCACTTCGGGAGACCGGGCGTCCGGGGACAGCCTCCATCTGCTGGTGATGGACATGCATCGGGCCCTCAATGCGTTGCAGGCGAGCCTGGCCAGCGAGACCATCGATGGTTGCCGTGCCTATGGCATCCGCGATGCCGACCGCGCATTGATCGCTGCGTTCATGGAAGGCATCAACCGGACCGCCCCGCTCAAGTTCGACCATCCTGGCCTGTCTGCGACGGCAACCCGCGTGGGGGACAAACTGGTGCTGCAGAACGATATCGGAACCACGGATGCGCACGTGCTGGTGATTCATGTCGCCGGCCGGACCGCGACCGTCACCTATACCGATGTCCATCTGCCGCGGCTGCTTTTTTTCCAGAGCCTGTTCGACGGTTACGAGGTCGAGTGGCAGGACACCCGCTCGCGCAAGGACGCGGGCATGGAGGATGGGGTCTACCACCTCTGCGTGGGAAGCTACACGAGCCGCAGCGGTGCCCGGCTTCGCGAATATCTTGGCCATCTCGGTTCGCGCCTGGTCTTCCTCATCGACTGGAACCGGGCGCGCAAGCGCTTGCGCCTGTTCGTTCCGCACAAGGCATCCATCGAACTGCTCAAGTGGGCGGCCGATGGAAATATCGGCCACATGGCCTGGCTCAAGGCGGGTGGCGAACAGCTGATTTTCGATGCCATGAGCTTTGCCTATGGCGGACAACTCAGGCCGGGCGACCGGCTGGATGCGTTGTTGACCGAGACCCGCGCGGTGCGGTTTCTGCGCTTCAATCTGAAGCAGGCGCTCGAGGGCCTGACGCAGGGTCGGCCGGTTTCGCTCGTGGCGGACGAAATCCGTACCGAACTGGCCTCGCAGGTGCGCTCCACTGAAGATGCCATGCTGGATACCGCGCTCGAACATGCGGGGTTGATCGTCGAGTTGGCCGACACGGTGCGCGCGGCACTGGAGGCAGCGCAGGCAGGTCGACAGCGCGAGGTGGCCGCCATGGCGGAACGGGCCAAGGGTTGGGAAACGGCGGCGGATCTCGAATTGAACAATGCACGCAGCACCTTGCTTGAGGGCGACAATTTCGTGTTGCAGTTGATGAGCGAGGCCGACGATATTGCCGACGATCTGGAAGAGGCCGTATTCCACATCACGCTCTCGCCCATGGCGTCGAGCCGCTCGATCGCCGCACTCGACAAGCTCGTCGATCCGGTCGCCCACGCCAGCCGCGAGCTGGTCAAAGCCTTGGCGGCTTCGCGCCATGCCCGGCGCGGCGTCCCGCGCGAGGATATGGACGATTTCCTGCAAGCGGTGCATGCCATCCGGACCATGGAGCATGCGAGCGACCTGGCCGAGCGGGAAGTCAAACGTGCGCTGGCAAACGACGCGCGGCCATTCTCCGAAGTGTTCGGTATCGTCGAAGCGGCGCGCAATCTCGAAGAGGCCGCGGATGGCCTGATGCACGTTGCCTTGTTGCTGCGCGATCACGTGATGGGGAAGGTGATCCATGCCTAAGGGAAAGAGCAAGACTGCCGCGCGCCTCGCCATCTTCGATCTCAATGGTCGCGATGGCGTGCCGGACGCACAGCTCGCCGGCTTCAAGGCGCACAATCTGATTCGCATGGCGGCCTTGGGGCTGCCGGTTCCTCAGGGCTTCGTCATGGGAACGGACTGGTGCAGCGCAGTCCGCAGCGGCGACGGTGTCCGGTCGCATCTATCCGAGGCGCTGCAAGCCGGCATCCGTGACCTGGAACGTGCCAGCGGTCTGGGATTTGGCAGCGCACGCCGTCCCCTGTTGGTGTCGGTCCGCTCGGGTGCGCCGGTCTCCATGCCGGGCATGATGGAAACCGTACTCAACGTCGGGCTCAACGATGTCTCGCTGGCGGGGATGCTGCGCCTGACGGGCGATCATCGCTTGGTGTGGGATTCCTATCGCCGGCTGATCCAGGCCTTTGCCGAGATCGTGGCGGGCGTTCCGGCCGCGCCGTTCGAGGCGGCACTGGATGCCACCCTGCGCCGTACCGGCGCCGATACCGCGCGGCAACTGGATTTCCGAGCGCTGCGCGATCTGGCTCGAACTTATCTTGTGCTATACGGCGATCACACCGGCCAGGCATTTCCGCAGGATCCATTCGAGCAACTGGCTGCCGCCACCCGTGCCGTGTTTGCGTCGTGGATGTCTGAGAAGGCAGTCGAATACCGGCGACTGAACAACTTGCCGGACAATCTCGGTACTGCAGTCACCGTGCAGCGCATGGTGTTTGGCAATGCCGGCGGCAATTCGGGCGCTGGCGTCGGTTTCACGCGCGATCCGTCAAATGGGGAGAACCGGCTGTACATCGACTGGCTGCAGCAGGCCCAGGGCGAGGACATTGTCTCGGGACGCCGTCGGGTGGCGGCCGAAGACGATGTGCCGGCCTGGCTGACCCGGAAACTCACCTTGGTCGGCGAATCATTGGAGAACGCCTTTCGCGATGCCCAGGAGTTCGAATTCACTGTCGAGAATGGCGAGCTTTTCATGCTGCAGACCCGTACCGCGAAACGCACGGCACTGGCGTCGCTGCGCATTGCGGTCGATCAGGTCGAGAGCGGCCTCATCAATCCCGAAGTGGCATTGAACAGGCTGTCGGGCATCGATATCGACAACCTGATCCTCCGCCATGTCGATTCCGCCACACCGCCTTTGGGTCGCGCGATTCCAGCCGGAACCGGTGTGGCCCAGGGGCCGGCCGCCTTTTCGATCAAGGCGGCGCTGGCCTTCGCCGAACGCGGTACCCCCGCCATCCTGGTACGCAACGACGTCGCGACCAGCGACATTGCCGGTATTGCAGTCGTCAGCGGCGTACTCACTGCGAGCGGTGGACGCACTTCGCATGCTGCCGTTGTCGCGCGTCAGATGGGCAAGGTCTGTCTCGTCGGCTGCACCGATCTGCACATCGACGAACATACGGCGCAGGCCATGCTGGGTCAAACCCGTATTTTCGAGGGCGATGCCCTTTGTCTCGATGGCGATGCCGGAACCATCTATGCCGATTCGCCCAAGATCGGTACCGAGCGGCCGGAGGCCCTGATTGCCCGTGTCAGGGCGTGGCAAACGCCACCCCAGGATCATCCGTAATCCTGCCGCTATGTGTCGGGGGTGCCCATAGCGGTGAAGTGTTCCTATGGACATCGCATAAAAAGAAATTTTGTCTATCGCAGGAAATGGCCTGCGACCTGATTGAAACGCCCATCAAGCGCAATGATCAGGGGCAGCCCGGCAATGCCAGCGCCTGCAAGGTCGCTCCGCGTGCATCGAGCACGAACGCCGTCACGCCCAGATCGGCCGCTTTCCATCCAGGTTGTAGCCTGAAGCGCTGACGGACATGGTGGGGATCGAACGGCCCGGCCAGTTGACGTACGACATGGTCGTGATGGAGGACCCGCCGGGCGTTTTCCCCTGCAGTGACCTCCGAGCTCAGGCGGTTCTCGGTCAGGGCCAGATACAGTTGCGCCTCATGTCCGGCAGCCGGGTCGTCGAATCGGCTGTCGGCCTGGACTTCCATGCGGTCGGCCGATTGGGCCAGCGTGAGCGCCAGACGGACCGGTGCGGGCGCGGTCGAGCGAACGGGCAGGCCGCGTTGCCAGGCGCGGTAATCCTGGCCGTCGAGCATCACCTGCGGCGTGTAGACCCAACCGGCCCCGTTGTTGCGAGCCCGCTGGCGCTGGCTGAAAGCGGCCTGGGCAAACGGGTCGCGCCAGCCCAGCCGGTCCCAGTAATCCACGTGGAATGCCAGCGGCACCACCCCGGCATCGTCAGGCAGGTGCGATAGCCAGCGGTCGGCTGGCGGGCAGGAACTGCAACCCTCCGAGGTATACAGTTCGAGCAGGCTGTTGCGCGATGCGCCGCTGACGGCATTGCAGGTGGCGGCATCCGCGACAGGGATGGCCAGGACACAGCAGAACAGCAGGACGATACGCATGAGATCTCCCGTCGGGAATCTCTTGGTCGCGCGGGACGAACGGTCCTTACAAGCCGAATCGCGGCCGGTCGTGTTGGACGCAGGAAATCACAAAAATATATCTTATGCGCGCTATGCCAGCCGCAGTGCGTTCCCGCGAGGTGGATTGTCCTGCGGATTGGATGGCGCGTACTGAACCGCCAGAGATGCTGCGGGCATTGCCGGCCTGCGGCGAGGTGCGGTGTCTGAATACCCTATGTATACAGGCGTGGATGGAAATCCGGCAATGCGTTTCCCTCATCGAATTGCCGTGTCCCGGTTCCTGGGAATCTAACCGGCTGGACGTCATGATGCCGGCAAGGAGAAGCACATATATCGATATATACGATAGATAAGATATAAAAAAATCGTTTGTTAAATAGTTATCGAAAATCTACTCTGGGCGCCTCAAGGTTTTTGGAAAGGGAACCCTCGATGCAAACGGAAGATGCACTCGTCCTTGACCCTGCCGGGGATGCGCCGCCGCTCCCGCCGCCCCCCACCATCCTCCGCGAGCTTGCCGGCGATGCCGGTGTCACGATCAATGGCGACGCCCCCTGGGATATCCGGATACTCGATGAACGCGTCTACCAGCTTGTCTTGACGAAGGGGTCGCTCGGTTTCGGCGAGGCCTATATGGACGGCATGTGGGAGTGCGAGCGGCTGGACCAGCTTTTTCACCGTCTTCTGGGCGCCCGGGTCGAGGAAAAAATCGACAACTGGTCGCAGCTGCGCCTGCTGGGCGAGATTCTGCGCCACAGCCTGTTCAACCTCCAATCCAGCCGGCGCGCCTTCCAGGTGGGCGAGCAGCACTACGACATCGGCAACGACGTGTTCGAGGCCATGCTCGACCCTACCATGAGCTACTCCTGCGCCTACTGGCACAACGCGGCCGGGCTGCGGGACGCGCAACTGAAAAAACTCGACATGATCTGCCGCAAGCTTGAGCTGAAGCCCGGCGAACGCATGCTCGAAATCGGTTGCGGATGGGGCGGGCTGGCCCGCTATGCGGCAGAACACTACGGCGTCGAGGTGGTCGGCATCACCATCTCGAAAGAGCAGCAGAAACTGGCACGGGCGCGCTGCGAGGGCCTGCCGGTATCGATCGAACTGATGGACTATCGGGACCTTACCGAACAATACGACAAGATCGTTTCGGTGGGCATGTTCGAGCATGTCGGCCCGAAAAACTACGCCGTCTATTTCGACACGGCGCATCGCGCGCTCAAGGACGACGGATTGTTCCTGCTGCATACCATCGGCAACTCCGTCACATCGCCGAAGACCGATGCCTGGATCGACAAATACATTTTTCCCAATGGCAAGCTGCCATCGGCCAAAGAGATCGCATCAACCCTGGAAAGCCGCTTCCTGATCGAGGACTGGCACAACTTTGGTCAGGATTACGACCATACCCTGATGGCCTGGTGGGAAAACTTCGACACCGCCTGGCCTTTCCTGGAAGCCAAGTACGGCAAGCGCTTCTATCGCATGTGGAAATACTATCTGATGAGTTGCGCGGGTTTTTTCCGGTCCCGCCAGGGCCAGCTCTGGCAGCTGGTCCTGAGCAAGCCGGAAAGAGGGGGTGTCTATCGTTCGGTACGGTAACGCGCTTTACAGCAAGCCCAGTTCCGCATCGGTCGCGTTGTGCGCATACTTGTTTCGCGGTGGCCAGGGGCGAACACGCCAGTCGGGTACCGGCGACAGGGAAGACTTCGTTCGGCCGGGCGGCAAGGCGCCGTTCCCGGCTCCCTTCGAATAGTCGTAATAGAGCTTGACCACTTCCTCCAAGGTCGTCTGCTGGGCGGCCGGATGCGACATGCAGGCGTCGACCCACGCGCGCACGCGGGCGTAGCGAGCGTCGTCGGGTAGCGTGAAGCCTTCGTAATATTCCAGAAACCAGAAACGCTCGAAGAACGGCGTGAACACGGTCTCCGCCCAGCCGAATGTTTCGAACAGGAAGGGGCCGGACGGCGCGTGCTCCAGCAGGAAATCGTTCAGCAGGGCATATTGCTTCAGCATGTCTTCCCGCAGGACCGCGCAGCGTGCGGGGTCCTGGTTCATCAGCCAGGTGTAGCCCTGGCTGAAAAAATCGGCATCCATCCGCGTCAGCATGTTTTCCACCGCACGCCGGTAAGGATCGCGCTGGGCGACCGGATGTTCCGGATAGATGTCTTCGAGATACTGCAGGATGACCAGGCTTTCCTTGATGATGTGCCCGTCGGCCGTTTCCAGGACCGGCAATGCCGTGGTGCCGCGGGTCTTTTTCAGCAGCCAGTCGGGACGCGGCTGGGTGATGTCGATCACCTGGAAGTCGATTTCGTCGCGGCGGCCCTTCAACGTCAGCAGGATGTCCAGCCGCTGGCAGAACGGGCAGACGGGAATGTGGTAAATGATGGGCTTGCTCATGGTTGGGAGGGGGGTATGGCCCTGGAGAAAAGCCGACGATAACGCAAATGGGCGGTCGCCGCGCCAATTCCCCGGCTACCGCCTGTCGTGAGCATGATTTTCTTCAATTTCGACGGCCCCCCATTTTTCGTTGCAGGGTTCATGAAGGCCCGGCTTGCACGTGAAGTCGGGGAGGCATCCCGGGCTACGGGCGTTACCGTCCGTATGCAGCTTCCCCCCGGATGGTCATGACCGTACTCGTTGCGAGCGCGACCGCTTTGCCGTCGTCCCGGATGATTTCGCATTCGTAATGTGTCAGCGTCTTCCCGTGCTGGACCTGCCGTGCGGTCGCGGTCAGCACGGATCGCCACACGGGCCGGAAGAAGCTGATCCTGAGGTCGATGCTGGCGAAGGTTTCGCCCTCTGCGATGGCGGTCGAGTGTGCGGTTCCGATAGTGGCGTCCGCCAGTTCGCACAACATGCCACCGTGCACGGTGCCTTGCTGGTTGCCATGGATGGCCGCATCCGCATCCAGTTCGACTTGCGCATACCCCACGTCGACATCCGTAATCCTGAACCCCAGAAGCTGCGAGATTGCAGTGGGGTAACGCATCTCCGTGGTGGCGTCGGCAGGCAGGCTGCCATCGAGTTGCCGTCGCAGAAACGCGAGCGTAGACAGTTTGCTGTTCATGCATCCTCCGATGAATGACCCCATGAACCGTTCATGCGGATCTGGGCGGCTAGTCTACGGTCGTGTTCTAAATATTTATAATTGATTGTAGTTATTAAAAATAATAGGAGAAACCTATTATGAAAATCCAGCATCTCCGCTTCCTGGCTGCAGTAGTGGAGTATGGCGGCGTGATCAAGGCGGCCGAGCGGCTGCATCTTTCGCAGCCGTCCGTGTCAGCCGGCCTCAAGGCGCTGGAGCAGACGCTGGGCCGGCCGCTCTTCGACCGTTCCATCCCGGCCAACCGGCCGCTTCGCCTGACGCCGGCAGGCCGCCGCTTCTATCGGCATGCGCGAGAGATCCTCAGGCAATGCGATGCGGCGCGTGCCGATTTTCTGGGCGAGGCCGAGGAACTACAACGGATTCGCGTGGGCGTGCTCAATACCCTGCCGTACGAGGCGATTGCCGCGCTGGTTCAAGCGGTGGCAAAACAGGCGCCTAACGTGCAACTGGAGGTTTGGGAAGCTTCCGCCGAGCGTGTGGCCGGATGGCTCGCCCAGGCGCGGATCGACCTCGGCTGGACGAACGTCAGCGATCTCGCCGTCAACGCGCGCGTATTATGGCGCGAACCTCTGGTTGCCGTGGTGGCGCCGGACCATCCGCTCGCACAGACGTCCGGGCCCATTTCGGTTCGGGATTTGGGGGCGCATCCGTTTGTACACCGATCGACTTGCGAGCTGGATGCGGTAGGCCGTGCGCAGTTGAAGGCCGCCGGCGTGACGCTGCGTGTGACCGTGCGTGCCGAACGTGAAGAACTTGCTTTCCGGCTGATACGAAATGGGAAGGGAATGACCCTGGCGCCGCGCAGCCTCGTGCCGGACGACCTGGTGGCCGTGCCGGTCTCGGGCTTGGGCGTGGCGAGAACCATCGGGCTTGAATGGCGCGAGGGCCTGGATCCGATGCTGCCTGGCCTTGTCGCCGATGCGATGGAGGAGGTGATGTCTCTGATGCCCGTGTCGGCGGAAACAGGCAGGCAATCGAAACGAGCCGGATAGGAAGGGCGTCGGGCCGCGCAGATCTGCACTCAGATCGAGGCGCGCACGTTGCGCTCGATGTTCACTCTGTCGGGAGGCGTGCAGATTTCAGGAACGGGCAGCGTGCAGCGCTTTGCACGCTCAATGGACATCTGGATCATCGTTTTCGCGTGTCCGACAAAACGCGTCAGGGCCTCGCATTTTTCGCGGCAGATGCAGCTTCGGTCCTCGATCAGGCGGGATACCGTCACCGCGAGCGCATCACACGCGTTCACCAGGCGATCAAAACCTGCCGCGCTGGCGCTTTCGCGCAGGCGCATCAGCGCCAGGGCATAGGCTGTGATTCTGTCTTCGGTCAAGGTCTCGGGATGGGTAAAGCATTGATGGGCCGTGATGTTTCCCATCTCGTTCAGTGCGTCCACTGCCGCTGCAACCAAATCCTCGGATGTATCCGCCCGCTGTTCCAGCCTGGCGGGTGTCGTGACACCGATCCGATGTTTGGAAGTCAGATATTGCATGTTGCGCATGGCATATCTCCTGGTTATCGAGATGGCCAGCGGCGTGCGGAGGGGGCTGACTGGCCTGATGATTACGACAGGTGCGAGGCAAACTTTAACGTCTGTACCACTATAGACAGGTTTATTTGTACTACTAGGTAGGGAGCAGTCCCTTTCTCACACAAGATAGATCAGATGTGGACGCTGTCGAGTCGGCGATCCGAACTCAAGCAAATTCGACCGGGATCGCTCCTGTTTGTTCACGAAACGCTGCCATCCTTGGCTACGATTTGCACGGGCGGATTCGGGATCGATTTCGCCTGTGGGCCGGCGAGGCCGGTATGGGAAATCGAGCCACTGCATGCGTGTGGTCCGCGCAAAATTAATGCGGGGACCGAAGTCCCCGCAGACGCGTCAACTGAAACGAATCAATCAGCGTTGTTCTATCCGTTCGGCGTGACGATTCTTGAAGCCCCTCGTCCGTGGCATTGCCGGCAACCGGCTGGGATTCCCCATAGCCCTTGGCAGTCAGCCAGTCGGCGGCATGGGAACGGGGGACATGGGCGGCCGCTGCCGTGACCGCAGGTACGGGGCAAGGGGTATCTAAAAGGGCCGCCCCGGGACACTATCGGCTGGGGCTTCAGATGGATTGCGTCTGATTCCGCCCAAGCGCCTTGGATTTGTACAGGGCTTTGTCGGCGCGGGTCAGCAAGGCATCCAGGGTGTCGTCCGGGTCCAGCCATGCCGAAATGCCGATACTGACCGACCAAGCGACAGGCTGGCTTCCCTTTCCGGTTTCCTGAAATCGATTTGCAACGAGCCTGGCCTGTTCGAGATCGGCGTCAGGGAGAATGGCCATGAATTCATCGCCCCCGAAACGCGTGAGCTGGTCCGATGCCCGAAGCGAAGCTTTGACCTTTTTTGCGAACTCGACCAGGATCCTGTCGCCTTCGAGGTGGCCATGCGTGTCGTTGATATCCTTGAAGTTGTCCAGGTCGAACAGCATGATCGCCAGCTTGTTCCCATGGCGCCGGGTATGGGCAATCTCCCGCTCAAGCTCTTCCATCGCCGCATTCTTGTTGAGGCATTTGGTCAGGCCGTCGTGGCGGCTGATGAACTCCAGGTCGTGCCGCAGCTTTTCCGACGCGAGCAGGATCAGGCTGATCGTGCCGAGTGGAATCGTGAGGGCGGGAATCGCCACATAGACAAGCTGCGAGGCCGACGCGTCAAACACCCCGGTCGGGGGGGCGAAACCGATGAGCAGGGCGCCCAGGCGAATCAGCCGTGAAACGATCATGATCGCCAGCGACGAGACCCAGATATGGCGCCCCATCGTCCTGGGCAAGGCCCGCAGCACAAGAAAGAGCTGGTCCAGAACGACGATGAGCGTGAACAGGACCATGGTCCCGACGCGCATCCGGATATCGGGCTGGACATACGTGAACCAGACAAACAGCGCCACGAACGTCAGCACGAACAGGGCCAGCAGTACGTGGTTGTATTTTGGCGGCGTGCCGGCGAACTTCCGGGTGCCGACGTTCAACGCCATGAAGGCGAGCAACAGCGTCAGGTTGGCCAGGATGATGCTCAGCAGGTCCGGGATGTGGTCCCGGGCGATGAAGAGCGGAAAACACAACGCGATGGCCAGCGCGCCCAGGCTCCATTCGCGCAGGCCCCGGATGGTTTTGGGATAGGTCTGCGCAAGGATCAGCAGGATCCCGCTCATGGCCAGCGCCACGAAGAAGGAAATAATGAAAATGAGCAACGAGGGGTTCATCTAGGGGACAGCGTATGTTCTGGTGGTGCAGCTACGGGCACAGTCTAGCGTATCGCGCTGTTCCAGCCATCGATCATGGCAGGATCGGGGCGATTTTCCTGCCCCGAGAGGCATTTATTGGGGCGGCTTGTGGCAGATTGGCCCGTCGACCGGATTTTCCACGCTTTCGGCAATCGCGGTGGCGATCTCGTGGACTTCCTCGGGCGTGAAGTGCTCGAAGAGGCGGCGTGCGATCGGGGGCGGGATGCGGACGGCGCGGGTCGTGCCGTCCGACAGCGTCACGGTGACGCCGGCGACGGCGTGGCTGACCAGATCCTCGTCCGATTCGGCGAGCAGCATCTGTGCGTCCATGATTGCGTCGTACTCGGCCTCGAGCGCGTCCTGCAGTTCGTCATCCAGCCCGTCCGGCAGTTCGATGACAAAGCCGTCGATCTCGTCCTGCCGCATCGTGCTCGTGATGCCGTGCCCTGCCGCAAACGCCACGAAACGGTCGCGCAGCGCCTCGTCGAAAAACATGTATTCGAAACCCATTTCGTCGTCCTTTCGTTATGCGCCTGCGCGCCGTGCTGTCATCAAAAAAACCGGATAGTCCCGCGTCCCGGTCTCGCGTGCCTTGGCAATGCTGAACACGGTCTGGAACCGCACATCGGTAAACCCCGTCTGCGCGGCGCGCCGGCCCAGGTCGGCCCGGTCGAAGCCATGATGCACGTCGACCTCTGGCCCGTGGAAGGAGCCGTCCTCCTGGTCCAGGTCGGCGATGCAGAGAGTGCCGCCGGGGTTCAGCAGATCGTGGAAGATGCGTAGGATAGCGTCGGTGTCGGGCACATGGTGCAAGGTCATCGACGTGACGATCAGGTCGAATTGTTGGGCCGGCGCCGGGTCGACGAGCAGATCCAGCTTCATCGGCGTCATGTTGGCCACGCCCTGCGCGGCGATCTTTCCCGCCACCACCTCGAGCATGCCGCCCGAGCTGTCCGCCATCAGGATGGGGCCCAGCTCATCCTTCAGCGGAAAGGACAGCAGGCCCGTGCCGCAGCCGTAGTCGAGTGCGCTCATGCGTTTGTTCAAGGCTACGGTCTGCCGGATGGCCTGCGCAATCTTCAGCCCGCGTTCCTGGAACACCGGGTTGTCGTCCCATTGGCGGGCCTTGGCGTCGAAGTGGGCGGCGTCGAGTTGAGTCGGGCGGGTCGTCATGGTGCAGGAAACGGCGTCAGTTGGCAGGGAGGCGATGCAGGGCAAAGCCGGACGGGAGACAGGGCTATTCTAATTGTCCTGGGCCGAATGGCGTGGATCGCGTGTGTTTTCGGTATCAGCGCTGAATGGCCATCTGGCGCAGATAGGCCAGCAGATCGTCCAGCTGCGCCTCACCCAGCACCGTCGGCGCGAAGCCCGGCATGCTGCGCCGTCCCCAATTGCGAACCGATGCCGGGTCGCGGATCAGCTTGCGCAGAAACGGCTCGTTGAAATATTCGGTCGGATTGAACGGCCGGTTCAGGTCGGGGCCCACCGCCGCATCGCCGCCGCCGTTGATCGCATGGCAGGCCGCACAGTGGGTCACGAATACCTGCATCCCCCGTCGTTCCGCACTGTTCGCGGCCGTCCTGGGCTGGATTTGCGGATAGCGCGTTTCCAGCGGCGCCGCGTCCGCAATCCTGGCGATCTGGTAAGGCCATTGCTCGGGTGAGATGCCGGCTTTTTCCGGCGCCTGCCACACCAGATAGAACGGCCCGGCGCTGCCGCCTCCCGGCTTGAGCACCGGCCAGCTTGCATCCGCCGGTTCGATGGCCAGCCAGGGCTGCGCCCCGCCGGCAAGCAGGCCACCGGGGATATTGGCGACAAAGCCGTCGCGCGCGGTGAATTGCAGCGACTCGACCTGCGGCAATGATGCGATCAGCGCGGAGAGCGGTATCGCCTGGTAGTGCATCGTGCGGTGGGTGGCCACATCGTTTCGAATCTCGATGCTGCGAAGCGCGGGGTGCCTCAGCAGTTCGGTGCGAGTGAACCGGTGCGGCTGCGCGCCAACTGCAATATCGATCGACGGTTCTGCCGCACGTGCCATTCCGGACCACGCAAGGGTCAGCAGGGCGGCGGCGGCAAGGTGGAGCAGGTTGCGGACGATGACGGAATGGCGAGCGGGCATGGCGGCGTGGAGGAAGGGATGACTTGCGGCCGCATCAAGAGTGGCCGCCCGTTGAAGGTGTCAATTCTGCAGCACGGCCGCCCAGCGCGTCAGTTTTTCTTCGAACGGCATGGCCGCATGGGCCGGGCTGGTCGAGGGCAGCGTTGCGTATCGGATGGCGTGGAGTGTATCGGGCAGGCCGGGCAGCACGAGCCTGCGGTAGAGCTCGGCCGCCTTGCTGCCGTTGAAGCAGACGAGTCCGACGTCCGGATGGTTTGCCAGGAACGCGGCGAGATCATTCGGCACCACGCTCGAATGGACGATCGCGGAATCGAGGCTGCCTGGTCGTTGCGCCGCGGCGCAGACATCCCACAGCGCGATCCCGTTCCCGATCAGGCCTTGCACGCGGTCCGCGTAGGGCAGTCCCGGTCCTGCCCCGAAGAGGCGTCCCATGATTTTCCAGAACGCATTCTGCGGCTGTGCGTAGTACTGCTGCCGCTGGAGCGACACCTGCCCGGGCAGGCTGCCGAGGACCAGGATTCGCGCGTGCGCGTCGGCGATGGGCGGGAAACCTTGGGCATGCATCGGTTATAGCGAAAGGGCGGTCGCCCTAGGTCAGTCAGATACCATCAAGAGTCATGCGCCCAGCGGAATTCCCAACTGCCGGGCCTGCGCTGCCGAGTCCCTTGCACCCCAGCGGCGTTTGATCTTGCCGTCTTCGATCTCGAACCACTCCATCGCCACCAGTTCGTAAGATTTGCCGGTGGGTTGGTGGCCAAATGCCGGCGCACGAAAGGTTCCCGACTCGACGTACCTTGCCGCCACGACGTTGCCTTCCGCAATCAGGCTCTGGATATCGAGCTGCATGCCGTAGCCCTCGATCAGCTGACGCCAGATCGGCTCGATCTTCTCGAACAGCCCCTTGCCAAAGACGCCTTGAATCTCGGCTTCCTCTGCAAGTAACGCCCTCAACGTGTTCATGTCGCCGCGATTGAATGCTTCGACATAGCGGCGAACGACCTGCTTCGCTTCTTCCTCGACCGACATGGCTTCTCCTATCGTTGGTTGCCGTGGAGGTTACTCAGATATCGGAATTGGTGGCAAGTGGGGATTGCCCGCCCACGGGCTGCCTTCGGCCAGCAACGACGGCAGGTGCTGGCGTGTCAGCGCGGGCGGTGCGAGCCGCGGGAAGAGGTGGGGAAACTTCAGGGTCTGCCCCGAATTGTTTCGATGGGCGAAGTTCAGGTGCCCATGCGGAATGCGTCATCCGAGCCCGGCTGCTCGCGCGATCAGGAATAAGCCCGCCCCGACGATCCCGACCCCGATGACCCGTGTGGCGTGCTCAGCGGCCGGTGCGAGACGTTCGACGGTGATGGCTGCCGTTACGGCGGCCATCACGCGCAGGTCCATGACGCCGCCGACCAGGAGGATCATCATCGGACCGAAACAGCAGTAGCAGCAATGGAGGCCGAGTCGCACGCCGTGTCGCCAGGCCGTGCCGGCGTCATCCGGCAGCAGGGCACCACGCGCCGGCGTGTTCCGGCAGCAGGCAAGGTGGTGTGCCCTCCAGGCGGTGAACTGAAGCGCGCCGGCGCTCAGGAACACCACGCCCATCGCAATCGGAACGGCGCGCGCCAGCGCCGGTTGCTGCATTTCGAGCGCCGCCAGCGCGACGCCCAGCGGAAAGGCAAGCATGCCGAACGCGGTCCACACGAAGAAGTAGCCCACGCCTGCCAGTACAGTCAGCCGACCCAGGCGCGCCTGGTCCGGCCTGCCGACGGCCTGGCGATAGCGCCACAGCATCGGCACCAGGGAGGGCAGCATCATCGCGACCATCATCACGGCCCACATGCCAAGGAAGGACAGAGCGGCACCGGGCCACGTCTGCCCGGGCATCCGCATCCATGCCATCGACATCGTCCAGCCGCCGGGCATCGACATTGCGCCCATTCCCGACATGGCCGCGCTCCAGACGATCGTCGCCGCCGCGCTTGCCGCGAAGAGCAGCGCCGATACGCCAAGAAAGACGTGCTGGGACGCTCGCGCGGAAAGCATGGCCTGTCCTCAGCGCTTGCCGTACTCGTCGTGGCGGCGCCACCACATGCCCGTTTCGTTGCGTCCCTTGGGTGCGCGGTCGAGCCACTGATACATGCCCCAGAGGCCGTCCAGCCCGCGCGCATAGGTGGAGTAGGTGTGGTAGACGACGCCGTCCTCGAGCGCGAATGCGCTCATGCCGGGCCGCTCGCGCAGGTAGGTCGAGACGTCGGTTCCGGTCATGATGGCGTTCTGGACGGGCGGCGATTGGTCGCCGGCTTCCTTGCCCATCGTGAAGGGAATCGTCGCCATCGGCGGCTCGCGCCGATAGTTGTATTCGATGCCAGCCTCGCGCTGCTGCGCCTCGGAGTACGAGGCGTCGAAATCGAAGTTGAAGTCGCCGCCGAGCGATGATGCCCAGGGGAAGGTCCAGCCCATCCGCCGCTTGTACGCCTGGAGTTTGGCGAGTGGTGCCCGCGACACCGCCGCCAACGTGACGTCGTGGTGGGCCAGGTGAACGGCGAAGCCATCGAAGCCGTCCGCAATCGTCGAACAGGTCGGGCAACCCGCCGCGTAGTCGGGTCCGAACATGAAATGGTAGACGAGAAGCTGCGAATTCCCGCGGAAGAGGTCGGCCAGCGAGGCATTTCCCTCGTCGGTGTCGAAGCGATAGTCCTTGTCGACGCGAACCCACGGCAGCTCCTGTCGCCGCCGTGCCATCTCGTCGCTGCGTCGCGTCAGTTCCTTCTCGTCCTCGAGCAGCTCGAGCCTTGCTGCGAGCCATGCTTCACGTGTTCCGATCGTGTGTTTGGCCATCGTATCCATGTCTGTCTCCTTGTTCATGATCTGCCTTGTTTCGGGCGCCGCACGGCACGGACCTTTCCGCTCGGCCCGCCGCCGCAATAAAACAGGTTTGCGCCGTCGGACTCCAATCCGCTGACGCCGATGCCGGCCGGCATCTCGAGCCGTTCGAGCACGGCGCCGTTCTCCAGGTCGATGCGGCGGATGTCGCTGCCGTCGTCTTCCCAGGTGCCGTGCCACAACTCGCCGTCGACCCAGGTCACGCCGGTGACGAAGCGGTTGGATTCGAGGGTGCGCAGGATGTCGCCGGTGGCGGGATCGATCTGGTGGATCTTGCGGTCGCGGTACTGCCCCACCCACAGGCTGCCTTCGGCCCAGGCGAGGCCCGAGTCGCTGCCGTGCCCGGGCGCCGGAATCGACGCCACGACGTCGCCGGTGACGGGATCGATCTTGTCGATGCGCGCGTCGGCGATCTGGTAGAGGTGGGTGCCGTCGAAGGCGGTGCCGGCGTCGCCGGCGCGATCAAGCGTATGCGCGAGCTGGCCGCTTTCGGGATCGAAGGCGACCAGCCTGGATCCGGTGGCGGCCCAGACGTGGCGGCCGTCGTGGGTGACGCCGGCGATCTGGTCGGCACCGGCGAAGGGACCGTATTCACGCACGATCTCGGCGGCGCGTGCCGGTGTCTGGGAGGGGGATTCGACTGTCTTGGCTTGGGGTACGGTCATCAATTGACTCCTTTTGGCGCGCCGGAATGGCGCCGTGAGACTCAATTTAGCCGAGCGGCAGCGCAGTGGGGAGTAACAAGATCGTCGTGAATCCGGCCAGCGGCGGCGCCATCCAGCGCTGCGTGCGGGCGCGCCCGATCGAGCGCACCTTTTTCTCTGCCTCCAGTTCGACGAGCGCGCGCTGCACCGTACGCTGGCTGGCCGCGAGTGCCAGCGCGAGGGCCGAGGTCGACCAGGCCGTACCGTCGGCCAGCAGTGCCAGCAGCGACGCCTGGTCGCCGTCGATGGGCGGCGCCAGGACGACCACGGTGTGCTCGCCGCGCGGTGTGAGCGCGAAGCCGCGCGCGGTGGCGTCGATATGCGCGAGTGGTGCAACCAGCGCGCGCAGACGGCCGATCTCCACCCGCAGGCGCGCGCGGTGCGTCTCGTCGGGACGGCGGGTGTGGAACGCGCGCGCGATCAAGGCGTCTCGGCTCACATCGCCCGGCCACGCCTCGGCGAGCGTGCGCGCCAACGCGAACAGCACCGGCCGGCGCGCCAGCGGCCGCCAGATCGTGCCGGCGCGCAGGCCGCGGCGGCAGGCGTCGACCACCAGTGCGCCCGAGGCGAACAGGGCTTCCACCTCGTCGAGGCGCAGCGGTTGTTCGCGGTCCGCGTGGACGCGGCGAGCGGCGGGACGATCGAGCGCAGCGCGCACCTCGTCCACCTCGGCAAGCAGGGCCGGCACGCCCGCGCATCCGGCCGCATCCAGGGCGCGCGTGAGCGCAGCCTGCGCCGCTACCGTTCGCAACGAACGCAGCGCCACCTCGGCCGCGGCCAGCTCCGCGATCGCCCGCAGCGATGGCGGCAGGCCTTGCGTATCGAGCGTGGACAGGGCGGATGCGGCCTCGTCGAGGCGACCGAGCAGCAGCAGCCGCCGCACCAGGATCAAGCGTGCGTGCAGCGCATTGGCGCGATCGGCTCGCGCCTCGAGCGTGGCCGCCGCGGCCACCAGCGTGCGCGGCGAGCCGAGGAGATCGCGCATCGCCAGCGCCACTTCGGCCTCTGCGACCACGCAGCGGGCATGCGCCACGTCCTCGCGCGCGCCAAAGCCGCGGGCGGCGCGCCGCAGCAACTCGCGGGCGCGCGGGTAGTCGCCGAGCTGGGCCATGGCGGTGCCGCGCAGGGCGAGCGCCGGCGGGTCGTCGCGCAGGGCGACGCGCTTGAGGGCGCCGAGCGCGTCGCCGGCAACGAGCGCGCGCGCGGCAGCGGCGATCAGGGAATCCATCGTGACAGGTTACCGATGAGGCCGTGTGGAAACTCTCAGGAAGTCGATGTTGAAGACGGGTGTGAGCCGGAC
>ERZ761607.601-NODE-601-length-58493-cov-7.150005_pt1 | contig 58493 bp, 51 predicted proteins | sample MGYA00511164_ERZ761607 | MGnify/ENA primary metagenome ERZ761607 (study PRJEB28899, sample SAMN02445080) | bioreactor sludge metagenome | biome: EBPR sludge | place: Australia: Brisbane, Thorneside Wastewater Treatment Plant | collected 2011-06-22 ...
GTCGGGCATCCCACTGTTTGCCCCGAAGCAATGTCTGTTTCGAGCCGGTCGCCGACCACAAGTGTTTCTGCTTTCGATGTTCCCAATCGCTCTAGTGCGAGTTCCATCATAAAAGGGAATGGCTTGCCTGCCACCAGCGGTTCGACCTGGGTGGCGCTGGTCACCACCGCAAGCCAGGAACCAGCCCCGGGGACTTCTCCGCGTGGAGTGGGGAAGGTGCGATCCGTATTCGTCGCATAGAATGGACATCCCGCCCGGATAAGTAAAGTCGCTTCGGCAATCTTGTTGAAACTAACGCCCCGGTCGATTCCCATCACCACAGCTTCGGCTTGAGGCGCATCGTCCACACCGACGACCTCGAAGCCTTTCTCTTCCAATGCAACGCGGATCCCGTTCTCGCCGACCATAAAAACTTTCATCCCGCGCGGATGTCTTTTTGACATCATGTCTGCAACGCTCAATGCAGAGGTAACGACCTGCCAGGCTTCCACACCCACGCCAAGGGCGGCAAGTTTTTCCTGATACTCCTCTGGGGTCTTCGTCCCGTTGTTGGTCGCAAATACGAACTTTAGTCCGCGTTCACGGATTCGTTTGAACGTTGCAGGCAGGTCGCCGATGGGCGCGTCGCCTTTCCAGACCACGCCGTCCATGTCAAGGATTAGAGCTTTTATATTTGAGGGAAGCATAGAATTTACGATTTCAGATTTTCCGTTTTGGATTTACGAATTACTCATCGCTTATCACGCCCCGCATTATAAACGAAAGACCCCAAAGAACAATCTTCAGGGTCTCTAATTACCAATTACTATTTACCAATTACTACTTAAACGCCTTCTCCGGCATCTCGATGATCTGGTCCACCAGACCATAATCAACCGCCTGTTGGGCATCGAGATAAAAGTCGCGGTCTGCGTCGCGTTCGATCACTTCCAACGGCTGCCCCGTGTGTTTCGCAAGAACGCCGGTCAACAGAGCCTTCAAGCGCAGGATCTGCTTCGCCTGAATTTCGATATCCGTCGCCTGTCCCTGAGCGCCGCCGAGGGGTTGGTGCATGTGGACGGTCGCATGCGGCAGGGCGTATCGTCGACCCTTGGTTCCGGCAGTCAACAACACAGTCCCGAAGGATGCGGTCACACCAACGGCCACCGTGCTGATCGGGTTCGAGATAATCTGCATCGTGTCGTATATCGCGAGCCCCGCATAGATCTGTCCACCTGGCGAGTTGATGTACATGCGGATTTCCTTCTCGGGGTCTTCATGGTTCAGGAACAACAACTGTGCCACGATCACATTCGCAACCTGGTCGTCGATCGGTGTACCGACGAAGATGATGTTGTTGCGCAAAAGCAGGGAATAAATATCATAGGCGCGTTCGCCGCGGCCCGTGTTCTCGACCACCATGGGGACGACATTCTTGAAATCTGGGATCATTTTCGGTCTCCTTTATTTCGGACAATGCTACCGAACTCATGTTGGATTTTCATTAGAGTTTGATAGATGTTACAAAAGCGCGTCGCGTCTCCTCTCTGGACCGGTTCTACCCGTTGGACGCGACGCGCGCTTCATTCTTGGTTTGTAACTGCCAGCCTTCGAGAAGCTTACACCTACTCTGGGGCTTTTTCCTCGCCACCCTCCGCCGGGGCGGATTCCTGCAGAGCGGCGGCTTCCTCAGCTGCTTTCTTCGCCTCGGCTTCGCGTTCTTCGAACGGTTTGTAAGTGCCCATCGCGATCGTCTTCAACATATCCAGCGCCTTGCGGGTCATCACCCGGCTGGCGGCATCCATTGCGATCGCCTGGCTCAACTCGCGCTGACCTTTCTTCCCGCCGCGGACCTTGCTGAAATCCATGCCTTGCATTGCAAGGTTGTTTATCGCGTTGCTGTACTCTGCGTTCAACATTTCGTCGTCGATCTGGATCTTTTCAACTTTCACGATCTCATCCAGGATCAGCCCGCGCTCAAGGCGTTTCTTTGCCACCGGCTTTACGTCTGATTCGATGAACGCCTCCCTCGTCGTTTCGCGGACTTTGAAGTATGTATCAAGGTCCATGCCCTGCTGGGCGAGACGCTGGGAAAGGTCCTGTAACACATGCTCGCCTTCATGCTCGACCGTGTGTTCATGGTACTTGATGGTGGCGCCTTCCTTGACCTTCTCGATCAAATCCACAAAATATTTGTCGTCGTATTCGTTCTGCGAGCGGAGTTCAACATCTTTCTTGAGGGTTTCCATCAACGCGTCCACCGTTTCACCGGCGCCGGTCATCTTGGCAAATTCATCGTTGACTTCGGGCAGGCTCACGCCGCGCACAGTCTTGACCGTGACGTTGATCTCGACGCTCTTTTCGCGCAGTTCTTCCACGTCCCAATCGGCGGGGAAGGTGTGTTTAACGACCTTGCTTTCGCCTGCTTTCAATCCCAAAAGTTCCTTTGCGAACCCGTTATACGGCCATTCGGTATCGCGTTCTTCGCTGCGGACGAAGGCTGCAAAGCCTGTGCGGTTCAACTCCGGCGTTTCTGAAGAAACGTCGAGCAGAACATAATCTCCGGTTTCGACGGCGCGTTCCACCGTCTCGGTCGAGGAGTACATTTGACGCAGGTTTTCAAGCGCAGCATCCACTTCACTTTGACCGGGTGCAGTCCACTCGTATGGAAGCCTGACTGAGGTGTAATCACCCAGGTCTACTTCCGGCGCGAGTGGCACACTGAAGATAAACTTCGGCGGGTCGAGGCTTTCGATATTTTCCAGGCTGCCTGAAGCGCCTGGATTCACATCCGCTTCCTTGAGTATGTTGGAATACTCTGCGTCGATGAACATGTCGACAGCTTGTTCGGTGATGGCGCCCTCGCCGTATGTGCGCTCGACGATATGATAGGGTGCCTTCCCCGGGCGGAAGCCGGAAATGTTACCGCGCTGCGAGATCTTTGCGGCCGCGCGTTTTTTGTAACCGCTCATCTTGTCCGCATCCACTTCCACGACCAATTTGACAGAGTGATCGTCCTGATATTGTTTTTCGATGTTCAAAGTAACCTCACTGGTTTCAAACCCGACAGGTCTTCAAGACATGCCAGGTCTTTTATATTTTTTGTGGGGATGGTGGGAGTCGAACCCACACGCCTTGCGACACATGATCCTAAGTCATGCCTGTCTGCCAATTCCAGCACATCCCCGGTGTTGTAGTGCTCATAGGCGGCGCAATTATACCGTAGTGGGTGCTCGAATCGGGATTTTTTGTGACAGCTTTTACGGGGAGATTATTAGAACTGTACCGGGTCTTAAAGATTGTGATTCAAGCCCAAAATTGGAGTCGTTTTGCGTAATATTTGTGAAACTTTTCCTACCCTTAAAATGATTGCAGGTATAATAGCGCGCATACTTCTTTGGAGAGAGAGTAAAATTTTATGCCCGTTTTATCCGGCATCCCTGCCCCTGCATTTGAATTACTTGATGACACAAATACAATTCGTAAACTTTCCGATTACCTCGGAAAGAATGTGATTCTCTATTTTTATCCGAAGGATGATACGCCTGGCTGCACAAAAGAAGCGTGCAATTTTCGTGATGATTACTCTGCCTATGAAAGGGCAGGGGTGGTGATCCTCGGTGTGAGCCCGGATTCAGTCGAATCCCACGGCAAGTTTAAAAAGAAATTTCAATTGCAGTTCCCGTTGCTTGCCGATGAAGGGCACAAAGTTTGCGACCTTTATGGTGTATGGGGTCCCAAGAAATTCATGGGTAAGGAATATGAAGGTGTATTACGAACAACCTTTTTGATCGATTCGAATGGTAATATCAAAAAGGTGTATGAAGGTGTTCGCCCGGCAGAGCACAGTCGCGAATTGCTGGCTGAATTAGGTTTAACCTAGCTGCTGCGCATCAGAAAGGCGGATGCTGTGTTATTGTATTTCGAATTGCCGACGGAGTTCCAAACTCCGTCGGCACGATTTGTGAAATCTAAGAATAATGACTTTTAAAACCAAGAGTATTTCAGCCGAACACTAAAGCACATAATAGTGACAACTCGAGTGGATTTTGTTATAATCACTTCTTGTGAAAAATAAGACAAATTCTACTCAAATTATCTTGTTTTAGTTAATCATCGGAGTTTAGGCTCCGTTCAATCTTTTCAGGAGAGAGAGTCTATGGGTCATTTTGTAATTGTGGGAATCCTGGTCATTGTCATGGCCGTTCTCACGTATCTCGGTCTCGATGCGGCGGGACTTGCCACTCAGATGCATCCTGTGGCAGCAAGCGCGCAAGCTGCTCCCATTGATCAGTTGTGGCATTGGGAGGTGATGGTCGTTTCCTTTCTGTTTTCACTGATCGTTGTGCCGATGGCTTACAGTCTGATAGTCTTCCGTCAAAAGAAAGGGGAGATGTTGGACGGTGAACATATGGAAGGCAATGCCAACCTTGAGATTGCCTGGACTGTGGTGCCGCTTATCACCGTGGTGGTCTTTGCCTATTTTGGCGCTTACTCGCTCGGTGAAGTTCGCCGGGTGGATGCGAACGCCATGGTGGTCAATGTCACCGGACAGCAATTTTCATGGACATTCGAATATCCGGAATATGGGTTTATCACCACGGAGTTATATCTGCCGGTGGACCGTCAGGTTGTCCTGAAGATGCAGTCTGCCGATGTCATCCACTCATTTTGGGTTCCTGAATTTCGTGTCAAGCAGGATGTCGTGCCAGGACGCATTACAGAGTACCGCATTACACCGACATTGGAAGGCAGTTATAAAGTCCGCTGTGCTGAGCTTTGCGGCACTTCACACGCCTATATGGAATCCCCCGTCGTCATAGTGGATTCAGACGCGTATGATGTTTGGGTGGCGGAACAGATCAAGATCGCGGAAGAGTCGAAGACTCCTGAAGGACAGGGCAAACTCCTCGCCACCAAGAATGGCTGTATCGGCTGTCACTCCGCTGATGGCGCCGCCATGACCGGACCCACCTGGTTCAATCTATATGGCTCCGATGTCAAACTTGCTGATGGCTCCACGGTGACGGCAGATGATGCCTTCATAAAACAATCCATTCTTGAACCAACCGTGACGATCGTGGAAGGTTTTCCGCCCGTCATGCCTCCCTATGCTTTGACCGATGAAGAAATCTCCAACCTCATCGCGTATATCAAGACCTTGAAATAATTTTGAGAAGGATAAGATACTATGAAGGGATTCTTTTCTAGCGCCCTTGCCCGCGGCTTGTTCTGGCAGGTGATCGGCACCCTGGTTGGCGCCGGGCTTGTTACAGGGATTCGCGCCGCCATGGGATTGAGCGCCACTGATACTTTCTTCTTTACCGAACCCGCCTGGGTTTTGGGTGGTTTCATTGGCACACTGTTCTTCCTTGTTGGCTCCGGCGTTACCGGCGATTGGATCAAATGGGCGCGTGGTATCGATACCCCCGACCATCACGAAGATCACTATGCCGGCGCAGCCAAATTCATAAATGTGTCGCTCGACCACAAAGTGATCGGCATTCAATACACGCTTGTAGCTTTGGTGCTGATCGCTGTCGGCGGCTTGTTCGCGCTGATCTTTCGCACCGAGTTGGCTGCTTCCGAACTCCAGTTCCTGACCACGGACATGAAGCTATTTGGTCAGAACGGACCTCAACTTTACAACACACTCATGTCGCTGCACGGCATGATCATGATTGTCTCCATCCTGTTGGGGATCGCGGGTATTATGAACTACGTCGTGCCGCTTTTGCTGGGTGCGGCGGATATGGCTTTCCCCCGCCTGAACGCGTTTTCTTATTGGATCGCTGTCCCTGCCGCCGTGCTCCTGCTATCCAGTCTTTTCCTCGGTGGTTTCGATACCGGCTGGACGGGTTACCCGCCTCTTTCCGTCCGCGCGCCTGTTGGCATGCAAATGTTCTTCCTTGGCGTCTTCGTTGCCGGGTGGTCCTCCATTTTAGGTTCTCTCAACATACTCGTGACGGTCATCCGTATGCGAGCCAAAGGCATGACCGCCATGCGGATGCCGATTTTGGTTTGGGCTTCGATTGCCACCTCCCTGATCGCGTTGACTGCGACCCAGTTCATCGGTCTCTCCTTCCAATTGGTGATGTTCCAACGTCTGTTTGGCATGGGCTTCTTTGATCCTGCCAAGGGCGGCAATCCCGTCCTTTTCCAGCACCTCTTCTGGTTCTATTCGCATCCCGCCGTGTATGTGTTCATTCTTCCCGGTTTGGGCGTGATCTCTGAACTGCTCCCCGTATTCGTGCGAAAACCGCTTTACGGCTATCGCTGGATCGCCATGTCCTCCCTGGGCATTGCCTTGGTCGGTTTTGTGGTTTGGGCGCACCACATGTATACCTCCGGCATGAATGAATACCTGCGTGTGCCGTTCATGTACAGCACCCTGCTGGTTGCAGTGCCGACCGGCGTGAAGTTCTTCTCTTGGGTGGCTACGATCTGGAAGGGCAAGATATCAACCCCGACCCCCATGCTCTTTGTATTGGGCGGAATTGTTGTGTTTCTGATGGGTGGTCTTTCTGGTCCCCCAAACGCAACTGTATCGACAGACCTGCACCTGCATGACACGTACTTCATTGTGGGTCACTTCCACGATACGATCTTCGGCGGGTTTGTCTTCCCGTTCTTCGCCGCCATCTACTACTGGTTTCCTAAAGCGACCGGCCGTAGGATGAACGAAACCCTCGGCAAACTTCATTTCTGGCTGATGACTCCATCTTTCTTCGTTTTGACCTTCGGTATGATGTACATTGGCTTGATCGGTATGCGTCGCCGCATCGCGGACTATGATCCTGCCCTCGGTATCGACGGTGTTCACTTTGTCCTGACAATCGCCGGTTTCCTGATCGCCACCTCCGTGTTGATCTTCTTCTTCAATTTCTTTAATAGCATAAAGAATGGTGAAAAGGCTGAGGGCAATGTCTGGAACTCACGTTCCCCCGAATGGCAGGTCCCTTCCCCCATGCCTGCCCATAACTACGAGAGACCTTTCGAGGTGGTGGGTGAGCCGTATGACTATGGCTTGAAAGACGCCGGATTTGTGAAATTCATCGAAGAGCCCGCCAAAGGCAAGCATTAATAAAAGGCGAGGAGTAAAAAATCAATGGCACATACACAAGATAAATCGTCCGCCCTCGGTCAGGGTGTGGTGATCTTCGTTTACCTGGCAGTTTTGACCATCATCGAATATTTCGTTGCTATTTCGTTCAATGCGACATCCCTGCTGGTGGTGGTGGCTGTGATCAAAGCCGCCCTGGTGATGTACTATTACATGCACATTTACAAACTCAACCAGGATGATGGCGGCGATGAACACTCCTATACCTATAAGACCGGCTCGAATCGCCTTGGTCTCTGGTTGTTCCTGCTTTCAGATGGTTTTGTCTTCGCCGGTTTGTTGGTGATGCGCTCCAACCTGCTTGGGCTCACCCGCCCGCATCTCAATCAGCTCCTTGGTTTGGGTGTCACGGCAGTCCTGCTGATCTCGTCCTTCTTCATGAACCGCGGCGAGACCGCTATGAAATACGGCGATGTCAAAGCTTTCATGCGGAACACCGTCATCACTTTTGTTTTGGGCTTGGGCTTCCTGCTCGGCGTGGTGCTGGTGGAATGGCGTCTGGCTGCCGAAGAAGGCTTGGTCGCCTCATTTGGCAACCCATCCGTCGGTCCGCTGGGCGGCGTCTTCTACATGATGACCGGTATGCACGCCTTTCACGTTTTCACCGGCTTGATCTTCCTCTGGGTCGTCTGGAACAATGCCCGCAAGGGTGTATACTCTGCCGAAAAGCATTGGGGTGTTGAAGCCGCCGCGGTTTACTGGCACTTTGTAGACCTGGTCTGGATATTCTTCTACCCTGCCTTATATCTGATCGGCACGGCTGTACAATAGATGAACACCTCCGCCGCCGATGAGGCGGCGGATTTTTTTTCACTGTCAAAAAAGGTTACCATGGATAAAAAATTGGTGTGGGTTGGCGGGGGGATTGTTTTAGCCGTTGCCATCGTAGCGGCGCTTTCAGTTCTGTTTGCCAGCCAGCCCTCATTTCGAGGCACGTTGTATGCCGAGCCATTCCCTCCAGCGGCGGATTTTTCCTTGAAAAAAGCAGATGGGAGCGAATTTCATCTGAGCGATCAAAAAGGGAAGGTTGTTCTGTTGTTCTTTGGCTACACTGCGTGCCCGGACGTCTGCCCGACTACGCTGGCAGAAATGAAACTTGTAATGGAGAAACTTGGCGATACAGGCAGGGATGTACAGGTTGTTTTTGTCTCAGTAGACCCGGACCGGGATACTTCTGAAAAGATGCAAACTTATGTGGAGCATTTCAATCCGTCATTTCTGGGTTTATCCGGGACCATTCAAGAACTGGAGCCGGTCTGGAATGACTATTCGATCACTCGCGAAGCGGTCGAAAGCGATTCGGCATTTGGCGTCATCATCAATCACACTGCCCGAGTGTTTCTGGTAGACCCGCAGGGGAATATGCGCCTGACCTTTGCCTACCAAACCCCTGTGGAAGATATTGTCCACGATATTCGCCTCGTATTGGAGCAGGAACAATGAACTTTTCAGTCCGACGAGTCATAATTTCTTTTCTGCTTGGGATTGCGGTGGCGGCTATCACGACCGAACTTGCCTACTTCCTGCTTAAGAAGGAAAACCGGGAGCCGAGCGTTATTGAAATGGTGATTCCTGCTGGAACTGCAGAATTGATCCGTGCCGGAGAAGCCCCGCCAGAGATTCCGAAAGACATGCGCTTTGTGGTCGGAGACACATTGAAGATCATCAATCAGGATAACGAAAATCACCAGCTGGGCCCATTATGGATTCCCGCAAATTCTTCTGCCAGCCAGAAACTTACAACTGAGGAAAACATGGTGGTCGAATGCACCTTTCAGGCAGGAAGCTATATGGGCATCACTGTCCAGGAACCGGTAACGTGGCGCACGCGCATTTCTGGTATTTTCTTTGCGGGGTTTCCGCTGGGGATGATGTTCGCCGTGTACAGCGGGCTGATCGGTCCGGACAAGAAAAAGGAAAATAAAGAACGTGTTTCGTAAAATGTTTTCGTGGAAGTGGCTCTTCACCACGTTATTGGTTTTTGTCGGCACAGGCGTATGTATCCGCCTCGGCATTTGGCAGTTGGACAGGCTTGAACAACGCCGCGCCTTCAACGCTCAGGTGGAAACCATGAGGGCGGCAGATCCATTGGACTTGAATGAGTCAACGCCTGAGGATATCGCTTCGATGGAGTGGCGGGCGGTCAAGGTGAGCGGGGAATATGATTTTGAGAATCAGGTGGCGCTTCGGAATCAATATAACGAAGGCGTTTACGGATTCCATCTCATCACCCCGCTTCTTTATAAAGGGGGGGCTGTCCTGGTGAACCGCGGCTGGATCCCCGCTGAGAGCGACTCGTCTGCAGGTGATTGGCGCATATACGATGAATCGGGTACAGTGACGGTCACGGGACAGATACGCCTTGGGCAGGACAAACCAGCCTTCGGCGGAGTCGCGGATGCGCTGCCAATGGACGGGACCCGGATTGAGATTTGGAACAATCTTGACCTAGAGAAAATATCCGGGCAGATGCCTTACCCCATTCTCGATGTTTTTATTCAACCTGAAGCTTCGAACGAAGATACAGCGCCTCCGATTCCGTACCAGCCAATAATTGAGTTGACGGAAGGTTCGCATTTCGGGTATGCTTTGCAGTGGTTTACGTTTGCCGCTATTTTGTTTCTTGGCTATCCATTCTATTTGAAAAAGCAGGATGATTAACGAAATGAGATATTCTATCCACACTTCCTTTGCACGCAGGGGAGTGCTATTGCTGGCGTCGGTCTTTGTTCTGACAATTGTTGGGCGGTTGGTGACTATCACAAATGCCGCCCTGTTTTGTCCGGGTTGGCCTGTTTGCATTCCGACCGACCGAATTGGTTATATAAAATTATTCCACTTGATCCTGGTGGGTATGGCGTCGCTTGTCATGATCGAAGTCTGGCGTAAAGCCTGGCGGGAACAGCGGCATCACCCAAGTATTCTGCCGCTGACGACCGTGACCGGTGTGTTGTTCTTCGGGCAGGCTTTTGTCGGCGCGATCGAAGTGACCAGTCATTACCCGACCCACCTGGTGGTCCTGCATGGGTTGACCGCTGTTGCATTGTGGGTTTCACTTGCAATGTTGGTCTTTGTTTCAGGCACGTTGAAAGAGGACGGGGTTGCCGATTATCAATTCGGGTGGCGGCAACGGGTAAAGGATTTCGTCATCCTCTCCAAGCCTGTCATCGTCCTTTTACTTCTGGTGACGACGTACGGCGGACTGGTGGCTGGTGGGAAGGCTTTTCCCTCTGCTTCATTGACGCTATGGACTCTGCTCGGCGGCGCGCTGGCGGCAGGCGGTTCGAGTGCGTTGAACCAGTACATCGACCGTGAACTCGATAAGAACATGCAGCGCACATCGAAACGTCCTTTGGCGGATGGGCGCTTGACCCCCGCTGAAGGCTTATCGTACGGGTTGGCGTTGTGTTTGTTGAGTTATTACCTGATGGCTGGCTACGTTAATCTGCTTGCAGCGCTTCTCTCACTTGCAGGGATATTCTATTATGTATTCTTCTACAGTGTATGGCTGAAGAAGGCAACTGTGCAGAATATTGTCATTGGCGGTGGAGCCGGGGCAATTCCGCCGATGGTGGGGTGGGCCGCGGCAACCGGGAATCTTAGCCTTGGGGCATGGATCCTTTTTGCCATCATCTTCATGTGGACCCCTCCGCATTTTTGGGCGCTGGCAATTGTACGTTTGAAAGATTATGAACGGGCTGGCGTACCGATGCTGCCCGTGGTGGAAGGGGAGGAAAAGACACGTAAACAGATTCTGATCTACACCGTAGAGTTGATCGCTGTGACGCTTCTTCTCCCGATCTTTAACCTGGCAGGCACCATTTATCTTGTTTCTGCGCTGGTACTTGGGGCGTTCCTGCTCTACGCGGCGTGGAACGTTTGGCGTGTCGGCGGCAATAAGACGGCATGGATCATGTACCGCTGGTCAAGCATGTACCTGGCGTTCATCTTCCTGGCATTGATGGTGGATGCGGTGGTATAAAACTTTACATTTGAGCATGTTCTCGTGCCCCGCCTTGCTTGGAATCTGGTCATCTGTTTATTTTTGGATCAAGCAATGGAATCAGAAGTCCTAATCCCGCCAACACCAATACAAAAATAGTTACATATGCGCGCTGGGCGATGACGTAGGTCAATGCGGAGGATTCGGGGACACCTGACAGTTGAAGAAGTCCCAGCCAGCCGAGGTCGAAAATGCCAAGTCCGCCTGGGGCGAGCGCGATGATGAGACTGAGCTGTGCAAGGGGGTAACTCGCGAAATATGCACTCCAGTGCGCCTGGATGCCGACGGCTTGCCCCATGAAGTAGAAACTGAAAGCGAGTACGAGGTTGAGCGCGATGGACCAGCCGAATGTGGTCAAAGAGGTTTTTGGCGAAGGGAGAAGGCTGCCAGTTTCGATTTCGCGGAGTTTCAATTTATCTGCGAGCCATTGGATGCGAGCCAATTTGTCGAGTAAGAACGCTGCGCGTTGCGATTCGGTTCCCCACCGAATTATCAAACCAACAATGACAAGCGCAGCGATGCAAAGCGCAAGGAAAACAGACTGGTTAATTGTTTTCACAAGGAATAGAAACGCTGGAATGCCGAACGCGGTTAAGACAAAAATATCAAATAAATTGTCGAGCATCACAATCCAGAGAGAGCGACGCAGGGAGATGCCAAGTCGGCTTAGCCCTGCGGCTTTTCCGCCCACACCGCTTATGGAACGCGGCAGGACGATACCCAGTGCTCGGGAGAAGATGTTAATAGAGTAGAACCTGCCAAGAGAGGGAGCATTTCCCTGAGGAATGATTGTTTTAGCGACAAGTTTCAGGCGGATGGCAGAGACGAGGGTGGCGACTCCGTGCAGGAGGAAGGCGGCGAGGATTGGCATGGGTTTGCCGCGAAGAATTTGTTTCCATGGATCAGGTCCAGCCCACCAGAGGATGAAGATGAAAACAAGGATGCTGAGAATTTGCAGGAGGAGGCGAGTCCAGCGGTTCATGGCGCGGACCGGGGTTGACGGAGGGACTGAACCCCAAGCAGGAGGAATGTCAACAGTGAGATGGGCAGGAACATGATTGGGTGTTCGTGTTCGCCAAGGGTGCGAATAAAGAGTATCCAGGCGGCGAGCCATGCGAGGGAGATAAATGCGACAGAAAGCAGAGCCCCATTGCGGGTCCGAATGGAAGCGAACCAGTCGAGGATGGGAATCCACAAAAGGACTTGGTTGGTCGTCCCCGTCTGAAAAGTGACAAGAGTCTGGACGATGATCGTCCAGTAGAGGGCTTGTTTGAAGGCGACATTTGAACCAGGGCTTTTCCACCAGAAGTAAAGCATGATAAGCACAAGAAATAATGTGGGGATTTGCCAAAGAAGCAGGGACGCATTCGGCGCGAGATAATCAAAGAGAAGTTGGAGTGGGGTGAAGCCACCGGAGAATTGTCGGTAGCGGCGCGTATCGGCTAGGAATTCGAGGGGCCATGTTGGCATAAGTGCGAGGGATGCCACAAGGAAGACTCCACCGCCTGTGAGGAGTCCGTAGAGAAAATGCCAGCGTTTTTGTATGAGCGCCCAAAGGAGGAGAAACGGCAGAACGAGGATGAGCATCTGCGGTTTGATGGAAGCTGCGGAGAGGACTGCGCCTGCCCAGAAGTCTCGATTTGTTTTCAAGAGGAATATGGCAAGCGCCAGGAAGAAAAGAATATGGAGAGTGAATTGCCCGAGGAAGACGGAGCGCGTTATGGGGTAAAAAGTGAGTGCAATCATCAAGAAAGCCAGCAGATTGCGCGGTTTGGTGCGGGACTCGAGCCATTGAAGCAGGATAATGGTGGATGCAATAGCCAGCCAAAGAACGACTGTCCACCAGATGGCTTGGGTCCAATCGTAAGGGAGGTAAACGAGGGGCCAGAAAAAGAAGATGACATGAAGCGGATAGTTGAAGCCACCACGCCCGACCTCGCTCGGGTCGATACCAATGATGGGCTGAATCTCTTCAGTGACATCGAGTGCGTAGGGATTGCGCCCTTCGAGAAGGAAGGCGCGGGCGCCATGCCAGCGTGAGTAGAAGTCATTTGCGCCGGGAATCTGACTGGTGAGGAAGCGTTGTACAACGAGAACTTCGAGGACGAAAATAACAGCAAGCAGAAGAGCGAGGATGAACCAGTCTTTTTTGCGCATGGGTTGACCTTTTACTACCTATTCTTTATGGTTATTTTCCCGAAGGGAATGCGCCGGTGATGATAATGTCGAAACTTAGTTTTTGGAGAGGTCCTTTCAGATGGGTCTGGAGCCAGTTGTCGATGTGGATGGAGAGGCGCGAGAGCGAGACGAGCAATGGATTGGAGGATGCAATAACCTGCGCGAACGGCGTGGAAAAGTAGCCTTGATAGGAAATCTTCAATCCTGTGATTCCGTGACGGGTGAGCAAGCCCACAAGTTCGGATTCTGCGAAGAAGACCTGCTCCCGTGAGTAGCCTTTATCGACCACTCCGCGAAGCCAGCGCATCAGTTGGATGAGCGGGTTCCCGTTCTGTGGTTCGATGACGACGAATTTTGCTCCCGGCTTTGCAATGGCGACGAGGCTTTTTATCACTTTATCCAATTCGGTCATATGATGCAATGCCCCAATGGAAAGAATCACGTCTGCTGAACTGAGGGGGAGTAGGGTTTCCTTCACGTTGTCGGCGAAGAATTCCGCCTGAACGACCTCACGGTTGAAAACTTTTGCGGCATCGATCATCTCAGGCGACTGGTCGATGCCGATGTATTTTTGGTAGCTTCCCTGCAAATATTGTGCGGGCGCGCCGACGCCGCACCCTACATCCACGATGACGCCCCAAGGCGTTGAAGAGTCTACAGCCTGGCGCATGGCTGTCAGCAATTGATCTTTTCGGGCAAGTGCGGAGGAGGAGGCGATATCCTTCCGCGCATATTTTTTAGCGATACGGTCAAAAAGCAACCGGTCTTCTTGTTCGCGGGACATGATTTTTAATTCCTATCTTAGAGCGTGTCCGTAGCGCATTATTTATGCTGCAAGCGGCTCTAACCTCTGCATAATAGATTTATGTTTTGTGCAGCGACACAACCAGGTCGGCGATAAGCCCCAGCACGATGATCTGGAAAGTGAGTGTGATCAGGATCACTGTCGAGGTGGCGAAATGCCAATTGTAGGCATTGATATCGTAGACGGCTTTGGCGAGGCTGACGACTCCCAGGGCGGAGATCATCGGGATGAAGATACGCAATGGGCGGTACGATAGCACCATACGGACGACCAGCGAGAAAAAATTGATCGTATCCTGCACCGGGCGTATTTTTGATTTGCCCACCCGTTTGTAATAATTCACGGGGATATACAGTACGTTATAGTCGTTCGTCAACATTGCCAGAGTGATGGAGGTCGTGAAGGAAAAACCGGCAGGGAGCAGGCGAAAGAATCCAATGGCAACACTTCGGCGAAAAGCGCGCAATCCGGAATTGAGGTCGGGGATTTCGACCCCGCTGAGATAATTTGCCAGCCGGTTAAGCAGCCACTTTGCAGGGCGTCGCAGCATCGGCACTTGGACCGTTGTGCCTGTGCGCGCCCCAACGACCATGTCGTACTCGGACATTTTTTCCGCCAGCCGCGGGATCGCATCGATAGGATAAGTCCCGTCTGCATCGATGATGACAATGATATCGTTCTGCGCCTGGCGAATGCCTGTTTTCAGCGATGCACCGTAGCCTTTGTTCTGCGGGTGGCGGATCAGACGCGCATCAGTCTGGGCGGCGCTCTCCGAGGTGTTATCGGTAGAGCCGTCATCAACGATGACGATCTCGCCTTTTATTCCGCTTTCTGAAAGAACGCGCTTGATTTCACGGACCGTATCCGCGATGGCTGACGCTTCGTTATAGGCAGGAATGACGATTGAAATGGGTTCCAATTGAATCACCTTTATGGGAGTCGATAGAGGGTATAGGCTGCACCGATTTTTTCGACTTCTTGTAGAGAGGCAGTCAAATCATCGAACGCTTTCCAATCCGAAGGGATATAACGCAGAAGATCGTCTTTTCGCACGAATTCCGCACCGAGATTGTGGAGAAGGATATGAGTATATTTTTTCGCGCGCCACGCAGAGAGAGTTGCTTCGGGAGACTTGTAGGCTACGATGGAGTCTTTGAATTCATCTATCGTCTCGTCCGGGTTGCAGATAGGGATGCAATAATAACCGCGCGTTTCCCAGAGCATCAAAACCTTTGAGCCGCGTGGAAGCCCACGGATGGATTCCATTGCAGAGTAGTAACTTCCCATGTTTTGGGTAAGATATTGACTTTCGTTTATCTGGCCTGTCGCGAATTTCAGGGCGTCATGACGAAGCAGGTTCATGCCTGTTTCATAAGCGTTGAGACCGAGGCTGAATGCAACCAGCATCGAGACCAGCCAACTGACCTTCAATGCGGGGGGATTCGATTGCTCCAATCCGTGGAATCCGTATGCTGCGAGCACCGCCCAGGCGGGGAAAAACACCAGGAAGAGCCTCGGTTGAATAAGCAGGCGTGTCTGGGCACTGCCCGCCATCCAAAGCACGAACCCGACAGCAAGGATAATAGAAGATGTGACGAATGTTTGTTTTTTAAGCGAATCGAAATCTTTCAAGGCAAACCATGCCAGGAGGCTCAAACCAACCAGTAGGGGACCGATCGATGCGTTGTAGGGGGCGCCGCCTTCGACCCCAAGAAAGGAGGCGAGGACAGGAAGGAGGATTCTTTCAACGATGGAAAGCGGTATGGGGGTCCCTTCATAGAAGTCGAGCCGGGTTGTCGTCATCGCCCCTGCCGGGAAGAGGATCGGATAAAAAGCATTGCCAGTCGCGAGAAAATTTTTGACTAGCCAGGGACTGAACACGATTGTGGCAACCAAACCGAACAGAATTGCCTCTTTGAAGAACGATCTGCGCAGATCGAAAAGTAGAACTGCGATGCCAGCTATAACGATAACGCCGCCTGTATATTTGGTGGATAATGCCAGACCTGCGAAAATGGCGGACCAGATCAAATCTGTTCGAGAGCGGCTTGCCCGCCATTGATCGAGTTGGATAAGAAAGACTGCACCGTATAAAAGGATCGACCATTCGACATAGGCGCGGGAGAGCGAATCGCTGATCGTCCATCCGCAAAGCAGGCTTGCAATTGCGACCCACGCGCTATTGTTGTTCAGTGTTTTCCGGATGAAGGAAAAGATGGCGGCAAGCGCGACAATGCCGATCATCCATTCGAGAACCGCTGCGGACTGCACGCCGCCGAATTTCATCGCTAGCGTAAATGCCATTTCCGTCAACTGCGGCATTCCCCAATACATCAACTCTGGGACGTAGTCGATGCGGCTTTCGAGCAGGTAATATTTTGGGAGTGTAAGGTGATAGGTAAGACCGTCGAAGGAGATGGGCGGAGCGAGGGCTATCACGAGATTCGCCGCGAGAATGAAGAAGGCGAATCCGGCAATCAAGCCAAGTCCCAGATCCAATCCCTTGAAACATACAACTGCTTCTTTCCATGCGCTGGCAAAAGATAAGATTTCCTGCCTGAGAAGGGCTGCCCCGGCGGCGAAGACTGCGAGAAGAATCCAAAGCTTTAACCCAATGGTTGTTCCAATGAGTAGGATGACTAGCCCTATGACTCCCAATCCGATGGCAGCATCTCCCGCCGCCTGATAGAGGTCCCCTTCATCACTTCGCCTGATCTTTTTTCCGATCCCGCCTGCGAGTAGGATGATCCCCAATGCAATACCAACGCGATACATTACAGTTAAAATGGATAGCAATTCTGACGCGCCGAAGGGTTTGTGGCTGCCACTATATGCGATTAATGAGGCGGCTACAACCAAGAGTCCAAGTGGCGCAAGAACACGACCCGTGTTCGATGTCTGCATGGAATGCATTTTACACGTTTTATTAAAGAAGCGAAGGCGTGTTTCGGGAATAAAAAAAACAGCAATACACCAAAAGTGCATTGCTGTCCGTCTTCCGTTCTTTACTCGCCCAAATAATCGCGCAATTTTCGGCGGATGGACGGGTGGCGCAGGCGGCTGAGGGCTTGTGCTTCGATCTGCCGGACGCGCTCGCGGGTGACGCCCATTTTGCGTCCCACTTCTTCGAGGGTGTAGGCTTGCCCGTCGAGCAGTCCGTAGCGGAGTTGCAAAATGCGTACCTCACGCGGCGGCAGTCCGTTCAACACTTCACCGAGGTGTTCGCGCAGAAGGTTGTAGGTGGCGGTGTCGTCGGGCGGGGGGGCTTCGTCGTCTTCGATGAAGTCTCCAAGCACCGAATCTTCCTCGTCGTCGGTGGGGGTTTCCAGCGAAAGCGGACGGCGCGCCACCTGGATCATATTCTCCACTTTCTTAGGAGGCACGTCCAACGCTTCGGCAAGTTCTTCCACACTCGGTTCGCGCCCAAGGCGCTGGGTGAGTTGATGCTGAACCCGCAAAAGTTTGTTGATCTGGTCGCCCATATGAACCGGTACGCGGATGGTGCGTCCCTGATCGGCGATGGCGCGTGTCACGGCCTGACGGATCCACCAGGTGGCATAGGTCGAGAATTTATGACCGCGACGGTAGTCGAATTTCTTTGTGGCGCGGATCAGACCGATGTTGCCTTCCTGGATCAGGTCAAGGAAGGGTACACCGCGCCCCATGTATTTCTTGGCGACCGAGATCACGAGGCGGGAGTTCGCTGTAATAAGGTGTTCGCGAGCTGCCCAGCCATCTTCGATGAAGCGGCGGAGTTCGAGGCGGCGTTTGGGGGGAACGGCACCGTGGGCGAGTTCCTCGCGCGCGGAACGTCCGCGTTCAATGCGCTGGGCAAGCTGGACTTCCTCCGTGGCGGTCAGGAGTGGTACGCGGCTGACCTCTTTGAGGTACAAGCCGATCGTGTCGTCTGTATCGATGTTGGCGAGGTAATCGTCAAGCGCCAGGTCGGGTTCAGGTTCGGCTTCGCCGCTTTCCTCCACTGCCACCAATTCGTCCTCGGTGGGTTCGGGGGTCATGCTTTCTTCGACGAAGGGGATGCCAGCGCTTAAGAGAGCCGAAAACGCCTCCTCCAGTTGTTCCACATCCTGCTCGGCTTCCGGAAAGAAGTGTAATATGTCATCGAGAGTAACAAAGGACTTTTGCCGCCCCAGTTCGATCAAACGCGCTATTGCGGAATATTCTTCTTCATCGTCTTCGCTTATCAGTATCTTGTCTACATCCATTAATTCATCCAACTTTCGATACGAATTGTCTAACAATTGCCAAAATTAGAATACACGTTTTTGGGCGGAAAAGCAATAGCCGCACGACCATTAGATGTCTTGCAATGCTTTTGTATTACTGACTCGCCTTGTGCAGCACCCCGCAAGGTGAGTCTTGTCGGACCCCACAGGCTTTTGTCTATCCTGCGAGGTCCGGCTCAATCAAGGATTAGAGGTCGGAGTTGCTTCCGGGGTGGTGGAAGATTCGGCAGCAGGGTCAGGCGTCGACGTGGGGAGAGGCGTAGACGTCGCGGTGGGGGAGGGTGTCGGTGTATTCAAGTACGGAGGGGCAGATATCAGGTTTGCCAGCGTGTCGATCCCGCTTAAGGAAACGACAAACACTTCCTTTTTATCCTTCCGGACGTAGTAACCGTTCTCGGTCGGGGTTTTGTCGCCGACTTCGAGCGTGCTTTTTGTCCCGTCTTCGAACTCGATATTGACGAGATAATCCGGCGTATCGAGTCCGAAAATGGACAGGTCATCCGCGTTGTCAATGGAAATGATGACGCGGAGCGCCCCGACCTGGGTTGACGCCGCTTCAGCCGCGCCTTGGTCTGCTTCCGCTTTCTCAGGCTTGGATAACACCCAGGCATTGTCCGCGTTTCGTTCGATGCGGGCGGAGCTTCCCTCTGCATTTGATATCTCAATGGCGGCCACAGCCAATGATTCATCGAAGACAAAAGTCTCTTCTGTACCGGGGGTTTCGGTGGCGTTTGCCTTCTCTTCCGCCTGGCGGTTCATGTAAATCGCCGCACCAATGACAAGGATGAAGGCGGCAAGTGCAATCCAGGTTCCAGCCCTAAAGACGGGCTTCTCTGGACGGGATGCAGGTTGAACTCGCTGAACTCGCGCGACTCTCTGTGGCTTGACGCTCCGCGCGGGTTTCTTCGCAGTTGTTTTGTTGCTTTTGGCAGCCATGTACTAACCTCGTTTGCGGCGTGAGAGCCAGCCGGAGATACCGAATAAGACGATCATGCCCGGAATGACAATGACCATAATGACCACCAACAACAGCATTCGCCAGTCTTGCTGCATGGTGAAGGTGCGTGGTGTGCTCTGGCGTGTGGTCAGGTTGAGCAGGTCTTCCTGTTCGGCAGCCCAATCCACCGAGTTGATGAAAAAGTTGCCGTTGCCATACACGTCAAAGTTGCCGTCGATGGCGAAGAGCGAGTTGCCGATTACGACCACACGCCCGGTGGTGGCAGAGTTTTCACCCGCCACAGCCATGAACAGCGGACCGGGGATATCGATCTCGGCATTAAAGTTGGGGTTGTCGTTCACATTAGCATCCGGCCTCGACCAGGAATTTTCAGCCGTGCTGATCAGCCCGGTCTGGGTGATGCCTTCCTTTTCACCGGTGATGGTCAAGCTGCGTGCCTGAGGCATGATGATGATCAGATTTTCAGACAAGCCCTGGGTGATGGCGTGGGCGCTGTAGCGCAGGGATACGGCCGCGTAGGGGTTATCCGGGTTCGAGCCGTCGATGATGACGTCTTTGTTGAGGGTGATGCCCCAGTCTTCCGTAAGATATTCTGCAAGGGGATCATTGTCGTCGCCGAATTCGGTGAAGAAGATCGGGTCTTCCAATACGACCAGCGAACCGCCGTTATCCACATATTCCTTGAGCAATTCCACTTCATCGGCACTGACGGGCTTCTTGGGGCCGGCAATGATGATGGCAAGCGCGTCTTCGGGGATCTCGCGCGTGGTCAGCAGGTTGAGGGTGTTAACGGTGTAATTCTTGGCTTCGAGCGTGCTCTTAACGATGCCATAGGTGACCTCAGCGGACTCGAAGGAGACTTCTCCGTGACCTTGCAGGAAGTACACCGCGCGCGCGCCGGGGCTGATGAGGCGCAGGAGGGCGCGGGCAATTTCGGTCTCACTTGCGAAGTTAGCGATTTCCTTATTCCCGCCCATTTCGAGCAGAATCTTTCCATCGCCGGTCACGCCTGCCAGCCTAGCGGCGACCGGGTCGCGGTCAGGGTCGATGGTTTCGTAGGTAAATTTTCCATCGCTATTGTTCTTGAATTTTTCGAGCAATTCTTCCGCGCCGGAGGGGTCCGAGTTGACTGAATAGAACGCGGTCGCTTTGACGGGTTCCTTCAGTTCGGAGAGGATCTGCAAGGTCTCCTTGGCGAGCGTGTTGGTTTTATCCGCGGTCAGATCCCAGGGCGAACCAAGCAGGTCGGTGTTCTTGAAGACGATATAGTTGAGGGCAATGAGAATGCCGACGAATGCCAGGGTCAGGATCAACGAGTTCGAGCCGTAGCGAGCCTGGCGTCCGGTTAGGAAGCGACGGACTGCATCCGGGTTGAGGATGACAGACACCATCAGAGAAACAATCAATAGACCGATGCTGATCTGCAGGGCAATATCCACGCCTTCCTGGATATTATCCGGCAGGGGGAACATGCCGATCGAGCCGAGCAGGTTGGCAAAGCCAATCAAGCCGGAGGCGATACAGGCGACCAACGCGACAATCAACCCGATCACCGCGTATTGCGCGTTTTGATTTTTCTTTTTTCCAGCCATTAGCGCCATCTCCGAATTTCGATTGCTGTGGTGCCTGCGAATAAGCCGAGCGAGATCAAGCTCAGGTAATACACGATCCCGCCAAGTGTCATCGTTCCGGCGTTCATCTGGTCGTAGGGATTTTGGAGGCTGAGGTAATTGAAAACCTCGCCGCTTTGCGGGAGCAAGCCCGCGGGCAATCCGATCATGAAGTACAGGAAGAAGATGATGCCCAATGTGACAAAGAAGGAGGCAAACTGGTTCGAGAAGATCGCCGAAACACCCACACCGATCGCAAGCATGGTGCCGCAGACCAGGATCAAGCCAATGTAGGAGGAGATCACCACGAGCCAATCGATGCCGGGGTCAACGAAGTTATTCAATACTAGCGGATAAACCAGAGTGATGAGCAGAATGAACATGACGAAGAGCATCGCTCCCAGCCACTTGCCAATGACCAGTTCCGAATCGCGTACCGGGGCAGTCAGAAGCAGCTCGAGCGTACCCATGCGGGCTTCATCTGAGAGCAAGCGCATAGTCAGTGCCGGGGAGAGGAAGACCATTAGGAAGATGAACAAACCGTTAATGGGTTGGACGTCAGGTGCGCCGCCCCCGCCGAACATTGCCTGCTGACCCGTGTAGAAGAGGATCAGGCTGAAGTAAATGCCCATGGGCAAAAGGATCGCCAGCATCACCACGTATGCCAGCGGACCGTTGAAGTAATTATCGTATTCGCGTTTTGCGATGGTCCAAATGTTTTTCATGGAATTATTTCTTCCCTTCGTTTCCGGTAAGTTCAAGGAAGATTTCTTCGAGGCTCATGCCGAGCGGACGGAGTTCGAGCAGGTCGTAACCGTCGCCGATAACCTGGCGGGCAACTTCGGGACGCAGGTCCTTGCCGGAGGCGAATTCGAATTCCACACCGCCGTCGTCGAGAGTTTCCACTTTGCGAACGCCCTTCACGGTTTTGATGGATGAGGCGAGTTCGTCCGCTTCGCCGCGCACGCGCACGACGACACGTTCCGCACCGAGCAGGCGGGCTTGCAAGTTCTCGGTGGTATCTTCCGCAACGATCTTGCCTTTGTTGATGATCAGTACACGGTCACACAGGTTTTGCGCTTCATTCAGCAGGTGGGTCGAGAGTAAAACCGTCCGCTCCTTGCCGATGCTGCGGATCAACTCACGGACTTCCACCACCTGCCCGGGGTCGAGACCGATGGTCGGCTCGTCGAGGATTAACACCTCGGGGCGGTGCAACAAAGCCTGGGCGAGTCCGACGCGCTGCTTCATCCCTTTCGAGAGGTTGCCGATATAACCGTCGGAACGATTGATCAAACCGACCATATCCAACGCTTCCTCCACCCGGTCATCCACGTTCGGGATGTGGCGCAGTTCGCCCATGTACTTCAAATAATCGAAAACAACCATGTCGTGATACAGCGGCACGGTTTCGGGCAGGTAGCCCACCCGCTTGCGCACCTCCAGTGATTCCTCCACAACATCGTACCCGGCTACAAGCGCCTCGCCATCGCTCGGCGGCATGTACCCGGTCAGGATGCGCATGGTGGTCGTTTTGCCCGCGCCGTTCGGACCCAAAAAACCGACAATTTCGCCTTGCTGGCAGTCGAAATTGAGGTTGTTGATGGCGCGGCGCGATCCGTAGTCCTTTGTAAGACCGCTAACCTTGATCATTGCTTCTCCTCACATTGAAATTTCATACTTGGGATAAATCGCAAATAAAAGACACAGCCACGGTGGGCGGTGCCTTTTTTAGTTACCGCAGAATACTATACAATATATGAAAGACCCAAGTCAAGCGGCTGACACACTTCTAATCCAATCCTAATTTACTACCCATTGAAGGAACGCTGGACTATAATTCGGACATGACCCAACTCATTTATCAGACCGACTCTTATCTCAAAGAGTTTTCTGCGGTCGTTGTATCAACCGACCCGCAAAACCGCGCTGTCATCCTTGACCGTTCCGCGTTTTACCCCGGTGGCGGCGGGCAACCCTGTGACTTTGGAACGCTGGAAGCGGACGGCATCCGTTACCCGGTGGAAAAGGTTAAGAAGCAGGGGGATGACGTCCTTCACTTTCTCGCTGGGACCGAGCTTTTGCCTGCACCCGGCTCCGCTTCTCTCGGGACTTTGGACTGGGTGCGGCGATACCAGTTGATGCGCACTCATACCGCCCTGCACATCTTATGTGGCACCGTTTTCCGCGATTATGGGGCGAAAGTGACCGGTGGTGACATGGATCCGTTAAAAGGGCGCATGGATTTCGAATTTGAATCGATGCGCGGCGAACTTGTCCGTGAGATCGAAACGGCGGTCAATGCTGAAGTGGGGAAGAACCGCGCGATCCGGGTTAATATCCTCCCGAGGGAAGAGGCGTTCCAGATCCCGGATTTGATCCGTACCAAGATCAACCTGCTTCCGGAGGGGATCCTGCAAGTCCGCACTGTCGAGATTGTGGGACTCGATCTGCAAGCTGATGGCGGAACACATGTGGCGAATACGTCCGAAGTGGGTGTCATCAAGGTGACCGATTACAAAAGCAAGGGTGCGATCAACAAGCGGATTTATATCGAGGTGCAGTAGTCCATTTAGGGGAGACCCCTTTATTAGCCGTGCTGTATAATTTCGAAAATTTGGCGGGTGGACCCGCCCTCAGAGACAAAGGAGAATGTCAAAATGAACGTAAAGAAGTATTCCATCTGGCTTGCATTATTTGCCCTGATCCTTGCCCAATTGGCTTGCGCAGTGGGCGAACCAACGCTTGAGAACGTCCGCACTGCCCGTGACGAGGACGGCGCTCAAGCCACTTCCACGTTTGGTGCGTTTGATACGATTTATGTGGTCAGTGACCTTTCGAACGGTGTTGCTGGAAACACGATCACTTCCCGCTGGTTCTTCGACAACGTCCCCGGCTTCGAGTCCGGCGCGTTGATCGATGAATCGACCATCGATGTGACGGAAGAATCCTTTAACGGCACGGTCTTTTTCTACTTCCCGCCGCAAACGGACGGTTGGCCCTTGGGAACATACAAGGTTGAAGTCTATTTCAACAACGCACTGAACAGCACTGTCTTTTTCACAGTTCAATAACAGCCCGGTTTGATTTTTATTGGTGGCGGTTGTCTTAAAATGGCAGCCGCCTTTTTATTACACGAGGAGAAATACCATGGAAGAAGAAAGAATTGATTCAAATGCGGCACCCAAGAGAAATAATACTTTATTGATAGGCGGCGGTTTGGCGTTTTTGTGTTTATGTCTGGTGTGTGTGGGAGCAGGCGTTTTCCTCTATACCAGCAATTCCATTCCGGGGTTTAGCGCTGTGGAACCGACCCCTTTCCCAACCTTTGCCATGCCCACCATTCCGCCGCTTCCGACTTCGATCGTTGTCCCGACCAACGAATCTTCTTCGTTGTTCACCCCTTCGCCAGTGAGCAATTTGCGCACTGCCAACGACCAGGAAGGGAACGATCCAAATATCACCTTTGGCTCATTCGATACGATCTATCTTGTAGGCGATCTGGCTGGCGCGGTGTCAGGGGATGTAATCACCTCGCGCTGGATCGCCGAAGCAGTCGTGGGGCTTGACCCGAACTTCCTGATTGATGAAGGCGATATCACTGTCGGTACGGAAGTGGTGGATTATGTCTACTTCTTCTTCGCACCTCCCACCGACGGCTGGCCGACTGGCGTTTACCGTGTGGAGGTTCTCTACAACGGTGTACAAACGGGTGTGGTTAATTTCTTCGTGCAGTAGTAAAAAATTTCCCCTCCCAAGGGCAGATGCTGGGAAGGCATCTGCCCTTTTTTGTTTTACCACGTGTAAAACGGAGACGTGCTATGAAATACGAACGGCTTGGAAAACTGAGTAATGTTTCCAGAGTCCGGTTAGAATACTCCCAACCAAGGAGAGAGAATGGCAGATTTAAAAGAATCGAAAGAAAAACGGGTGTTCAATAACATCCTCGGCGCAATGGGAAACACGCCGCTTGTAAAGTTGGAGCGTATTGGCAAAGACCTGCCTGTTCCGCTTTACGCAAAACTGGAGTTCATGAACCCCGGCGGCTCGGTCAAAGATAGGGTTGGAGCGAATATTATCGAGCAGGCAGAGAAGCGCGGCGAAATCAAACCCGGCGGCACCATCGTCGAAGCCACATCGGGCAATACGGGTGTGGGTCTCGCCATTGCGGCAGCTTTGAAGGGATATAAGACCATCTTCGTCATGCCGGACAAAATGAGCAATGAGAAAATCTTATTACTGCGGGCATATGGCGCGAAAGTGGTGATTACTCCCACCGCGGTCGGACCCGATGACCCACGCTCTTACTATGAAGTGGCAAAGAAATTTGCGCGTGAAACCCCGAACGCGATCCTGGCGAATCAATATCACAACCCCGATAACCCAAAAACCCATGAACTCAGCACGGGTCCTGAAATTTGGGAGCAGACCGACGGCAAGGTGACCGATGTCATCATCGGCATCGGCACGGGTGGAACCATCACTGGCGTGGGGCGTTATCTCAAATCCAAGAATCCGGACATCACGATTGTCGGCATTGATATTGAAGGCTCGATCCTGACCGAGATTTGGCAGAATAAAGGCATTATCCCTCCGGGTGCGTATCCAAAGACTTATAAAGTGGAAGGCATCGGCGAAGACTTTTTGCCCTCCACCATGGACATCAATTATGTCGATGCCATTGAACGCGCCGGTGACCGAGAGTCATTTTTGTGGGCACGCGCTTTGGTGCGGCAGGAGGGTATTTTCGCGGGCGGTTCTTCCGGGTCTGCGATTGCAGGCGCGATCAAGTATTGCCGTAAACTTCCGTCTGGTCGAATTCCTGTTGTCATTTTGCCCGATTCGGGTTCGCGTTATCTTTCCAAGTTCTACGACGATAAGTGGATGCGCGAGTTCGGCTTCCTCTCGATGGAGTTCGGCGAGACGGCTCTCGGCGACCTGTTGATCGCCAAGCCTAACAAAGCTTTGTTTACAGCAGCACTGGGCGACTCGATCCGAAATGTGGTTACGGTAATGCACCAGAACGCGGTATCGCAAATGCCTGTTGTCGGCGCGGATGGGTCGCTGGCTGGCCTGATCGAAGAAGTGGACTTGCTAAATCACATGCTCGAAAAACACGAACACACCAACGACGAGAAGATCGATGCGCTGGTGCAGAATGCAGGCGCGGTCTTTCCGCCCGAGACTCCGTTGGAGGATGCCATGCCTTCCCTAACGGCTGGATATGCCTTGATCGTGGTCGAAAACAGTAAACCGCTCGGCATCCTTACCAAGATCGATGTGCTGGATTATGTGGCAGGGAAGATCTAGCGAGAGTAATAAGTAACGAGTTGTTGAAGTTACAGGAGGAGCCAAAGGGCTCCTCCTGTTTGCATTAATTTTCCTGGTAGTATTTTTTGATGGTGGGGAGGAACGGCAAAGCAAGGATCAGGACTCCGTTGAGTGCTGTGACGTATTGAATGGGCGCGATGATCCCGATGAAATAGGCTTCCACGAATAGCCAAAGGATGAGGACTATGCCGAGTGCAACAGTCCCCGTCCATGACCAGTGATAAGGCGCGAAGCGGAAAAGGTCATGGAGCAGGGATACCTTGGGTTTGGCGATCAAGCCAACGGTCAGGAAGAGAGGCGTGAATGTCATTACGAGCAGAAGAAATACCCCCGGCAACGTATAGTTCGGGACGGGTAACAAGTCCAATTCTTTTGCCATCCCAATCGATGTGCCGCTCGGGTCAGAGATGAAGTGATACGCGCCGACCGCGCCGCCGATGGCGAGAAAGATCATGAAGAAAACAAGTATCCAGAGAGAGAACGGTCTTTTCATTAATGTTGATCCTTTCGCCTTTAAACGTAACATGCAAAAAGGAGCGGCTCCAGTGAGGGATGTCATGGCGTTGGATGAAGATGATCTGTGAAAAATTTCCTTAATTTTGAAAGAACAAATGTTCTGTTACAATGAATTTAATTTTATTTATCGAAGGAGAATGAAAATGGATCTAAGTTCTGTAAATTGGCTTGCTGTAATTGCTTGTGTCGTCATCAGTATGATCTCTGGTTCGATCTGGTATAACCCCAAAACTTTTTTTCCCACCTGGTGGGCGGTAGTGGGGAATGGACGCTCGCAGCCCGGCATGGAGAATATGGGCATGACTTGGGGGTTGACGGTCCTTTCCTCAGCCGTGCAAGCATTTGCAATGGGGTTCATGGTCAATGCCTTGGAGGTTGATACCGCAGCGGGCGGCGCTCGGCTCGGCTTTATGCTTTGGCTTGGCTTCATTGCGCCGACTTATCTGGTCAACAAACTTTTCGCCGGGCACGGTTTGAAGGTGTGGCTGATCGAAATTGGTAATCACTTCGTTAACTTCCTCATCTTTGGAGCTTTGTTGGCAGTGTGGAAGTAAACCCCACACCGGGTAAAATACAGCGGACGGTTTGAACCGTCCGCTGTATTTTTTTAGGAAACCTGATGCGCCCAACTTACCTCGAAGTCAACCTTTCGCAACTTCAAAAAAATATTGAAGCCATCCGCACCCATGTCGGCGGGGCAAAAGTCATGCCGATGGTCAAAGCCAATGCCTATGGTCACGGCATCGAAGGTGTTGCGCCGTTCATCGAACCGTTTGTTGATATGCTCGGTGTCGCATTGGTGGAGGAGGGCGTTCAACTTCGTCAACTTGGGATCAAAAAACCGATTCTGGTTGCCGGTGGGACGTTGATTGAGCAATTGCCATTATTTTTTGAACATGACTTAACTCTAACCGCATCTTCCCTCGACTTATTGCTGGCTGCTGACCGTGTAGCCTCATCCACTCGAAAGCGAATCAACGTCCACCTCAAGATCGACACTGGCATGGAACGGGTCGGCGTCCGCGAATATGAAGCAGAAGAGTTTATCCTCAAAGCATCTGCGTGTAGTCATCTGAACGTGGAAGGGATTTATACACACCTAGCAAACTCGGAGCTGGTGGAGTTGGGTGGTTTGTCAAATCATATTGTCACCGGGCAACAGCAGTTGGATCGTTTTCAAGAAGTTCTCCACTTATATCAAAAGTATAGTTTGCCCGTTCCGCCCATTCGACACGTTTGCAACTCCGGCGGGATTCTGAATCTGCCCGAAGGTCACTTGGATATGGTTCGTCCTGGTGTCTTGTTTTATGGAGTTTATCCGGGGCGCGATATTCCACGGACAATTAGCGTGCAGTCCGCGCTGACTTGGAAATCGCGAGTCGTGTATAGCAAGGTCGCACAGCCCGGGCGTGCTGTCAGCTATGGGTCGTTGTGGCGGGTCGAAGGGAGTCCGAGGCGCGTAGTTACCATCCCATGCGGATATGCCGATGGCTACTTCCGCCGCATGACGAATAAAGGACGAGTTGTCGTCAATGGAAAATCGTACCCGCAAGTAGGGCGCATTTGCATGGATCAATTCATGGCGGATGCGGGCGAGGATGATGTGAAGGTGGGGGATGAGGTGATTCTGCTCGGCGGCGGTATTACCCCGGAGGAACTGGCAGACTGGGCGGGCACGAACGAATACGAAGTGATGACCAATATTAGCGCACGTGTGCCCAGGGTGTTTGTGGCATCAAACTCCACGATTTCCTGACTTTGGAGAAATGCTTAACGGTACAATAAGTCCATAAAATATTGAGGTGATGAGTTTGGAGTCGAAGATAAAAGATTACGCGTTGTTGTTTGGCGTGGCGGGAATTTCAGTCGCGTTCGATCAGTGGACGAAATGGTGGGTTCGCGAAAACATAGCTTTTGGAGGGGAATGGCTGCCGGATTGGCTGACGTGGCTCAGTCCGTATGCACGATTGGTGCATTGGTATAACAGCGGTGCGGCTTTCGGCATGTTTCAGAACGGCAACCTGGTTTTTACCATCCTCGCCTTTATCGTTATCGGCGCGATCATTTATTATTTTCCCCATGCCGAGCCGGATGATTGGACGTTGAAGCTTGCCATGGGCTTGCAGTTGGGGGGGGCGATGGGGAATTTGATCGACCGCCTGTTGATGGGCAAGGTCACTGACTTTATTTCGGTCGGCGCCTTTCCGGTTTTCAATATCGCCGACGCTTCCATTTCAGTTGGCGTGGCGATCTTGCTATTGGGCATCTGGCTCAAAGAGCGGGAAGAGAAATCGAAAGCAGCGCTGGCGGAGATCGAATCGGTAAAGGAAGGTTGAGAAGAGTGCAAGATTCTACGGTTGTTTCTGAAAAAGACCCAATGCGCCAGAGGCGTTTTTTTATCTTTATTTCCTGCGGGGCGGCGGTGATCGCCTTTGATCAATGGACAAAATGGCTTGTGCGGCGCGATATTCCACTGGGCGAGTCCCGGCTGCCCGAATGGCTGGAATGGCTTTCGCCATACGCGCGTTTCACGCACATCCAGAACCGCGGCGCGTCGTTTGGCATGTTCCAGGACGGTAACCTTTTCTTCATCATCCTGACGTTTCTGATCGTCGGCGGAATTCTCTACTTTGTTTCAAAAATGGAGGAAGATAATCCGTGGATGTGGGCAGCGGGCGGTTTATATCTGGGCGGTGCGGTGGGTAATCTGATCGACCGCCTGCTCTTCGGTGCTGTGACGGATTTCATCTCGGTCGGCACCTTTTATATTTTCAACATCGCAGACGCAAGCATCAACGTCAGCGTGGCGATGTTATTGATCCTGTTCTGGTTTCAGGAGTGGGAACAACCATCGAAAGACGATCCGCAAAGCGGAGATGAGGCTTCATGACGGACAGGATCGAAACATATCATTACGACGAACAAGCTTCGGGCCGGCTGGATAAATTCCTTGTAACCTGCCTGCCGGAGTTTTCACGTGCGCGGCTTCAAGGGCTGATCGCGGACGGATTCGTTACAGTCAATGGGGTCGCCGCCAGGAAGGCCGGGCAGGTCATCGAGGATGGCGACGATATTGAAGTGCGGATCCCGCCACCTGTTCCAAGCGGTTTGGTTGCAGAAGACATTCCCCTTGATATCATTTTCGAGAATGACGATCTGATCGTGGTGAACAAACCCGCGGGAATGGTCGTCCACCCGGCGACGGGGCATTATTCTGGGACGTTGGTCAATGCGGTGCTGGGCTATGACCCGGATTTGGAAGGCATCGGCGGCGAAGAACGTCCCGGTCTGGTACATCGCCTCGACAAAGAAACCTCGGGGTTGATCGTGCTCGCGAAAAATGAACGCGCCCATAACTGGCTGCAGGAACAGTTCCGTTTGCGGCAGGTGGAGAAGACCTATCTGGCGCTGGTGGATGGAAAGCCGCCCACACCTACGGGACGGGTGGAAGCCCCCATTGGGCGCGACCCAAATCACCGTAAAAAGATGGCTGTTGTTTCGCCGGGCAAGGGGCGGGAAGCCGTGAGTGAATACAAGACGCTTGAGTCGTTCAGAAATCACACGCTGCTGGAATTCCACCCGCATACCGGGCGGACTCATCAAATCCGTTTGCATTGTCAGTTTCTAGGGTGCCCGATTGTAGGTGATTCAGTATATGGTAAACGCACAGTTACCGTGACGATAAACCGTCATTTCTTGCATGCGTTTCGATTGAAAATTATTTTGCCGAATGAGAAACAACCTAGAACTTTTGAGGCTGATCTGCCGGAAGAACTGAAGAATGTATTGGATGAAGTGAAGAGGTATGAGTGATTTTCGTTGGTCGGGCTTGCAGCCTGAAAAGTTTATGAAACGAAAGTTGGCGGGTAAAAACCCGCCCTACGGAGATTGGAGATAACATATGGAATTCATTGACCTACGCTCAGACACCGTCACCAAACCTACCCCTGAGATGCGCGAAGCAATGGCGGAGGCGGAGGTGGGGGATGATGTCTATGGTGACGACCCGACGGTGAATAAATTACAAGAAAAGGCGGCAGAGATGCTGGGCAAGGAAGCGTCGCTGTTCGTCCCTTCGGGCACAATGGGAAACTTGATCTCCATCATGGTCCATTGCGCGCGCGGCGAGGAAGTCATTTGCGGTGAGAAGTCGCATATCTACTTGAATGAAGCGGGCGGAATGGCTGCGTTAGGGGGTGTGTATCCACACCCGGTGCAGAATCAAAAAGGTGGGACTTTGCGTCTCGAAGATATTCGGAATGCGATCCAACCCGACGACCAGCACCGGACGATCACGCGCCTGGTCTGCATCGAGAATACACAGAACATTTGCGGCGGCGTTCCACTCACTGTGGAGTATACAAAGCAGGTCGGTCAGCTCGTCAGCGAGAACGGTTTGAAATTTCATATCGATGGGGCGCGCATTTTCAACGCGGCGGCGGCTTTGGATGTGGACGTTAAGGAACTTGCTGCGCCTGCGGATTCAATCATGTTTTGTTTGAGTAAGGGTTTGGCGTCGCCGGTCGGTTCAATGATTGCCGGGAGTGAGGAGTTCATCGCGAAAGCATTCCGGCTGCGCAAGATGTTGGGTGGGGGGATGCGTCAGGTGGGAGTGCTGGCTGCAGCTGGCTTGATCTCAATCGAAACGATGACTACCCGTCTTAAACAGGACCATATCCGGGCAAAGAAACTTTACGAAGGCTTGAAACAGATTTCGGGATTAAGAGCCGGGGCGCAGCCTTCCTCTAATATGGTGTATTTCAGGCTGGAGGATCATGTCAGCTTGACTGAGGACGAGATCATTGCTGAGATGAAAAAACTCGGCGTGCTGGTTGATTGGTCCGCGCCGCGCGAGTTTAGGCTTGTAACGCATTATTGGGTGGACGATGCCGGGGTGGATAAGGCGGTAAAGGGTTTGCGCGAAATTCTCGGTTGAGATTCGGTTCAAGATAGATCATTGTGGAGCAATTGTTCGAACTGGGCGACCATCTCTGGGTCGAATAATCTCCCCGATTCTTCCTTGACGTAAGCCAGAGCTTCTTCTTTTGATATCTTCTGCCGGTACGGGCGTTTGCTTGTTAATGCGTCGAATGTGTCGACCACGGCGAACAACCGTGCGAGTTCGGGAATCTCGTTACCCTTCAATCCCATCGGGTAGCCGGAGCCGTCCCAGCGTTCCTGGTGAAAACGGATGACGGTGATCGTATCTTCGAGGAAGGGGATGCCGTCCACGATCTTCGCGCCGATATCTGGGTGGCGTTTCATGATCTGCCACTCATCCTGTGTCAAGGGACCGGGTTTGTGCAGGATGGTGTCGCTGATCCCGATCTTGCCGATATCGTGCAGCAGTGAGCCTCTTTCCAGGATCTTGAGCTGTTCTGGCGAATACCCAAGGCTTTCACCCAGTTTGACGGCGAGACGGGTGACGCGCGCACTATGACCTTCCGTCTCCCGGTCGCGCGCATCGAGGGCGGATGTCAGCGAAGCGAGAGTCTGATCGTAGGTCGTCGCAAGAGTATCGTATGCCGCTTTGATTTCCTTCGCCTGCCGCCGGGATTCAACGAGTAGAAGCGAACGCTCCAATGCAATTGCCGCCTGGTTGACGAGCGCTTGCAGGTCATTGGGGTTCGCAGCGGATGTTTTTGCGGGGTCATCATGAGAGTCCATCCAGATCGCGCCGTAACTGCGGATGGGAGTCTGAATAGGAATACAGGATCGCAAAATGAATTGTTCCTGTGAGAGGTAAATGGTTTGTCCCAGCGCCGATGCATCCAGGATAAGGCTCATTGGGTGTTCTGTATGGACCCTGTTGCCCTCTTCATTTATCAGAACTTCGGCGAGAACGCTCTGGTCGGGGTTGAGCAGCACGATCCCCGTGGATAAATTCTTGCCGAGTTTGTGGGCGGTTTGGGCAATATCGGAAGCGGCGTCTTCGATATTTTCCGCCTGAATGATCTGGTTACTCAGCCGGTAGAGCAGGGAGGTAATGCGGAGCGAAGAACGCAGCTCCTGCTGAAGCCAGGCGCTTTCGAATGCACCCGCCGCCTGGATGGAGATCAATTCGGCAAGCGACTCATCGTTCTCAGTGAAGAAGGTCTCATTCTGTTTCCCGAATGCGAAGATTGCGCCGATATTCACCTGATGCCAACGAATGGGGATGACCAGCAGGCTGCGAAGCGAAGGGTTATCCAGTTTTAGATTTGCCGTCTTTTGAAATTTCCTCACATCACGAATGCGGAATGGTTGGCTTGCTTTCAGTGCTAGATCCGCCATTTCGAGCGAAGCAAACGCTGCCGTCAGGGACTGAAGAAGTTGGGGAGCTTTTCCTGAGGATGCCTGTTGGATGAAATTTCGTTCCTGCCCGAGTTGAATATAAATGTGCGTGAACTTTGCCTGTAATATCTCGCGTGAACTCCAGGCGACCTCCCGGGCGGTCGTTTCCGGGTCGAGTGCAGAGGTCAACTGGCTGCCGGTTTGCACAAGTTCCGTCAAGCGGTGGTGGTGCCCTGAGCGTTCCCAGGCGCGGGCAAGCTCTGCAGCCGCCATTTCCGCCATGTCGATCTCGATGCTTCCGAAAGAATTCGTCTTTTCGTTGTGAAGGGTGATAATGCCGGTGATATGCCCATTCATGACCAAAGGCACGATCGCGGACGAAAGTCCGGTTTGCATCTTTAAGAAGATGAAATCCTTTTCGACCCGGGTATCATTGATGATCTGTGTCTTTCTTTGCCGGTAGGCGCGCCCCAGGATGCCATTTGCGTCATCCTGTTTATATGCCGCAGGGATGAGATTGGAGTGTCGTCCGGCTGAGGCGATCAGGGCGAATTCCCTGGATTCGGAATCGTGAAGGAATACCGTAACGAGCGAACAATTCAGTGCGCGTTCCAGGGTGTTCACCGCCAACTGTGCAGAAACAGGCTGGTCGAACTGGTTGTCAAGCTGCCGGGTGAGTTCGAGCAGCAAGGTTAATTGTGCATTGCGTTTTTTCTCGACTGCCATTTTCTTTTCGAGCACGGTGATCTGGTCTGCTTGAATCCGCCCGCGGATTCCCTCCGGGGTCCTCATGAACGGTTCAACGTACCGTTCGATGCGACCGTTCCATGCTGCGATTTTCCCCTCCAATGTGTCAGGTTCATCTTGTGAATCTTCTTCACCACGGGTCAACTTCTGCATCAGCCCGTTGGCGGTCATGATGACTGTGGTGGCTGCATAATAGACGAGCGCGGACGACAGAAGGAAGAAGAACAGGCTTGCGTCACGCGCCCCGGAAAATGGGGGGCGTAATTCCAGGAATGGATCGAGTGAAAATAAGAGCGTTCCTAAAAACAATAAAAGTGCGACCTCGCTGACGAATGCGATGAGGACGATGCGGCGGCTGAGGATATCCGATTTCGGGATGAGGATTCTCTCCCATCTGATGAATCGTTCGAGCAGGATCATGGGAATGATCGCTGCAGGTGCAATCAGATTTTCATACCTCTGAATTAGGATTGCGTGGGTGCTGAAAACAGCCCAGGGTATGATCTGCAAGGCTTTCAAAAAAAAAGCGAACCGGAGCATTGGGAAGATGAAGGAAATGCTTCCGAGGAACGCAGTTACGAGAAAGCCCGCCGCAAGGAGAGGTGTCAAAATGAAATGCCAATCCGGCTGGTTTTCTGACCCCAGGATCGCGAGCGTGATCCCCGCGGCAAATGTGATCAGGGAAATGGTAATGCGCATGAAGTCGATGGCAACAATACGGCCAGTTACACGCAGCAGTGTGGCAATAATCTGCATCACCCCCGCGAAGCCCATGACCACCGCGCCAACAAATTGCCCGGTGGCTGCCATCAAGGCGCAAGCTAACAGCATTGAGATCGGCGCAAGCCCATCGATCAGTAATTTGCGCCTTTCATTGAATTGCCAGACGCACCCCACCTGGAGCGCTAATGCAAGAACGAAACAAGCGACTCCCAACAGGGCGGGGATGCCCGTTAGATAAAACTTTGCATCGATTCCAAGACGACCCGGGATGAGGAGCAACCCCAAACCGCAGCCTTCCAGCAGGAAGGAAATGAATAAGCTGAAATTTTTATCGCGAGGCATGCGGGCGGAGGATAGCATACATGGGTAAATTTATCTACCTTTTGATTAGTTGCATCGGTGCGACCTTTGAAATGCCGCCATCTTATATCTGATATAATCGTTTGCGCGAACCGCTCACGGGGATGCGCCTACATTAATTCAGGTAATAAGGTCATGTCAATGCAAAAATTTATCACCCTCGCACAAATCGACGAAGCTGTAAACGAGATTCGCAGGCGGATTTCGAACCGACCCACGATTGGGATGATTCTCGGTTCGGGGCTTAACGGATTGGCTGATTCCGTCCAGAATCCGACTTTTATTCCTTACACTGATCTGCCGCACTTTCCAGCTTCGACAGTGTTCGGACATGTGGGGCGTTTTGTTGCCGGCGAATTGGAGGGAAAACCCGTCATCGTCATGCAGGGACGCATCCACTATTATGAAGGCTACAGCATGGGTGAAGTTACGCTTCCCGTGCGCGTCATGCATCGGTTGGGCGTTCACAGCCTGATCGTAACCAATGCTGCAGGCGGGGTCAACGCGGAATTCGTGCCAGGCGATGTCATGTTGATCACCGACCAATTGAACCTGATGGGTATGTCTGGGTTGAACCCGTTGATGGGACCCAACCTGGACGAGATCGGTCCTCGCTTTCCAGATATGAGCCAGCCTTATGACCGGGAGTATTGCAACCTCGCGCGGACTGCCGCAAAAGAAAACGGACTGACACTGCGCGAAGGTATTTATGCCGGTCTAAGCGGACCTTCCTTTGAGTCACCCGCTGATTTGCGTTTTTTGCACTTGGCTGGGGCGGATGCAGTTGGTATGTCCACTGTGCCTGAAGTGATCATTGCCCGGCATGGCGGAATGCGTGTGCTTGGGCTTTCGGGTGTCAGTAACAAAGCCAACCTCGACGGCTCCACTATCACCACTCATGAAGAAGTGATCGAGGCGGGCAGGATCATCACGCCGAAGATCGAGACCATCGTCCGGAGCGTTCTTCGCGGAATGTAATCGTGTTATCCAATGGCAGACCTGCTTAAATTCCTCGACACCTACGAGGTCTTGATTTACCTTGTGCTTGCGATCGGGGGGATGTTTTCCTTTCGCTGGTTGTATCGTTCATGGCGCGAATGGCGGGTTGCTGTTTTCAGTCTGGAGCGTGAATTTTCCGCCCGGCGGCTGGGACGTTCGGCCTTGATTTCCTTTATGATCGCCTTGTTCTTCTGCTTCGAGTTTTCGGTTGCCTCGTTCGTGATCCCTGGTCTCCCTGCCGATTTTTTTATTTCGACACCAACTCTTGACTTGATTTCGACGCCGACCGGTACATTGTCGGCTGATTTTTTGACCCAGTTTGCCGCACAGGCTCCGGTGAAACCCGGCGCGGCTGGTTGTACACCCGGTCAGATCGAATTGACTTTTCCAGAACCGGGCGACGAGATCAAAGGCGTGATCGAATTAACAGGTACGGTCAATATCACCAATTTTGGCTTTTATAAATATGAAGTCGCTCCGGGAGGCAGTGATACCTGGGCAACGATTGCCGCAGGCCGCGCCGTGGTTGTGAATGCATCCCTTGGACGCTGGGACACGACCGCCCTTACACCCGGCGATTATCAATTGAGATTGGTCGTGATAGACAATCAGGGCACCAGCCTGCCGCCGTGTGTTGTGCCCGTGCAGGTTGTTCCCAATCAATGAAAGAGAATGCAAATCCATGTCTGAAATCCAAATCCGCCCCACCATCGCCACCGACCTGACGCGTTTGATGGGCATTGACCATTCTGTCAAAAGCGAGGCTGTCTGGCAATTGGAAGTCCGACGCGAGACCGGGCAGGTTTCTGCCGCGTTTCGTGAGGTTCGTTTACCACGTTCCATTGAAGTTTCCTACCCTCACAATCATTTCTCACTTGCGGACGATTGGATCAAACGCTCGATGATGTTTACCGCGCTCGTAGCGACGGAACCGGCAGGCTATATCAGCCTGTTGGAACGCGGGACATCCTCCACTGTGTGGATATTCGACCTTGTGACGGACCCGGCTCAACGCCGCCGCGGCGTCGCCTCCGCTTTGCTGGCGGCTGGACAAGCCTGGGCGGAGTCCCGAACGCACCGCCGCCTGATCCTCGAAGTTCAATCGAAGAACATCCCGGCCATCCGGCTTGCGCAAAAATCCAGTTTCGAGTTCTGCGGGTATAATGACCATTATTATCTCAACAAGGATGTGGCACTATTCTTTGCCAAAATCTTGAAATAAAGGAAGGTTTGCGCCCGATCCGGGCGAATTTATTGGAAGGGCAGAATGATTAACGGTTTGCCTGAAACAATGCTGGCGGGGCTCCAGACGATCAATCAAATTCTCACGGCGGGGATTGCCATTATGGCGTTCTCGTTGTTCCTTTATTCACTGTCGTTCAACCTGCGCGATAGGGTGGCTCGTTCGTTTGCGATCATCCTGCTTTGTGTGGTCGTCGTTTTTACGGCTGAAGCTTTGCAGGACAATACAGTCTCCGTTCAAACACTCGATCTATTGATGCGCTTGCAGTGGGTGGGGCTGGCATTCCTCCCGGCGGCGTATCTTCATCTCTCCGACGCCCTGCTTGTCACGGCCGGACGTCCGTCGCGCGGACGCAGGCGCATTGCTGTACGTGGCATCTATATTATCTCGGCAGGATTCCTTGTTTTGCTGGCGATCGGATATTTACTCGGGCCCATCGTGCCGGATGGAAAACCCGCGCCATACCTGCAGCGCACATTGTGGACGGAAGTATTTACGATCTTTTATGTTGCGACGCTGGTTTGGGCGGGGGTGAATTTTGCCCGCGCCTATAAACTGATGTTGACCCGTTCAGGCCGGCGGCGCATGTTATACCTGATGGCAGGCGCGACCGCACCAGCATTGGGTTCCTACCCCTACCTTCTTTTCGGATACGAACTGGCAGCCCGGCACGAGTTCCTTTTCTGGAGCGCGGCAGTTGCCATCAACCTTCTGGTGGGAGCCTTGGTGGTTGTGATGGCGTATGCCGTCGCTTTCTTCGGCGTTTCCTGGCCCGACCGTGTCATCAAGAGCCGCCTCTTCAAATGGATCATGCGCGGACCTGTTGCCGCCTCTGCCACCCTGGCATTGATGACTGTTGTGCGGCGCGGCGGTGAACTTTTGGGGACACCCTATAGCGCCTTCGTTCCATTCACTGTTGTTGCCTCTGTTTTGTTGATCGAACATGCCATAACTTTTGCCGCGCCTCTCTGGGAACGCTGGTTGTTTTATGGACGCGACCGTAACGAATTGGAACTGCTCCAAAATGTTGAGGAACGCCTGCTGACCCAGAGCGACCTTCAACAATTTTTGGAATCGGTGCTTGCTGCCGTGCGCGATCATTTGCAATCGCCATCTGCATTTGTGGCAGCGTTGGATGATGAAACTCTTCTACCTGTTGTGGTGGCGGGGAACCGCGCCATGATCGAGCAGGAGAGCCTGACCGAAGCGCTCGAACATGTCAACGGCGACATCCGCCATGAATTTCATTGGGGAAATTACTGGGTGCTTCCGCTTTATGCCCGCCGCCGACCTGAAATGGATAGGGATGAACTCCCGTCGCTTTTGGGGCTGCTTGGTGTGGCAAGAAGCGATGGAAAAACTTCCATGGAACACGACCAGCGCGAATCGCTCTGGCTTATGGCAGAACGCGCCGCGCTTGCTCTTGAAGACCGCCAGCTTCAACAACGCGTTTTCCGCTCGTTGGCAGATATTCAACCCCAGGTGGAAATGATCCAACGGATGCGTGCCGCCAGCCGTTACGACTCGCGCGCCGCTTTGAACGCCGAACCAATACCCCACGAGGCCGACCTTGCCAACTGGGTCAGGGATGCGTTGACGCATTATTGGGGCGGTCCCAAATTCACCAACAATCCGCTCATAAAGCTACAGGTGGTGCGTGATCTTGCAGATCAGGAGGATGGGAATACCTCCAATGCGCTGCGTACCCTCCTGCGGAAAGCCGTCGATGAAGTGAAACCACGCGGCGATCGAAAATTCACCACCGAGTGGATCCTATATAACATCCTCGAAATGAAATTCATCGAAGGCCGTAAAGTACGCGATGTGGCGGCAAGGCTTGCCATGTCTGAAGCCGATCTATACCGCAAGCAGCGTGTGGCGATCGATGCGGTTGCCAAAGCGATCATGGAAATGGAAATGAACCAAATGGAGCGATGAAGTCTGGAAGAAACCCGCCAGGAAACCACGACAGAGAACGAGGGCAAGTCGCGGTTTGGAAGCGGATATTTATCAAGGAGATTATCATGGCAAACGAAAAAGCGACGTTGGAGGGGACTATGGCGATAACCGATGAAGGCTGGTGGGAATCGGTGCTGGCGGAGGAACATCGATATTCCGGGGCGAATTTGCGCGGGGCGGCGTCCAAGCCCGAGGTCCGGAAAGAGGCGGAGAAGGAATCCGCCGGGGGCGAAAGGCCCGTCGACTGGCGTCTCATCAAAGACCTTTACATGAACGACCGGATCGTCGAGTTGGCGGTTACCGGGCATAACCGCGGAGGCTTGCTTGTGGAGGGGGGAGGGTTGTTCGGCTTCGTACCCTTCTCGCACCTCATCGAACTGGCTGGCAAGGAAGAACAGCAGCGCAGTCAAAATCTCGAACCCTTTGTCGGCCGAACGCTGCGATTGAAAGTCATTGAATGCGTGCCCGAGGATGGGCGGGTGGTCTTTTCGGAGCGCGCCGCTCAGAGTGAACCAGGCAAACGCGCAGAGTTGTTCCTTTCTCTTCATGCCGGTCAGCGCGCGCGCGGCACGGTCACCAACGTCACTGACTTCGGTGTCTTTGTCGATCTTGGCGGCGTGGAAGGCTTGATCCACATTTCTGAATTGTCGTGGGGACGCGTTACGCACCCGTCTCAATACGTAAAACTGGGAGGCGCCATCGATGTCCAGGTACTTGACCTTGCCCCTGAACGTTGCCGGGTTGCCTTGAGTCTTAAGCGGCTTATGCCCAACCCCTGGGAAAATGCTACGGCCGAATTCCCGATCGGTTCAGTGCATAACGCCACCATCACCAGCGTGCTTTCATACGGCGTATTTGCGCGGCTCGACCAATTCGGTGTGGAAGGCTTGGTACATGCCTCCGAGATTGACCGCGCAGAGGGGCTTGCGCTCAAGGACTTTCTATTTGACGGTCAATCCGTTCAGGTACGCGTCCTGCATCTGGACCCATCCCACCACCGGCTCGGCTTCAGCATGAGGCTCCATTAGGCAATGTCCAATTCCAGCCCAAGGCAATCGCGCCGGTTCCATCAAGAGGAACTTACTCCACGCAGCGACTGGCTCGAACGCCTCGCACGCTTCAATACTCAGTTCGGGCATTTTCTGCGCGATGCGGCGGGAGTGTTTTTGATCGCTTTCGCATTCATGGCGCTCTTTGCGCTTTGGGACTGGACAGATGGAACGGTGCTCAATTTCATCGCCGCCATCTTAAGCACCTGGTTTGGTTGGGGAAGCGTGTTGATCCTGTTTGGGGTGGGATATTTCGGCTTCGTCCTCCTGCAGCGTGATCGGACTTCCCTGCACTGGGGGCGGATTCTCGCCCTTGAGCTCGCTTCTCTCTTAACTCTGGGTTTGTTTGCCGCATCCCAGGGCAATGATCTCTTCCGGGCTGAATCCGGCTTGGATGGCGGACGCCTCGGCTGGGGCATTGTGCGCTTCCTCTGGCAATACATGGGTATATTTGTAGGCACCTCTGTATTGTTTTTATTCTGGCTGCTTGCTGTTGCTACCGGGTTCGGACTATGGGCAAAATTGGAAACCTGGCTTGCACAAATCGCGGGCGATCAGGCACCGGTTATCATCTCCACACCTGTGCCCGAGCAAGCTCCCGAAGCAGAAACGCAGGTCAAGCCGCCCACACCGAAGAAAAAGTCCCAGCCTCTTCCGCCTGAATTCCGCACTCAACTAAAAGCATCTGAGAAGAAGCAGGAAAAATCTGTCAAGCTTCCACCGCGTGGTGAAGATTTACCTCCGCTCAACATTCTGCTTGGCGATTCCACTGCCCGCGCCGATGAACGCACCATCAACCAGACGGCGGGCCTCATCATGAAGACCCTTTCCGAGTTCGGCATTCCCGCCACAGTGATTGGATATCGTGTGGGTCCCTCTGTGACCCAATTTGCAGTCCAACCTGGTTTTATCAAGAAAGGCAACGAAGAGGAAGACGCGCAACAGATGAAAGTGCGTGTAGCGCAGATCGCAGCCCTCGAGAAAGACCTCGCATTGGCCCTATCTGCCCAGCGTTTGCGTATCGAAGCGCCCGTGCCGGGCAAGCCTTATGTCGGCATCGAAGTTCCCAACACAAATACAACTGTTGTGCGTTTGCGTACCTTGATGGAAAGCGATGCTTATTACAAAGTCGGTGCGCCGCTTGCCATTGCTTTGGGACGCGATGTCTCGGGTAACCCGCTTATGGCGGACCTGGCGCGGATGCCGCATCTATTGATCGCAGGTGCCACCGGCTCCGGTAAATCGGTCTGTATCACATCCATTGCGGCATGTCTTGCCATAAATAACACCCCCGATGAATTACGCATGGTTATGATCGACTCGAAAATGGTTGAGTTGATCCGCTTCAACGGCTTGCCCCATCTTTACGGCAAGGTCGAAACCAATCTCGACCGCATCCTTGGCGTGCTGCGCTGGGTGGTGGTTGAAATGGAACACCGCTATCGACTGCTTGAAGCCATGCATGCGCGCGACCTGAACTCCTACAACAAAAAAGTATCCCGCACAGCAGACGGGCAGCCTTTGCCGCGTATTGTTGTGATGATTGATGAGCTCGCCGACCTGATGATGTCTGCTCCCGACCAGACGGAACATAACCTGGTCCGCCTCGCACAAATGGCGCGCGCCACAGGCATTCATCTTGTGGTCGCCACCCAGCGCCCATCGACGGATGTAGTTACCGGTCTGATCAAAGCCAACTTCCCAGCCAGGCTTGCCTTTGCGGTTGCATCCAGCATCGACAGCCGTGTCATCCTCGATTACACCGGAGCTGAATCCCTGCTTGGACGCGGCGACATGCTTTTCCTCAATCCCGAGGTCGGTAATCCCGTCCGTGCGCAGGGTGTGATGATCACCGATATGGAGATCGAACGCCTGATCTCACACTGGCAAAAGAATTCCGATATCCCCGCTGAAGATGTCCCGCCCTGGGAGACTCTCCTCAAGGAACCTGATGAAGATGAGGATGATGGTTTGGTGGAACAGGCCGTCTCGATCGTCCGCCAGCAGCAGCGTGCATCCGCATCCATGCTCCAGCGCAGATTGCGCATCGGTTATCCGCGCGCGGCGCGCCTGCTCGACCAGTTGGAAACGATGGGCGTGGTCGGTCCCTCTCAAGGCGGCGGCAAGGAACGCGAAGTCTTGATCAGCAATGAAGACGAGTTGGATGACGAGAAAAAATAATCGGTCTCTTGTAATACTTTTCAAGAGACGGTCGCCTCGCAGGGACCGTCTCTTTAGTGTGTGGACTCTTCAGACAAGCCAGAATAATCTTGGGAAGCAACCTTAGTCAATGAACACAAAAAAAACTTTTTCCGACCGGGCAAGGATCATTTTCAAGGGGATTCTCGACCCCATTGGTGCGTTCTTGAACCGGCTGGGTCTAACGCCGAACACGATCACATTATTGGGCTTGGCTGGCACCACCGTAGGCGCTTACGTCATCGCCCAGGGAAAGATGACCACAGGCGCGTTCATCCTGCTTGCTTCTGTGTTGGTGGACGCCTTCGACGGCACGATGGCGCGTTTGCGCGGCGAACCGAGCGATTTCGGCGCATTCGTCGATTCAGTCAGTGACCGCTACGCCGAGTTGGTCACATTTGGCGGAATCCTGTATTTCTTCCTTACCCAAAATGATTATCCCGGCGTGGTTGTATCCTTTCTTGCAGCGGCGGGGTCTGTGCTGGTTTCCTACGTCAAAGCCCGCGCCGAAGGTCTCGGTTTTACCGCAAAAGTTGGCATCCTCACCCGGCTTGAAAGATATATCGTTTTGATTCCACTGCTTGTCTTCAACCAGCCGTTCATCGCCGTTGTTGTAATTGCAATTCTGGCGAACATTACTGCCTATCAGCGTATCCTGCACGTCCGCGCGCAGGGACGGGAGAGAATAAAGCAATCGAAGGGATCACCGGTTTGATGGATGGTGTGTCCATTGGTCCCTTGTTCCTGCGTTGGAACGGGTTATTGATCGCTTTGGGCGTTTCCATCGGGGCGTTGATCGCAGCCCTCGAAGCCCAGCGGCGATTCCGTGATACCGAGGTGATTTATTACCTCTTCATGCCGCTTCTGATCTGGGGATGGATCGGTTCGCGGCTCTGGCATGTTCTGACCCCGCCTCTCTCTTCGGTCCAGCTTGGTCTAACGACCTGGCATTATCTCTCCCATCCATTGGATATCCTCTCGTTCTGGATCGGCGGCTTTGGCATTCCCGGCGCAATTCTTGGCGGAACGATTGCATTGTGGATTGTCTGCCGCAAAGATGGTTTACCATTTTGGGATATTGCGGATGTTCTTTCGCCGGGGCTAGTCGTTGCGCACACAGTTGGACGGTTCGGTAATTATTTTAACTATGAACTATACGGTTTACCTTCCAGCCTGCCGTGGGCATTGCTCGTCCCGCTGGAGAATCGCCTGATGGGATATGAACAAGTGGAGTTTTATCATCCCTTGTTTGCCTATGAAGCTGTGCCCTTGCTTATTCTGGCAACTGTTCTCTTCTGGCTTTCGCGCGGCAGGTTTACTGACCGACTGAAACCCGGCGAACTTTTCCTTGTTTACCTGGGCGGATATTCCATTATTCGGTTTTTCCTCGAATTCCTCCGGCTGGATATTTCCCTGGTCAATGGAGTGAATGCAAACCAGGTATTTTTTGCCATTATGCTTTTGTTGTGTACTGTTGTTTTTATCCGGAACCGCCTTGTACAGAATTTGTAAGGCGGTTGAGAGGGTATCGAATGGGGGTGGGGGCATAAAATGAAAGTGACTATTCCCGAGGAAAGGAAAATTCCGATGATCGAAACCAACAATCTGAGCAAACAATTCCACGATTTTATGGCTGTCGAGGATGTCAACCTGTCCGTTCAGGCCGGGCAGATACTTGCACTGCTCGGGCAGAACGGCGCTGGGAAGACGACCACAGTGCGCATGTTGACCGCCCTGTTGCAGCCGACGCGCGGTTCTGCCCGGGTGGCGGGATTCGATGTGGCGAAGAACGGGCACGATGTTCGAGCCTCGGTCGGCGTGTTGACCGAGCACCACGGGTTGTACATGCGCATGACCGCGGTGGAGTATATGGATTTCTTTGGTCAGGTGTATAGCCTTTCTCCGAGTGCCCGGAAGGCAAGGTTGGAGAATCTGCTCGAGTACTTTGGTCTGGCAGAAGCTTCGAAACGACGCATTGGCGAATACTCGAAAGGGATGCGCCAAAAGCTTGCTCTTGCGCGCGCTTTGATGCATGACCCCGGTGTCCTGCTCCTCGACGAACCCACTTCCGCCATGGACCCGGAATCGGCGCGGCTGGTGCGGGACGAGATCGCGCGTTTGAAATCCGCCAGGCGGACGATCATGCTTTGTTCGCACAACCTGACCGAGGTGGAAATCTTGGCGGACAAGATCGCGATCATTTACCGCGGGCGTATCCTGATTCAAGGCAGCCCAGATGAATTGAAGCGCGAAGTCTTCGGCGCTCCTGAATATGTCGTCCAGTTTGCTGGAGAATGGAATGCGGATGGGCTTGTACTGCCTGACGGCATGGAAATGCTCGAGAAAACAGCGACCAGTTTCAAGGTCCGGGTGAAAGAGCCGGGGGTTTTGAATCCATTTCTGATGAAAAAATTGGCAGATGCATCCGCCCCGGTGTTGTCGTTCCATGAAGAAACACGGACCCTTGAACAGGTGTATTTAAAGGTGATGGCTACTGCAAGAGGCAAAGATTATGTCCAATAAACTTCGACCGGTATGGCTCCTGGCGGGGCGTGAATTGCGCGATCAACTTCGCGATTGGCGCGTGCTCCTGCCGATGATGATCCTGACGCTGATCTTTCCGTTCCTGATGAACGAATTCGCGAGGGAGACTGTCGATTTTTTGAATCAATACAATGCCAACCTGGTGCTCGACCGGCTCGTGCCGATCTCGGTCATGATCATCGGTTTTTTCCCGATCACGGTTTCGCTGGTGGTGGCATTGGAATCTTTTGTGGGTGAGAAGGAACGCGGCACCATTGAGCCGTTGTTGACTGCGCCGTTCGACGATTGGCAGTTGTATTTTGGGAAATTACTTGTCGGCGTTGTCACGCCTTTGGCTGCCAGTTACACGTCCATCGGCTTGTATCTTTGGATGATCCATCGCCAGGGGTTGACCTTTCCCGACGGTCTGGTGATGCTTCAGTTGATGCTGTTGACGACCGCACATGCGGTTTTGATGGTCAGTGCGGCGATTGTCATTTCTGTCCAATCCACTTCGGTGAAGGCGGCAAACCTGCTGGCCTCGTTCATTGTGATCCCGGTGGCGATCCTGATGCAGGGTGAGGCGGTCCTGTTGTTTTGGGGCAGCGAGACGGTGCTCTGGCTGGCAATTGCCGGTGTAGCGATTATTTCGTTGTTGTTGATTCGGGTTGGTATTGCGCATTTCGAACGCGAATACCTGCTCGGGCGCGAGATCGATACGCTTAACCTTCGGTGGGTCCTGCGCACCTTCTGGAAGAATTTCAAGGGGGATGCCCACTCTTTGCGCGAGTGGTATACCCGCACAGTCCGGGATTCTTTACAGCGCGTCCTGCCTGCATTCCTGCTCATTGTCGTGCTTGCGGGTGTGAGCGGTTGGTTGAGTTACACATGGACGATCGATAATGCTTCTGAGACCATCTCGAAGGCGTCTACCAAAGACCTGGCAAAGCTCGAGGAGAATATCGAAGAATTGCCCGACCTTGCGAGTATGCGGGAGCATCTCAGCGCATCTTTTCTGTTCATGAATAATACGCGCTCGATGGTGGTCATTTTCCTTGCCGGGCTGACTTCTTTTAGCGTACTGGGCGTCATGATCTATATGTTGAATATTGCCCTGATCGGCGGTGTTTATGCAATTCTGGAACTGCTTGGCATATCCCCTGTGCCGATCTTTCTGGCGGGCATCCTGCCGCACGGGATCTTCGAACTTCCCGCACTGATGCTGGGGAGCGCGGTGGTACTTTACATTGGCGCAGTTTTTGTCACCCCACAAACGGGCAAATCGATGGGCGAGGTGATCGTGGAGATGCTGGCGGATTGGGCGAAGATATTCGCAGGTGTGGTGGTGCCGCTTTTGGCAATCGCCGCGCTGATCGAAGCCTATGTCACACCAGAGATTTTGTTGAGGGTGTTGGGAAATTGGTGACCGAGTCTGCTCGAATCCGTTAACAATCCGGGGAAAGTCGGTTAAGATTTGACCCATGGCAAAGGTCATCATCCTTGGGGCGTCGAACGCAATCCCTACCCGGGACAGCGAGAACACCCACATGGTCATCGTGGGGAGCGAACGCACCGTGATGGTTGATTCGGTCAGCAACCCTATTCTGCGCCTCGAACAAGCCGGGCTGGATTTCAACGAGTTGACCGACATCATCGTCACGCATTTTCATCCCGACCATGTCTCCGGGGTGCCGCTTTTGCTTATGGATATGTGGCTGATGGGACGCAAGAAGCCGCTCAACATCTATGGGCTGCACTACACCCTCGACCGCGTAGAAGGGATGATGGGATTTTACAACTGGTCTGAATGGCCCAATTTCTTTCCCGTCGTTTTTCACCGCCTGCCAACCCGCGAATTGACCGCCGTGCTGGATTGCCCGGATTTCACCATTCACGCCTCGCCGGTGCATCATATGATTCCGAACATCGGCTTGCGGGTGGAGTTTCCACGCAGCGGTAAGACGATGGCGTATTCCTGCGATACCGAACCATGCGAGGAGGTCGTTCGTTTGAGTGCTGGCGCGGATGTGCTTATTCACGAAGCGACAGGCGCAGAGCCTGGTCACTCCTCCGCAGCTCAGGCGGGGGCGGCAGCTGCAAAAGCTGAAGTGGGAAAGCTTTATTTGATCCACTATCCCACTGGCAGATTTGCGAAAGGCGATCCTGTTTCAGAAGCCTCGACAAAATATCAGGGTGAGATAAAACTTGCAAAAGACTTTATGATCTTGGAGTTTTGAAAATCGTGTTGATGGCTTCAGCCATCGAACTTGTAACAAAAATCCCCTCGCAGGAGGGGATTTTTGTTACCAACCGTTTACATATGGTTCCCATTCGTGATTGTCTGAGAGATGTTTGCCGAAAATATAGGACGCGTCCGCGGGCGGCTCTTTTGGAATGTGCAGTAGTTTCATGTGCGCCTCTTCCACCTTACGCCCGCCTTTGCGGTGATTGCACGAGGAACAAGCTGTTACCAGATTCGTCCAAATATGCCTGCCGCCCATATGCCGCGGGATGACATGATCGATCGTCAGGCTGCCTTCATGTTTGCCGCAATACTGGCAGGTATAATTGTCACGCCTGAAGACCTCGCGGCGCGTTAATTTGACGCGCGGACGCGGACGATGGATCTGGGATTCCAACCGAATGACCGATGGACGGGGGATTAATTGTGAAATGGTGCGGATGTGTCCGCGTCCGTTCGCGATCATACCGGCTTTACCCGCAAGGATCAAAGTCACTGCCCGTCGCGTCGTGCAAACGTGGATCGGCTCAAAATTCGCATTGAGCACCAATACGGGTTCGTTCATATGGTTCCGATAATCTGCGTGATTATACATCCAGAATGTTAATTCGGTGAATGAGCGCGTTGGGGTATCATTACAGGAGTGAAGATGAACATAATGATCGCGGGCGGTTCCGGGCTTCTTGGGACCGTACTAAAAAAATCCCTGCGTGACGATGGGCATAATGTCCGCGTTCTGTCACGCCGGGATGGACCTGACACAATAAAGTGGGATGGGCTCACCACGAAAGGGTGGGGACATCTCGTCAATGATATGGACGCGGTGATCCATTTGACGGGACAAAGTCTCTCATCCTGGCCCTGGACTGCCGCCCGAAAAAAATCCTTTGAAGATTCGCGGATCATTCCTGGGCTGGCGCTGGCTCAAGCTATTCAGGAGGCGGATCGCCGCCCAAGCCTTTTCGTGCAATTTTCCGGCATCAACTATTACGGTTTGCACGGTGACCCTGCCGACGAATCCACACCGCCTGGTGAAGATTTTCTTGCTCAATTGGCTGTCAAATGGGAGGAATCTACCAAGCCGCTCGATGAGCTTGGTATCCGGCGACTTGTCTTGCGGACATCGGTTGTGCTGGCGAGAGAGAATCCGATAATGGATCTGATGTCTTTGCCGATCAAACTTTTCGTCGGCGGGCGGATCGGTTTGGGTACGCAGGCATTTTCCTGGATCCATATCAAGGATTGGGTGAGGGCTGTCCGTCATTTAATGGCGGATGAAAACGCGCGCGGTGCGTATAACTTGGTCGCTCCAGCCCAGACTTCCCTGCAAGATTTCACGAAAGAACTTGCGCGAGTAATGCACCGCCCGCATTGGTTTCCTGTTCCTGACATGATTTTACGGAACGTTTTAGGTGAAATGAGCGTCACAATTCTCGATGGTCGGTTCTCACGCCCCAAACGTTTACTCGAGTCCGGGTACGAGTTCCAATTTCCCGGTCCGCGTGAGGCGCTGACCGATTTATATGGATAAGCTAAAGGAGAGAAAAAATCCATGAAGAAAATTTCCATCCTATTATGTTTTTTGCTGGCGGCTTGCGCTCCATCGCCGGATTCGCAGATCGTCCTGCCGAATCTTTTACCAACTGCAACCGCTTATATCGATTCATCGTATCCGACGGTTCAGGCAAACGTCGATGTCGCGCCGCAATCCGCCGCAGGTATCAATATCAACATCAACCGCGCCTGGCTCGAGGGAAAGAACCTCAATGCAGATGTGTGTTACAGCCTGCCCGATGCTTCAGATTGGTCGATCTGGGCGGCAAGCCTGACTTATGGCGGTAATTTTTTGCAGGAGTACGGCACAACCCTGGTGAGTTTGCAGGAAGCTGCGAACGGACAGCCCGGTTTGCGTTGCGATACACTGACCTTCGTAGTAGCTCCGGATGCTGACCTTACCAATGCTGTGATTAACATCGAAGCGATTTCTGCATCATTGCAACCTGGTGATTACTGCGATATTTATTTGCCAAAGATCCAACAAGCCATGCTGGAGCGGGGTACGGGTATCTCGCTTGATTGTGTGGATGTTAATGGCGCATTGACCATGCAGATCGTCTCCAAGCCCGCTGGAATGTCTCAGGAGCAGGCAGAGCAGATCGTATACAGCGATGAGTTTTACACAGTGCGCGGTCCCTGGGTTTTTCCGATCAATTTGTCGCAGTGAAATTCCTGATGTATAATACTGCCATGTTTTGTACCCATTACTCCAGCCGATACTATTATTACCACCCGTAATCCTCAGTGATGGAGTGAATTGAACGCGCCCCATCCTTGCGGGCGCGTTTTTGATTTTATAGTACCGCAAGGTTTACCTTGCGATTCTCTGTATTTTCCATGCTTCGCAAAGCGAATCCTTCGTTTTCATTCAGGAGAAGCTTTGCGGCACGAATCCAGGATCAGGAGAACCAAATGAACATCGATGAACAAGTCGAGCTGTTGATGCAAGGGACAGATTATGGCGACGAAGAACTCCAAAAGAATATGGCGAGGGAACTTCGCGAGCGTTTGACCGCATCAGAAAAAGACAAGCGCCCTCTTCGGGTATATTGCGGTTACGACCCCACATCCACGGATCTGCATTTGGGTCATACCATTTCCATGCGGAAACTGCGTCAATTTCAAGACCTGGGGCATGAAGTGACATTCCTCATTGGCAATTACACCGCTTTGGTGGGCGATCCTTCGGATAAAAACAAGGCGCGCCCTGTCCTGACTCAGGAACAGGTTGCTGAAAACGCTAAAACCTATGCCGAACAGGCATTCCGGGTATTGGACAGAAACAAAACCAAAGTTCGTTACAACGGTGAATGGCTGGGCGAGCTTACATTGGTCGATCTAATTAAACTTGGGCAGAATTTCACTGTCCAGCAATTTTTGGCGCGAGAGAATTTCTCGAAGCGACTTGATAAAGGTGAGCCGATCTACCTGCATGAAACCTTCTACGCCCTGATGCAGGGATACGACGCCGCTGCCATGCAGACCGATGTTCAAGTCGGCGGCTCGGATCAGTTGTTCAATATCATCGTGGCGGGCCGCAAACTCCAGGAAGCCCTGGGACAAAAACCTTTGGTCGGCATCATCACAGGAATCCTGCCCGGCACGGATGGTATCCAGCGAATGTCCAAGTCCACAGGCAATATTGTGCCCATCAATACCGGCGCGGACGATATGTTCGGCAAGTTGATGTCGGTCCCGGATTCTGCCATGGGAATCTACATGCGGCTTGTGACCCGGTTCAACCCGCATGATATCGCACAGGTCGAGAAGGATGTTGCATCTGGTGCGCTCCATCCGCGCGATGCAAAGATGAAAATGGCAAAAGAGATCACGAGCATCTTCTATTCGAATGATGAAGCACATGCCGCTCAGGAACATTTCGTCAAGATGTTCCAGCAAAAGGAAATTCCGGATGAAATACCTGAGTTTTCTCTGATCGCAGGGCAAACGGTTGTGGATGTAATTCTTGCGGCAGGCATGGCGGAGAGCAAGAGCAAAGCGCGTCAGTTGATCGATCAGAAAGGGGTCCGGCTCGATGGGGAAGTGCTCGAACGTGGTGATGCTGCATTTCCGCACCCTGGCGTGTTGCAGGTTGGTAAGCGTCGTTTTGTACGGGTGAAGTAGCTATATCGCTAGGGTAAATAAAAAAACATCCTCATCTAGAGGATGTTTTTCTGAGGCGTCGACGGGATTTGAACCCGTGAATGAGGGTTTTGCAGACCCTTGCCTTACCACTTGGCCACGACGCCTTATAAACAAAAGGATTGCTGACCGAAAGCATATTTCAATCGCAATCCTCCAGTTTGAGCGGGCGATGAGATTCGAACTCACGGCCTTCTCCTTGGCAAGGAGACGTTCTACCACTGAACTACACCCGCGTAATCGACCGGTTTGGTCGAGAGTGCCGAGACCCAGGATCGAACTGGGGACACCGCGATTTTCAGTCGCGTGCTCTACCAACTGAGCTATCTCGGCCAAACCATATTCTTTTGTTAAGCGGTCGTGATTTTACACGTACTTATTGGGATTGTCAAGAAAAGTTTCTTGAAACACATCCATGTAAATCAAATTCGTAAAATTCTTGACTTTTCATCCCGGTTTCGCTATAATGTCTTGTTGCTGTCCACCGGACAGTTATCATTGTTTATATACGTCATTCACCCCAGCAGGAGAAAAGAATGGCTTCATTGCCCCAAAAGAGTTACGCGCGAATTCCCGTAAGCCTAGACCTACCCAATCTGATTGAAGTACAGCTAGATTCATTTGAAAGACTTAAGAAGGAGGGATTGGGGGACCTCTTCCATGAGATATCCCCGATCGAGTCCTATAACAAGGGAATGAAGTTATTCTTCCCAAGCCGCGGTCCCGAATCCCAGCAGTGGGGTCTGAAATATTGGTTTGGCGAGCCGAAACATACCATAGAAGAATGCGTCGAACGGGATTTGACTTACGCAAGCCCGCTGTATGTTTCTGTTTTGCTTGCCGGTCCCGATGTGCCAGAGCCCATCAAACAGGATATCTTTCTGGGTGACTTCCCCGAAATGACCGACAAGGGGACATATATTGTCAATGGAACGGAACGCGTTGTGGTTTCACAGTTGATCCGCTCCCCGGGCGTTTACTTCGAAGCCCCTGCGGATCGAGCTACGGGACGTCTGCTTTCCATGGCCAAGTTGATCCCCGACCGTGGGGCTTGGATGGAGTTCGAAACCCGCAAATCGGATTACATCATCCTCAAATTCAACCGCAAGCGCACCGTTCCCATTACGGTGTTCCTGCGCGCCTTGGCTGCAGTCAGCGATGGGATCAAAGATTCCCCCATCAAACACGGCACCGACGAAGAAATCCTCTCTCTCTTCAAAGAGGTGGATAACAACCCCGACCGTCTCTTCATGGCATCCACCATCAAGCAGGAACCGGATTGGGACCTGAGCAACCATACCATCGCCGAAGCGGCGCTCATCGAATTCTTCAAAAAGATGAGACCCGGCGATCCTGCCACACTGGATAACGCCCGTCAATTCCTTGAGGAGCAGCTGTTCGATCAACGTCACTATGACCTCGAGCGTGTGGGGCGTTATAAATTGAATCAAAAACTCGATCTGAACATCCCGATCCCGCATCGTACGGTGACAAAAAGCGATATTCTCCGCCTTCTCCGCCGCATGATCCAGATAAACAACGGTGCCGAACGCTCCGACGATATCGACCATCTCGGCAACCGCCGCGTCAAAACGGTGGGTGAGTTGATCCAGAACAAACTGCGCATCGGTCTGCGCCGCATGGAACGCGTTATCAAGGAGCGCATGTCCATCCGCGATCAAGAACAGCTTTCGCCGGTGACCTTGGTGAATATTCGTCCTGTCGTCGCTGCTTTGCGCGAATTTTTTGGTTCATCCCAACTCTCACAATTCATGGATCAAACCAACCCTCTGGCGGAATTACGTCACAAGCGTACTCTCTCTGCGCTGGGTCCGGGCGGTTTGCGCCGTGAACGTGCCGGGTTCGATGTCCGCGACGTGCATCACTCGCATTACGGGCGCATTTGTCCGATCGAAACGCCTGAAGGTCCGAACATCGGCTTGATCGGCCGCCTTGCTTCCTTTGCGCGGGTGAACGAATACGGTTTCATTGAAACACCTTATCGCAAGGTATTTCGCTCGCTTCCCGCCGATAGTGATATCCTGGAAGGGCGTACCCTGCGCGAAGCGGTCTACGACCCGAAGTCTGAAGAACTGCTTTTCGAAGCAGGGACCGAGGTCGATTCAAAGACTGCCAAGCGGCTTTCTCGCTTGAATTCCGAAATTGCCATCGTTCCGTATGTCTCCGACGATGTCATTTACCTCTCCGCCGACGCCGAGGATAAATATACAATCGCCCAGGCGAACGCTACACTAACCGATAAAAAGGAATTTTCACGCGAACGCATTGCCTGCCGCTATCACTCCGGCTTCCTGTTTTCCAATGCTGAAAGCATCGACTTCATGGATGTGGCTCCCCATCAAGTCGTCGGTATTAGCGCCGCATTGATCCCCTTCCTTGAACACGACGACGCCAACCGCGCTTTGATGGGTTCGAACATGATGGCGCAGGCGGTTCCGTTGGTCCGCCCTGAAATCCCGCTCATCTCTACGGGGATGGAAAAACATGCGGCTCTGGACTCAGGTCAGGTCGTAGTGGCTGAAGCGGACGGCGAAGTGGTCTCTGTAACCGGATCCACCATCACCGTCAAAGAGAAAAGAAGCGGCAACCGCGTTTACCAGCTCCGTAAGTATCAGCGCTCCAACCAGAGCACCTGCATCGACCAGCGCCCCTCGGTCGTAAAGGGTCAGCTCATCAAGGCTGGCGACATCATCGCCGATTCGTCTTCCACGGATAACGGACAGCTTGCATTGGGTCAAAATGTCGTCATTGCTTTCCTCTCATGGGAGGGGGGCAATTTCGAAGATGCCATATTGCTTTCCGAACGTCTTGTTCAGGAAGACCGCTTTACTTCTGTTCATATTGAAAAATATGAAGTGGAAGCCCGCGATACCAAATTGGGACCTGAAGAGATCACCCGCGATATCCCGAACGTCGGCGATGACGCCATCAAGGACCTCGACGAAAACGGCATTATCCGTATCGGTGCGGAAGTCGGTCCGAACGACATCCTTGTAGGCAAGATCACGCCTAAAGGCGAGAAAGAACTCACCCCTGAAGAACGCCTGTTGCGCGCTATCTTCGGTGAAAAATCCCGCGATGTGAAAGACACTTCTTTGCGCATGCCTCACGGTGAACGCGGAAAAGTCGTTGATGTAAAGGTCTTCACCCGCGAAGAAAACTCCGACCTTGCCGCTGGTGTCGACACGATGGTTCGTGTTTCGGTTGCCCAGCGCCGCAAGATCACTGCCGGCGACAAAATGGCAGGGCGGCATGGTAACAAGGGTGTTGTCTCCAAAGTTGTGCCCGTGGAAGACATGCCTTTCCTTGAAGACGGCACGCCTGTCGATATCATCCTTAACCCGCTCGGTGTACCTGGTCGTATGAATATCGGTCAGGTGCTGGAAGTCCATCTCGGTTGGGCGGCAAAGCGCCTCGGCTATCGAGCCGTTACGCCTGTCTTCGATGGTGCCAGTGAAGAACAGATCGAATCCGAATTGGCGCGCGCCTGGATCGTGGATCAAGCCTGGAAGGAAGCTGGAGTCCGCGCATGGGAGTGGATCAAAGAGCAGGAGTATGACCCCACCACCATCGAAGATGACGATGAAGTTCGCCGCCTCTACCTGGAAGACTGGCTGGATAAGCGCCGCTACGATGTCTACAGCCTGAACGACTCGACGTATGCGCACCGCGCCACTGCCCGGGAATGGCTGCGAGAAAAAGGGTACGACAACCCTGATGATATTCTGCTCGAAGACCGCAATTTTGCGATCCGTGACCCCAAACTGGATGACCTGGCAATTACAGCGTGCCTGCGATTGTGGCTGGAGACCAACGGGGTGACCCGCCGTGTGGCTGAGGATAAAGTGAATGAAACTGCGCAGGAACTTGCCAAGGAACGCGGTATTCCGCTTCCCATCCTTGGAAAGCAAACATTGCGCGACGGCAAGACAGGCCTGCCCTACGACCAGCCTGTGACCGTGGGTGTCATGACCATTTTGAAACTGCATCACTTGGTCGAAGACAAGGTCCATGCGCGTTCGACGGGTCCCTACAGCCTCGTCACCCAGCAGCCGCTTGGCGGTAAGGCTCAGTTCGGTGGTCAACGCTTCGGCGAAATGGAAGTTTGGGCACTTGAAGCATATGGCGCTGCCCACACCCTGCAGGAAATGCTTACCGTCAAATCCGACGATGTTCAGGGACGTGTCAACACCTATGAGGCCATCGTGAAGGGCGAACCCATCGAAGAACCGAGCATCCCCGCATCCTTCCGCGTGTTGGTGAAAGAGTTGCAATCGCTTGGGCTGGCAGTCGAGGCGATCAACGAAAGCGGCGATGTGGTCAAGTTCGGTAAGGATGAAGAGAAGACCCATCCTCCGAAACATGACACGGGTTTGCTCAGCTTGGGTGAAGGCCAATCCAGAAAAAAGTAGTCGTTTTCCATTGACGCGGTAAAAATGGCATGATAAAATGCCATGCCTTTGTCAAGGAAAAGGGTGCGGCACTCTCTCCCGCCCCGAAAAAAACTGGCAGCTACAAATGAGGCCATCAGGGAACGTTGTGATGGTCTCATTTATTGCGAAAAAACAAAAATAAATCGTCGATTAGAAGAATTTGAAATCGGAGGCTGATCGTGCCGACAGTAAACCAGATGGTCCGCAAGGGCCGCAAAGACAAGAAATCGAAGAGCAAGGCTCCGGCTTTGCAGTTCACGTTGAACAGCTACAAGCAGCGCCGTTTCCGTCAGGATAAGGGTGCGCCTCAAAAGCGCGGCGTTTGCACCGTTGTGCGTACCATGACTCCCAAGAAGCCCAATTCGGCGCTCCGTAAGATCGCCCGTGTTCGTTTAAGCAACGGCATCGAAGTGACCGCTTACATTCCAGGTGAAGGGCATCAGCTGCAGGAGCACTCGGTTGTTCTTGTCCGCGGAGGACGTGTTAAGGACCTTCCCGGTGTGCGCTACCATATCGTGCGCGGCACGCTTGATACAACTGGCGTCGCGAATCGCAAGCAAGCCCGCTCCAAGTACGGCGCGAAGCGGCCCAAGTAATAAATGGAGTAACCCAGTCATGCGCAGAGCAAAACCCGAACGACGGGAACTTCTTCCCGATATCCGATACAACAGCATCAATCTCCAGGTCGTCATCCAGCATGTGCTGAAACGCGGCAAGAAAAGCGTTGCGGCCGGTCTGGTGTACGACGCCATGGATTTAATTAAAGAACGCACTGAAAAGAACCCGATGGAAGTCTTCGATACGGCGCTTAAAAATGTGGGACCCGTCATGGAAGTCCGCCCGCGGCGCGTGGGTGGCGCGACGTACCAGGTTCCGATGGAAGTATCCTCAGACCGTCGCACGACCCTGGCGATCCGCTGGATCCTCAGTTCTGCCCGTGAGCGTTCGGGGAAATCCTTTCCCGATAAGCTTGCCTCGGAATTGATCGACGCTTCGAACGAGACCGGGTCTGCGATCCGCAAACGTGACGAGACCCACAAAATGGCCGAAGCGAACCGCGCTTTCTCCCATTATCGAATTTAATTTTTTCTTAGTTGAAGGAACAGGTAACAGACAGCAATGGCACGCGTACATCCGCTCGAAAAGTATAGAAATATTGGCATTATTGCCCACATTGACGCCGGGAAAACCACCACCACCGAGCGGATCATGTTCTATACCGGTTTAACCCACCGGATAGGCTCGGTTGACGATGGTAATACTGTGACCGACTGGATGGTACAGGAGCGCGAACGCGGGATCACCATTGTTTCGGCTGCCGTCTCTGCGGAGTGGAATGGGTATCAGGTCAATATCATTGACACGCCCGGTCATATTGATTTTACCGCTGAGGTACAACGTTCCCTGCGCGTGTTGGATGGCGGTGTTGTTGTGTTCGATGCCGTTCAAGGCGTGGAGCCACAGTCTGAAACAGTCTGGCGTCAGGCAGACCGCTATGGCGTTCCGCGTATTTGTTTTGTGAACAAGATGGATCGCGTTGGTGCCTCCTATGACCGCACCATCGAAACTATCATCGACCGCCTCGGGGCTAACCCGATCCCGATGCAGGTACCGATTGGTTTTGAGGCGACCTTCAAAGGAGTAATCGATCTCCTCTCGATGCAGGCGATCGTTTGGGAGGATGATTTAGGCAAGGATCCCAAAGTCACAGAAATCCCGGCGGATATGAAAGAACAGGCTGAAGAAGCCCGCGCAAAGATGGTGGAAAAGATCGCGGAACTCGATGATGACCTCATTCATAAATTCCTGGAAGCGCAGGAAATTACAATACCGGAACTCAAAGCGGCGTTGCGTAAAGGCGTCATTGCCAATAAGGCAACCCCCGTTTTTTGTGGATCATCGCTTAAGAATAAAGGCGTCCAGGCAATGCTCGATGCAGTTGTGGATTATCTGCCCTCACCAATGGATAAGCCGACGATTGCCGCTTCCGAACCAGGTAACCCTGAGAAAACATTTGAGCTTCCCACAGTTGATGACGCGCCTTTGAGCGCTCTTGTGTTCAAGATCGTAACCGATCCGTATGTCGGGCGCCTTGCTTATATCCGTGTTTATTCCGGTGTGTTGAGCCAGGGTCAAACGGTTCAAAACAGCACCAAGGGCAAGAAGGAACGCATTGGTCGTCTGTTGAAAATGCATGCTGATCGCCGCGAAGACATTACAGAAATCCGCGCAGGTGATATTGGTGCTGTATTGGGTTTCAAAGACAGTTTTACTGGCGATACCCTTTGTGATAATAAGGCACTCGTCCTTGAAAGCATTTCATTTCCCGAACCTGTTATTTCCATTGCCATTGAACCGAAGAGTTCCAGCGACCAGGAAAAGATGGGTGAGGCACTTCGCAAGCTTGCTGAAGAAGATCCCACATTCCGTGTAAATTCAGACGATAGTACTGGCCAGACCATTATCCGCGGTATGGGCGAACTTCATCTCGACATTATCGTCGATCGTCTCCTGCGCGAATTCAAAGTACAGGCGAACGTCGGCACTCCACGCGTTGCATATCGCGAATCGATCACGAAGCCGGTTAAGGAAGTTAATTACAAGTACGCAAAGCAAAGCGGTGGCAAGGGGCAATACGGCCATGTTGTATTCTCGCTTGAGCCGGGCGAACGCGGAAGCGGCATCGTATTCGAGAACAAGATCGTCGGTGGTGCAATTCCGAAAGAATACATCAACCCGGTCGAAAAAGGTTTCCGTGAGGCATGTGAAAGCGGTGTTCTTGCCGGTTATCCGGTTGTGGATGTGAAGATCACCCTGTTCGACGGGTCTTTCCACGAAGTTGACTCGAGTGAAATGGCATTCAAGCTTGCCGCTTCGATCGGTTTCAAGGAAGGCGCTCATAAGGCAAATCCCATTCTTCTTGAGCCGATGATGAAAGTGGAAGTTGTCGTGCCTGAGGAATATCTCGGTGATGTGATGGGGCAGATCAACAGCCGCCGCGGCCTAATCCAGGGCATGGATGTCCGCCCCGGAAACGCGCAGGCGATCCGCGCGATGGTTCCGTTGGGTGAGATGTTCGGGTATGCCACCCAACTTCGTTCTGCTACACAGGGGCGCGGTGTCTTTAGTATGGAATTCGACTACTACGCGCCAGTCGCGCAGTCGGTTGCCGAAGAAATTTTGAAATCATAACGGTTTTTGGATAATCAAGGAGCATCATTATGGCGAAAGGAAAGTTTGACAGGAGCAAGCCGCATTTGAACGTAGGGACGATGG
>ERZ761607.602-NODE-602-length-58433-cov-42.219535_pt1 | contig 58433 bp, 50 predicted proteins | sample MGYA00511164_ERZ761607 | MGnify/ENA primary metagenome ERZ761607 (study PRJEB28899, sample SAMN02445080) | bioreactor sludge metagenome | biome: EBPR sludge | place: Australia: Brisbane, Thorneside Wastewater Treatment Plant | collected 2011-06-22 ...
CGTCGCGACCTAGAGCTGCATGCCGAGCAGGTTCCAGCGCCACAGCAGCCAGGTGGCGAGCGCCAGCATCGCCACGCCGAGCACGTGGCCCAGGCGGGCACCGGCCCGCCAGCGGCTGCGCAGCACCGCGGGTAGGGCGAGCAGCTCCAGCGCAGTGGTCGCCGCGGCCACGGAGAGCGCCAGCAGGGCCCACCAGGCGGCGCCCGTGGGCCAGTCGAACACCAGGCCGTTGCCGCGGCCAGCCAGGTCGAGGCCGGCGCGCACGGCCAGCGCCACCGCGACCAGCCAGGCAACCGCGCCGGCCAGGCGCAACGCCCGCACCGGCGCCAGCCCCGGTCGTGCCGGCAGTCGCCGCCGGCTGCCGCGTCGCGCCGCGCCGGCCAGGCGGATCGCGCCGACCAGGGCGGCGAGTCCCAGCGCGCCGGCCAGGACCGTGGTGCGATCCCAGAACGCGACCCGGACATGGCGCTGGATGCCCGGGCTGGCGACGAAGGCGGTGGCGCGGCCGTCGCTGCCGACCTCGAAGGCGACCCGCAGGTTGCCGTTGTCCTGGCGGAACACGGAGCCCTGCTCGGGCAGCAGGCGCAGCGACCGGCTGCCCATGCGCAGGCGCAGCGCGCCGTCGCCGTCGGCATCGACCCGGGCGTCGCCGGACAGCTGCATCACCGCCGACTCCGCGCGCCTGTGGGCCCGCCGGTTGCCGCGGTAGTCGCCCGCGTAGCGCGCCAGGCTCGCGGCGTCGGCGGCCGGGGCCAGGACGGGCGGTCGCGCCGAGGGCTGCACGTGCTCGACGATGGCGCGCACGATGTCGGCCACCGCGCCGCGCGCGTTGTCGCTGTTGGCGCTGACGAACACGCCCAGGTCCAGCTCGGGCAGCAGGGCCATGGCGGTCATGAAGCGCAGGGTGGCGCCGCCGTGGCCGTAGGCCTGGTACGGCCCGAAGCGCTCGCTGAGGAAGCCGTGCAGGACCGGCGGCGCGCCGGCGGCGTTGGCGAACAGCGGCTCGCGCATGGCCGCCGCGACCCCGGGCGGCAGGATGCGCACGCCGTCCAGCGCGCCATCGGCCAGGTGCGCGCGCATCCAGCGCGCCATGTCGGCGGCCGTCGACGAGGCGGCGCCGGCCGCCGCGCCATGGCTGACGAACTCGAAGCCGCGCGGCGTCGCGATGCCGCCGGACACCTCGAAGCCGTCGGCGAGGCGGGCCTCCAGGCGCGCGTCGATGCGGCGCGGGTCGCCGGCCGGCAATGGTTCCCGGAAGGTGGTCGAGGCCATGCCGAGGGGCCCGGTCAGGTGCCGCTCGACGTAGTCCTCGAAGGGCATGCCTGCGACCTGGGCGATCAGCGCGCCGAGCAGGGCGACACCATAGTTCGAGTACACCGCGGCCGTGTCGGGCGCGCGTACCCGTGCCGGCCGGTGCCGCTGCAGGTAGTCGGCGGGCGCCAGCACGGCCTCGGCCTCGCGCTCGAACAGGTGGCCCAGCGCCGTGTCCTCGAAGCCGGCGGTGTGGCCGAGCAGGTGGCGCACGCGCACCGGCTCGGCCCAGCCCTGGTCGGGGATGCGCAGCGGCTCGGGCAGGTGGTCGTTGACCGGGTCGTCCAGGCCGATGCGGCCCTGCGCGACCAGCTGCATGGCCGCGGTGTAGGCGAAGGTCTTGCTGACCGAGCCGATCCGAAACAGGCTGGCCTCGCCGTCGGCCGGGCGTTCGGGATCGACGCCGGCGCGACCCCAGCCGCGCGCCAGGCGGACGCGGTCGTGCTGGACCACGCCGACCACCACACCCTCGAGCGGCGTGCGCAGGCGCAGGCCCTCGACCAGGCCATCGACGAAATCCGCCAGACGCAGGTCGGCCTGGTCTCGCGCTTGCGCGGCCGCCTCGTCCGCGGGCGCGATCTGCGCCGGCTCCGTGGGCGCCGGCACGGGGGCAGGCGCCTGCGCCTCGGCGAGGGGCGGGCCGCCCGCAACGAACATTGCGGCCAGTGCGCATACCAGGCGGCGGGCGGATGGACGGCGCATCGCGACTCTCCCTGCGGCGCGGCGAGTGTAGCGGGCGCGCCGCGCGCGGGCCGTGCCGCAGTGCCCGGTTCAGGCCGGGTCGGTCGCGGTGGCCGGTGCCGGCTCGCCCGCCACCACCGCCAGCAGCTCGGTGCCGTAGCGCGCCAGCTTGGCGGCACCGACGCCGTGCAGGCCGGCCAGGGCGTCCAGGCTGTCCGGCGCGGCATCGGCGATGGCCTGCAGGGTGGCGTCGTGGAACACCACATAGGGCGGCACGTTCTGGGCCTTGGCGGTGCGCGCGCGCCAGGCGCGCAGCGCCTCGAACAGGGCACCGCCGCGGGCGTCCAGGGTGGCCGCGGCGGCCGGCTTCGGTCGCCGGCTGCGGCCGCCGGCACGGGCCGCGGGGCGGCGCAGCAGCACCGCCTGCTGGCCGCGCAGCACCGGGCCGGCGGCCTCGGTCAGGTGCAGCGCGCCGTAGCCGGCGATGTCGATCTCCAGCAGGCCCAGCGCGACCAGCTGGCGCAGCACCGCGCGCCAGTCGCGTTCGTCGAGGTCGGCGCCGACGCCGAAGGTCGGCAGGCCGTCGTGGCCCTGCTGGCGGACCTTGTCGGTGGCCTTGCCGCGCAGCACGTCGATCAGGTGGCCGGCGCCGAAGCGCTGGCCGGTGCGCCAGGCGGCCGACAGCGCCATCCGCGCGGCCTGGGTGCCGTCCCAGGACTGCGGCGGGTCCAGACAGGTGTCGCAGTTGCCGCAGGGCCGTTCCAGGCGTTCCCCGAAATACTCCAGCAGCACCTGGCGGCGGCAGCGCAGGGACTCGCAGTAGCCGACCAGGGCGTCCAGCTTGCGGATCTCCACCCGGCGCCGCTGTTCCAGCCGGGCGCGGGTCTCCTCGTCGATGTCGTCGCCGGCCTCGGCCAGCGGCTGGTCGATGAAGCGGCGCAGGTTGACCACGTCGGCCATGCCGTGGCACAGCCAGGCCTGCGCCGGCTCGCCGTCGCGGCCGGCGCGGCCGGTCTCCTGGTAGTAGCCCTCCATCGACTTGGGCAGGTCCAGGTGCGCGACGAAGCGCACGTCGGGCTTGTCGATGCCCATCCCGAAGGCGATCGTCGCGACCATCACCACGCCGTCCTCGCGCAGGAAGCGGCGCTGGTTGGCGGCGCGCTGGGCGGCGTCCATGCCGGCGTGGTAGGGCAGCGCCTCGATGCCGTGCCCGGCCAGCGCCAGGGCGGTCTCGTCGACGCGCCGCCGGGACAGGCAGTAGACGATCCCGGATTCGCCGCGGTGCCCGGCCAGGAACGCCAGCAGCTGGCGCTGCGGGTTGTCCTTGTCGACCACGCTGTAGCGGATGTTCGGGCGGTCGAAGGAGCTGGTGAAGCAGGCGGCGTCGGCCAGCTCCAGGCGTTCGACGATCTCGGCGCGGGTCGGCGTGTCGGCGGTGGCGGTCAGGGCGATGCGCGGCACCTGCGGCCAGCGCGCGTGCAGCACGTCGAGCTGCCGGTATTCGGGCCGGAAGTCGTGGCCCCACTGCGACACGCAGTGCGCCTCGTCGATCGCGAACAGCGCGACCTCCACCTGGTCGAGCAGGTCCAGGCAGCGCGGCGTGAGCAGCCGTTCCGGCGCGACGTAGAGCAGGTCGAGGGCGCCGGCCAGCAGCCGGCGCTCGACCTCGGCCGCGGCCTGGCCGTCCAGGCTGGAGTTCAGGCAGGCCGCCGCGACGCCGAGCTGGCACAGGGCGTCCACCTGGTCCTGCATCAGCGCGATCAGCGGCGACACCACGATCCCGGTGCCCGGCCGCACCAGGGCCGGCACCTGGTAGCACAGCGACTTGCCGGCCCCGGTCGGCATCAGCACCAGGGCGTCGCCGCCGCCGACCACGTGCTCGATGATCGCCTGCTGCTGGCCGCGGAAGGCGTTGAACCCGAAGACGCGATGCAGGATGTCGGCGGCACGTTCGCTCATGCGCGCAAGGCTAGCAAACCCGGCGTCGCGGGCCGTCGGCGGAATTCCGGGAAGGACGCCGGAGTCTTCCTGCACGCGGATGGGTGGGGGAGGAATGAGCGCGCGCGTCCGCGGCCAGTCCGTTACCGGCCGCCTCCGGACAGCTGCTGGCGGTGCCCCCCCCCGGTCGATCGGCGAGCGTAGGTTGGCGGACAGGATCAACCTGGCATCCGGTCCCCGATCAAGCCTCATGAACCCCTCGCGGCGGGACCTTGCCCCTGTCCTGTTCCGGATGTCTGTTCGCCGTGTGGAACAAGAGAACATGATGCCCGGTCACGTGGTAGCCTGCGACGCGCTCGGGCGAGAAAAGGCAACGACCATGCATCGCACTTGGCTGCTTCTGGTGCTGGCGGTTGGCACGACCACCATCGCACCGGCGCGTGATTGGCAGCCGATTGGCCCCTGGGGCGGGTTCGATTTCGCTCTGAAGGCGCCCGATCGGTCGGGGCAGCGGGTCTACGCCAATGGAAACGGGGGTCTGTTCCGGACCGACGATCGCGGCGGGCTATGGGTCCGCCTGGTCGCATCGGAGGACGGTCGGTTCGCCTACGGCGAGAGCCTATTCGCCGTCAGCCCGGCCGATCCTGATGCGCTGCTTGCGGTGACGGGTGGTGCGGCAGGCGTGGTTTATTCGTCGGATGGCGGAGCGAACTGGCGCACGGTGTTCCAGCTGGACCCATCCTCGGCAACGCGCGTCACCGCGGTCGCCCTGGGTCAGGTAGATGTCAATTGGCTGGTGGTGTTCACCGCGGAGTATGGGGCGAACCCCAGGTACCCGCGGCAGTTCCGCAGTCAGGACGGTGGGCTGAGCTGGACCAGCCGGTCGATAGGCGTTCCCCCGACCCATGGATGCACGCCCGATACGACCCGGACCCACGCCGTCACCGCGGCCGTCTTCGATGTTTCGGTGACCGGCAAGCTGTATGCATCGACCGTGCTTCAGTGTGCGGGCGGCAGCCAGATCGTCCGCTATGACCTGTGGTCGGATCAAGGGGGCGCCCAGGAGGTCATTGCCGCCGAATCAGTCGAGTATCCCTTCGCCATCCGGAACTCGGACATCGGCCAGTCCGGCGCCTACCTCTACTGGCGCAGGTCGGGCTGGTTCTCGCGGGTCGCCGTGGACGGGTCGGGCAGCGTGGCGCTGGCCCCGGAAGCCCGGGCCATGTCCGTGGCGGATGGCCACGTGCTGGCCGGCACCCAATTCGACCTGCTCTCGTCCACCGATGGCGGCGCCACGTGGACCGGTCTGGGCGATGCGAGCTTCTTCCGGGGCCTGGCGCAACCTTTCGCGTTCAGTTCGGTGCGCTTCGACAATGGCGACATCCTCGCTTCGAACCGGTTCGGTGTCTTGCTGAAGCCCGAAGCGGCACCGTGGCAGTCCCGTTCGCGAGGCCTCGGCGGGACCCCGGTGGCCGCCATGCGGGTGAGTCCGGATGGATCGCGCATTTGGGCCAGTACCCGGGGCTCCCAGTTCTCCTACCACGGCGCCTATCCGGGCAGCATCTTCCAGCACACGTCGGACGCGGGCCAGAGCTGGCACGCAGCGACCGTGGAGGAAATGCCGTTCGAACTGAACCGGATACTCGTCGACCCCGATACCGAGTCGGCAACGGGCGGCGCCGTGCTCTACGGGTCGGGAAGGCGTTGCCAGAACTACTGCCAGCCGCAGATCGGCGATGGATTCGGCATCTACAAGAGCACCGACGATGGCGCAACCTGGTCGTACATGCCTGGCCCGGGTCTGACTTCGTACGCGAACGCACCGGCGATCGCTGGCGACTTTCTCGCAGGGACGACAGGCCATCGAACTCTCCTGGCCCTGGCGGGCAATGGCACGCAAGGCGTATTCAGGTCGCCGGATTCGGGCGCGACCTGGAGCAGCTCCAGCTTGGGTTTGCCCGCGCCGGTTCCGGTGCCCCCGGAGACGCCTCGCGGCCTGGACCTGATCGCCTCGCCCCTGCACTCCGGTACCTACTACCTCGGCGCCACCATCGAGTGGCAGCCCTCGGTACAGATTCACCCCACCTTGCCCGCCGGCGTCTTCCGCACACTCGACCACGGTGCCAGCTGGGAACATGTTTCCGACGGCCTGCCCGTGATCGCCCCGGGCGCCTCGGCGACGGGTGTTTTCAGGCTGGCGGCGCACCCGGCCGCCTCGCAGAGGCTGTGGGCGGTGACCTACGAGCGCAACGAGTTCAACGATTTCGTGAACAACCGGGTCTTCCGGACCGATGACGGCGCCGAAACCTGGTTCGAATCGGGTGCCGGCTTGCCGGCCGGGCAGTGGTGGGCGATCGCGGTGGAGGAGCAACGGCCGGATTACGTGTACGTCAGTGGCAGCGAAGGCGTCTTCTACTCCAGGAACGGCGGATCGGGCTGGCAGCGACTGGGCAGTCTTGCGCTCTCCATGACTACGGCCCTGAGCGTCAATGAAACCGGTGTGTATGCGGGTGGCCGCTTCGGCATCCATCGCATCGACCGCCCCGAGACCCCAGACGGCGTTTTCGATTCGGGCTTTGAGGTTGACTGACTTGCGGCCGTTCGCTTGCGGTGCGGAGCCTGCTCCGGCGTCCAGGAGGACTCGGTGCCGCCAAACACCCCGCACTGGGCGACATGGGTCGGATCCCGGGTTCGGGCGTGGGCCTGTCGAGGTGAGGTTGGCCGTGCCCCTGCGACCCCGAGCGGCCGCCCGCGACGCAACCTCTCCATGCGGGACAGTCGCGCGGGGCAGTGTGCCGGGGCGTGTCGTATCCTGCCGCGACCGAAGCCCGAAATGAAGTCGCGGATGTCGCGGATCTCGCGGATGCCCCGGAACCCTGCAGGCACGGATCAGCTCGGATGACCGAGCCCGACAACTACCGACCGCCGCGCCAGAACGGCAGGACCGCGGAGACCGCCGCCGACCGCCGGTTCGGCACCGGCGTGCTGGTCCTGGTGGTCCTGGCCCTGGCCTGGCCGTGGTACGCCTGGTTCGTCGGGGACCTGCTCGATCGTCGAAGGCTGGCGCTGGAGGCGGCGCGGATGGAGACGGCGCTCGCCGGGCAGGCGGAGCAGGCGCGGCAGGCTTCGGAGCTGGCAAGGCAGGGCCGCCTCGCCCGGGAGCGCGAGCGGCGCGTGGCGGCCGTGCGGGTCGCCGGCGTCAGCGATGCCGCCGACGCGCCCGTGGTCATCGCCAGGCTCGGCGAGGCCAGCCTCGAGGAGGCGCGCGAGACCCTCTGCCGCCAGGCCGGCGAATGGCTGCGGCGGCCGATCGCAGGCAGCCGCTTGCGCATCCAGCGCCACAATGGTGGTCGACCGGCCACCGATGCCGGCACCCTGCACTGTCCCTAGCCTCGCTCTCGGGCGCGCGCGGGCGCGATCCGCGGCGTCATCCGGCGCCGGCCTGGATGGCAGGGGTGCGTGACTCGATTGCCAGCGCGGGCGGACCCCACGTGCGATCGCATGTCTGCGCTCAGGGCTGGAATCCGTCGTGGAATATCGTGTCGACGTGCCGGAACTCGGCGGTGATCGTGCGGGGTCCGGCGTGCTGGAAGGTGCAGGGACCGGCGCCTGCCAGGGGGCAGGTGTTGCGCCAGCCGACGAACATCGAGTCGGGCGCCGGTGCCGGTTGCAGCGTGACCGTGGTGCCCAGCCCGAACAGCACCGAGCAGACCGTCCCGCAGGCGATGCCGCCAGGGGAGCTGAGCACGGTTCCGGAGCCGTTGCCGACCTTCGCCACCTGGACTGCCTTGTGGGTGTCACGTTCGCGGCCGAACCAGATGCTGCGGATGCGGTTGTTGGGAAAGCCGTTGACCAGGTGTCGGGTGCGCCCGGCGCCCAGCCATGTACGCGGGTGCGGGGCGTGGGGAATGCTGCCGTTGTAGTCGCCCCACTGGTTGTGGGCGCCGGCGTTGCTGCTGCCGGCACCGTAGATCTCCCAGCCGTTGCCGGGTGGCGGCGGAGTGAGGTCGTCCCACAGGGTGAAGGTCACCGTCGGGTGCGCGGTGCCGCCGAGCAGGTCGATGACGCCGCCCAGGTGGCCGGCCTCGTTCACCGCGAACGCCGGATACAGCCAGGCGGCGGTCGTGTTGAAGATGTCCGGCTGCGACACCAGGGCCAGGTTGCTGCGGTTGAACAGGGCGACGCGGATGAACGGGTAGGGCCGGGCGGCGCCCACCGAGCCGCTGTTCCAGGCGAACCCCACCTGGCTGTTGGTCAGCCACGCCGACTGCATGCGCAGGCTGGCCCGGCCGCACGGGTTGCCGCCGTCCGGCCCGGGGCAGCTGAAGCTGCTCGACGAGGCGGCCAGTCCGGTGATCGTGCGGGAGGTCAGCGAGGTCGAGGCTTCCGGCCAGGTGATCAGGTTCATCGAGCTGGTGCCGCGCACCGCGCCGAAGTACATGGTGGTCGAACCCGGGCGGCTGCCGACGGCGTGCGCACCGTGCACCGGAATGACGCTGCCGACATCGGCCTGCAGCACGTACCGGTAATTGAATCCCTGGCCGCTCTGCAGTTGCGCCAGGGGGATGCGCACGATCACGGAGCCGGCGAAGGTGTCGTTGGTGGTGGTGAAGAGGTTGGAGGTGAAGTACAGGAAGTTGGCGCTGAGCTGCATGTACGGGAAATCCAGCCAGACGCCGGTGCGCCCGAAGTCGGCGCGCGTGAAGTCCCAGTACCACCAGTTCGTGCTGCTGCCCGGCACCAGCGCCGCCAGCCGCACGCCGTTGGTGGCGCTGCTGGTCGCGCCCGTCTTGTTGTACTGCAGGTACCAGAACACCGTGCCCTGGCCGCCGGAGGAATGCACGACGCGCTGGTCGCAGCAGAAGCCGGCGGCGAACGCGCCGGTGGTCGGGAAGCGCGTGTAGGGGTCGACGAAGCCCCGGGTCTGGCCGTGGTCGGTGGACAGGCTGGCGAACCAGTTGAAGCTCTCGAACACCAGGGCGCCGCGGCTGCCGACGCTCGGCTCGGCGACCGCCGAGATCGAGCCGGTGGCGTCGTAGGACACGCTGCGCAACAGCCGGGCCGTCCCCGGCGCGCGCTCGGGCGCGCGCAATGCGCTGGCGGCGACGGCGTCGAACGGCGCCGCCTGCGGATCCTCCGCCAGCGCCGGCCCGAGCTGCCCCAGGCGTTCCTGGAAGGCGCGCAGGTATTTCGAGTGCGGCGGCACGTCCGGTGGCGTCGCCGATGGCTCGAGCACCGCGGTGGCCGGCGCCGGCGCGGTGCCGACGCCGGACTGCAGGATCAGCGCCGGGCCCGGTTCGGCGGCGGTGGCTGCCGGTCCGCACAGAAGTGCCGCGAGGGCGAGGAGCGGAAATGCATGCTGCGGGTGCAAGGTCATCGTGGATCCCTCCGGATTGGATTGCCGGCCGGACTGGCCCGCCTTCCCTGGATGGCTTCGAGGAGCAGGCGGAGGGCCTGCTGTCCCACCGCGATGAAGATCCGTTGCCCGGCCAGCCGGCGCCGGAAGGGTGGTCGCCGAAAGTCGGAGCCTCTCGGCTCGCGTGCAGGCGGACCGGCACGACATGGGAAGCCGGAACCGGGGCCCCCAGCCCCGAGGCTCGATCTGCGCCCCTGTCCTCCTCCGCCGGCCCGGCCCAGTGGCCAGACTCAGCCACGCTCCACAACCAGGCCCGCCGTCCCCTCCGGGCGCTTCCGTTGGCGCCACGGCACCGGATCTCTCCCCTCCCCGCACGCGGGCGACGTGCAGGCCCGCCGATGCCGGGGTCGTCGCGGTCCAGCGCGTGATCCTGCGGCCGCGCCGGCGGCGCAGCATCGCCAGTTTCGTCGGCACTGGCGCGCCAACGCGCGGATCGACCTCTGGCCGGTACGCGGCTGCCGACGGCTGCCGGGCCAAGGAGGTGGAAACGGTGTGCCCGGGCCCAGACCAACCGGTGTCATCCCGGCAACGGCCCGCGAGCGCCGAAGGCGCCGGCCAGGACGGCTCGGGTTCCGCCGCCGGCGAAGGGTGAGGTCGCACCCGCAACGAGCAGGTGCACCAACCGGCGCCGATTCCCCTCGGACGCTTTCCAGGCGTGTCCGGCTCCGCTCCGTGACTACCGCTCGTCCGCAACCAGCCTGCGCCCCCGGCGGCCGCCCGGGCCACCCTGGGGATCCGTCGAGCCGTGTTACCGCTCGCGGTCGCGCAGCTCGCCGAAGCGCAGGTACAGGGCCGGCAGCACGATCATGTTCAGCGCTGTCGAGCTGAGCAGGCCGCACAGGATGACGATGGCCATGGGCGCCTGGATCTCGCTGCCGGGCTGGCCGCCGGACAGCGCCAGCGGCACCAGGGCCAGCGCCGTGGCCAGGGCGGTCATGGTGATCGGGATCAGCCGCTCCACCGCGCCGCGTCGCACCCGCTCCCGGGGGTCTGCAACACCTTCCTGGATCCCCAGATGGTGGATGTGGGCGACCAGCATCACGCCGTTGCGGGTGGCGATGCCGAACAGGGTGATGAAGCCAATGATCGAGGCGATGGAGAGGATGCCGCCCGACAGCCAGACCCCGGCGACGCCGCCGGCCAGCGCCAGCGGCAGGTTGAGCATCACCAGCAGCGCGTCGCGCGGCGATCCGAAGGCCAGGTACAGCAGCAGGAAGATGCCGACGACGACCACCGACCCGAGCAGCATCAGGGTGCGCGACGCCGCCTGCGCGCTCTCGAACTGGCCGCCATACTCGACGTGGTAGCCGGCCGGCAGGGCGATGTTGGCGGCGATGCGCTCCCGTGCCTCGGCCACCACGCTTTCGAGGTCGCGGCCGGCGACGTTGGCCATGACCACGATGCGCCGCTGCACGTTCTCCCGACCGATCAGGTTGGGGCCGCGGTCGCGGCGGACATCGGCCAGCGCCGCCAACGGGACGCGCGCACCCGAGGGCGTCCGGACCAGCAACTGCTGCATCGCCTCCAGGCTGTCACGGGCGGCGTCGGGATAGCGCACGACCAGGTCGAAGCTGGCATCGTTCTCGAGCACCCTGGATACGGTGGTCCCGAAGAACGCCGTTTCCAGGACGTGTCCCACCTGCCCGATGGTCAGGCCATGGCGGGCGATCGCCGACCGGTCGAAGGCGATGGTGATGAACGGCACCTCGGCCTGCTGCTCCAGCGCCACGTCGACAGCTCCCGGAACCTCCGCCACCTCCGCCTCGATGCGGGCCCCGAAGCGGCGCAGCTCGGCCAGGTCCGGTCCGAACAGCTTGATGGCGATGTTGGCGCGGGTGCCGGACAGCATGTGGTCGATCCGGTGCGAGATCGGCTGGCCGATGACCACGTTGGCACCGGCGATGCCGGAGAATTCGTTGCGCAGGTCGGCCAGGAACCGTTCCTTGCTGCGCTCGCCCATGGCGAGCGTGACCTCGATCTCCGAGGCGTAGATCTCCTGGGCATGGGGGTCGCGTTCGGCGCGCCCGGTACGGCGACCGGTGGCGACCACTTCCGGTTGCTCCAGCAGCACGGCCTCGACGCGCCCGGCCAGGGCTTCGGACTGTTCCAGCGCCGTGCCCGGCAGGGTCACCACGTTCACCGTCAGGCTGCCCTCGTTGAACTCCGGCAGGAAGGCCCGCCCGGCGCCGGCCAGCGCCAGGACGGTGGCGACGATGCCGAGTGCGGACAGCAGGGCGACGGTCCGCCAGCGGTCGACGACGGCGTCGAGCAGCGGCGCGTACAGGCGCTTCATGGCGACCGACAGCCGGCTTTCGCGGTCCTTGCGCACGATCGCCGAACCGGGCAGCCACCAATGGCTCAACACGGGCGTGATCGTCACAGCCACCAGCAGGGAGGCGAGCAGCGCCACCACGTAGGCGAAGCCGAGCGGCTGCATCAGCCGGCCCTCGACGCCGGTCAGGAAGAAGATCGGCACGAACACCAGGACGATGATGATCGTGGCGAACACCACCGAGCCCTGGATCTCCCGGGTGGCGGCGTAGACGACCGCGGCCACCGCGCGCCGGTCGCCGCTGGGCCGGGCACTGTTCTCGCGCAGGCGGCGGACGATGTTCTCGACCACGATGATGGCGTCGTCGACCAGGGCGCCCAGGGCGATCGCCATGCCGCCCAGGGTCATGGTGTTGATGCCGATGCCGATCGCCTTCATGGCCAGGATGGCGACCACCAGCGACAGCGGGATCGCCAGCAGGGTGATGGCGGTGGCGCGTGCGCTGAGCAGGAAGGCGAACACGATGGCGATGACCAGGATGGCGCCATCGCGGACCGCCGCCGTCAGGTTGCCGATGCCGACCTCGATGAAGTCGGCCTGGCGGAACAGGTTGCCGGCGATGACCATGCCTTCCGGCAAGGTCGCCTGGATGTCGGCCAGCACCGCGTCGATGGTGCGGGTCAGCGCAAGGGTGTTGGCACCGGGCTGTTTCTGGATGCCGATCACCACCGCTGGCCGGCCGTTGTGGCTGGCGCTGCCGCGCTTCGGCGCCGCACCCAGCCTCACCTGCGCCAGGTCGCGCACCAGCACCGGCCGGCCGCCGCGCTCCACGACGTGGATCGCACCGATGTCGTCGAGGCTGCGCACCCGGCCGATGCCGCGGATCAGGAATTCCTGGCCGTTCTCGACATGGAACCCGGCCGAGATGTTCCGGTTGCTGCCGGCGAGGGCGTCGACCAGCTCGTCCAGGGCGACATCGAAGTCGGCCATCCGCGCCGGGTCGATGACCACCTGGAACTGCCGGGTATCGCCGCCATTGGGAATGACTTCGGCAATGCCGGGCACGGCCAGCAGCCTCCGCCGCAGCACCCAGTCCGCCGCTGTCTTCAGCTCCATCAGGTCATGACGGTCCGAATGCAGGGCGATGAACATGATCTCGCCCATGATCGAGGCGACCGGCGCCAGCACCGGTTCCGGACTGTCGGGCGGCAGGCTGCCGCGCACCGTCTGCACGCGCTCGGCGACGATCTGCCGGGCCTGGTAGATGTCCGTGCCCCAGTCGAACTCGACCGTGATCACGCTGATGCCGATGGCGTTGTTCGAGCGCACGCGGCGAACGCCGGCGGCGCCATTGAGCGCGGTCTCCAGCGGGAAGGCGATCAGGGTCTCGACCTCCTCGGGGGCCATGCCGTGCGCCTCGGTGACCACCGTCACCGACGGCGCGGTGAGGTCCGGGAACACATCGACCGGCATCCGCGTCGCTTCCAGTGCGCCCCACCCCAGCAGCAGCAGCGCGCCGGCGTGCACGAAGACCCGGTGCGCCAGCGACCATTCGATCAGTCTTGCGATCATCGTCGTTCCCGTCAGTGGGCGTGACCGTGACCCATGGCCTCGGGCGTGGCGGCGGCCTGACGGATCCTGATCGCGCCCTGGGTGACCACGCGGTCGCCGGGCGCCAGCCCGGAAAGGACCTCGAAGCGGTCGCCATCGCGCAGCCCCAGGGTCACCACGACACGGGAAAAGGACTCGCCGTCGCGCTGCACGTACACCACGCGCGCGCCGCCGTCGTCGATCAGGGCGGAGGCCGGAACGCTCAGCGCCTCGCGTGTCGTCCCGGTGAATATCCGCGCATCCACGCGCTGGTTGAGCACCAGCGTCGCAGGCGGGTCCGTGAAGGAAAGGATCACAGGCACCGTGCGCGAGAGCGGATCGATCATGCCGCCGACGCCGATCAGTTCGCCGTTGCCGCCGACATCGATGCGCAGGATCTGCCCGCTGCCGGGCAGCACGAACTCGGCGCCCGTGGGGCTGCGCAGTCGTGCGGCGTCGATGTCGGCGACGTCGGCGGCCAGCCACAGCGTCGTGGGATCGACCACATGGAACAGGGCGTCGCCCTCGGCGACCGTCGCACCCTGGCCGACAGGGACCCGGGCGAGCACGCCGGTCATCGGTGCCTGCAACGGAATTCCGGCGCCGGTGCCGCCGGAACGATAGGCGGACTGCCTTTGTTGTGCGGCCCGAAGCTGCGCCTGCGCGATGCGGTCGGCAGCCCGTGCCTCGGCCACCCGCCGCTCGGCGACCGCCTCGTCGGCGAACAGCGATTCCATGCGCATGCGTTCCGCGTGCGCCAGGATGGCCGCCTGTCGCGCCCGGGTCAGGTCGGCGTCCAGCGACCCGATGTCGGTGCCGGTGCCCAGTCGCGGTACCAGCATGGCCAGCACTTGCCCTTGCATGACCCGCTGGCCAATGACCGGGAAGCCCGCGGCGGTTCCGACCAGCCGGCCGGGTGCCGGCGCCGCGACCAGGAACTCGCCGTCGCCTGCCGCGCGCACGGTGGCGGGCGCGGGGACCGATTCCCGCAGCGTACGCGGGCGGACCGCCTCGTGGGCGAACGGCGGTTGCCATTGCTGTTCCTTGAGGAAGCCGATGTCGCCGGCCGGGGCGGCGCCGGCGGTGCCGGGCGCGGCCGCCGCCGCTGCGGCGTCGGCGAACACGGTGATGGCGCCCAGTTCGTGCCGCGACGACAGGCCCGGGGACTCGACCAGCACGCTGAGCTGCCGCTCGCCGACCGCCCGCGGCACCACGACCGGCGTGAACAGCCCGGCGCGGGTTGGTGCCCTTACCCGGAAGCGCTCGGGCGGCGCCTGGCCGCCGCTCAACCGCACCTCGACCATGCCCGCGCTGACCGGGGAGAAGTCCGCCAGGCGGGTGAAATGGGCCGCAAACGTGGAGGACCGGCCGGCGACCAGCGGCGGGAACTCGACGAACAGTTCGGCGTCGTCGGAGTAGTGGGTGACCACGACGGGCGCCGGCGTCGCCGCCGGCTGGCCGCTCTGCCCGCCGCCGCCGCACCCCGCGGTCAGGGCGAGCGACAGGCATGCCACCACCAGCCAGGGCCTGGCGGCGTCAGTGCCCATGGTCGTGGTCGCCGTCGTGCCTGTGGTCGCCATCGTCGTGGTCATGGTCGTCATGCGGGTGGTCGTGACCTTCTTCGTCTGGGTGGCTGCCGTCGGCGTCGTGGCGATGACCGTGATCGTCGGGGCGGGGCACCGGCGCGAGTTCGATCGGGGCTTCGTCGCCGTAGACGGCTTCGGTGACCGGTGCCTGCGCGGGAGCCGCCGCGGGCTGGCGCTCGCCGGCATGGTCGTGGGTGTCCGGGCCGTGGTCGTGTCCGTGGTCGTTGCCGGTACCGGCCTCGCGGCCACAACCGGACAGGGCGAACACGGCCGCGAAGGACAGCAGGAAGGGACGAACGGTCATGGCGTATCTCCTTGGCTGAGGTGTTCGAGTTCGATGGTGGCGCGGCGGGCGCGCAGTTCCAGGTCCAGCACGCGCTCCCGGGCAGCGAGGTCGGCCTCCAGGGCGTCGATCAGTCCGACCAGCTCCAGCTCGCCGGCCTCGAAGCTGAGCAGCGCGATACGCGTCAGCTCGGACGCCGGCGCGATCTCGTCGCGGCGCAGCCGTGCGGCGAGTGCCGTCAGCGAGTCGGCCTGTTGCCATGTGGCCAGCAGTCGTGCCTCGGCCGAGGCGCGCCTCAGCGCGAGACGCGCATCGGCATCCGCCGCCTCGGCGGCGGCGCGCGCGACCCCGGCCTGGTTGCGGTCCCAGAGGGGGAGCGGGACGCTGACCTCCAGCATCAGGGCGTCGTTGGCCGCCGACTCGCCGGCGCCTGTCCGCTTGTGGCCCATGGCCACGGTGACCGGCAGTGCCGGTCGGGCGGCGGCACGCAGGGCGGCCGCCGCTGCCTGCCGGCGGCGGTCGAGCGCGCGCAGTTCCGCCGCGTCATCCAGTCGCGCCGCCAGGGTCGCCAGCGGCGGCGGCGGCGGCGGCGCCAGGGATGCCGCGGGATGCAGCACCGGCACCTGCCCGCCGATCAGTCCGGACAGGCCGCCGCGGGCGTCCTCGAGCTCGGCCTCGGCAATCGCCAGGCGCGCCATCGCCGCCTGGACGAGCTGACCGATGCGCCGGCTTTCATAGCCGGAGAGATCGCCGGCGTCGCGTCGGCGATCGGCCACCTCGGCCAGGCGGCCGAGGCGTTCGATATGGGCGCCGATGCCGGCGACGCGCCGTTCCCCGGCCAGGGCGGTGTAGTAGTGCTCCAGGACATCCGCGCGCAGGGCCGCGCGCAGCGCCTCGGCATTGGCCTGCGCGGTCCCGATGCCGAGCTCGGCGGCGACCCGTTGCAGCCGACGGCGCCCGCCCATCTGGAACTCCTGCGAAAGCATCACGCTGGTTTCGTCCGGTGCATCCGTGGGCGAGCGCGGATCTTCGTGGCTGACCCGCAGCACCGGGTTGGCCCAGGTGCGGGCCTGGACCAGCTCGGCATGCGCCAGGTCGATGCCGGATTGCAGGGCGAGCTGAATGTCCGGGCGCGAAAGCGCGCGTTCGACCGCCTGTTCCGGCGTCAGGGCGCCGACCGGCAGGGCGAGGACGGTCGCCGCCAGGGCGGCCAGAAGCCGCGGCACCCGGGAGAATCCTCGCCCTTTGGCGACGTGGGGAACGCCTGCCGCACTCGCAGGGCCGGCGGCAGGACGCACAGCAGGGAAGGTTGGCACCGGGGCCTCCGATCGTATGAACACGGGACAGGCCGCCCATAGAGCGGCCGGACGGGCGCGGTCAGGCGATGGGAGGTCGGATCGGCGGTGCGCTGGGGCGGGAGTTCGGGGAGGCGTCGGCCGTGGCGGAAACCCGGGCCGATGGCGCCGCGGCCAGGCGCAGCTCGGCGTCAGCGAGGGTCAGCGTCGCCACGGTGCCGAAATCGTGGCCGTGCAGCGCCGGCGAGGAGCCGTCGTCGCCGGCGTGTCCGTGATGGTCGTGAGGGTGGTGATCGACCAGGGCGAACGCCGCGGCGTGGTGGCCGTGGCCGTGGTCATCGCCGGCGTCGGCATGGCTGTGGAAGCCGATCCGGCTGGTCGACGCCATCAGCAGGACAGCGACCACCAGCAAGGCCAGGGCGCGGCCGGGAGGCCGGGCCAGCAGGCAGCGCAAGCGATGCAGGCGGAAGATCACCGACCGATCATGCCCTAGGGCCGGGACCGCCGCAACCGCGCCGGCCGGGCTTGCCCTCAGCCCCGCCGCATGTCGATGAAGGCCAGGAACTCGGCGCGGGTGCGGGCGTCCTCGCGGAAGCTGCCCAGCATCTGGCTGGTGACCATGGACACGCCGCGCTTGTGGACGCCGCGGGTGGTCATGCACTCGTGCTGGGCCTCGATCACCACGCCGACACCGCGCGGACGCAGCACGTCCTGGATGCAGTGGGCGATCTGCGCGGTCAGCTTCTCCTGGACCTGGAAGCGCCGGGCGTAGGCCTCGACCACCCGCGCCAGCTTGGAGATGCCGACCACCTTGTCGGTCGGCAGGTAGCCGACGTGGGCGCGGCCGATGATCGGCGCCATGTGGTGCTCGCAGTGCGACTCGAAGGCGATGTCGCGCAGCATGATCAGCTCGTCGTAGCCCTCGACCTCCTCGAAGGTACGGCGCAGGTAGGCGTTCGGGTCCTCGGCGTAGCCGCTGAACCAGTCGCCGTAGGCCTTGACCACGCGCTTGGGCGTGTCCAGCAGCCCCTCGCGGGTCGGGTCCTCGCCGGCCCAGCGCAGCAGGGTGCGGATCGCCTCCTCGGCCTGCGCGCGGTCGACGCCGTTTCGCTGTTCGTTGTCATCCATGGCCGGGTTCCGGGGCAGGGGTCAGGGGGAAGGCACGGTTGCAGGCGGCGCCGCATGGCGGCGTGAACGGCCCAGACCGGTCCGGCGCGACCAGGCGGGCCGCGCGACACTCAGGCGGTTTACCCCGCCCGGCCCGGCAGATGCAATCCCGGCCGGGCTTGGCTATGATGCCCGCCCTACTTTATCGCTTCATCCGGAATAAGGGATAGATCGCCCATGAGCAGCACCCTGTTCACCTCCGAATCGGTGTCCGAAGGCCATCCGGACAAGCTCGCCGACCAGATCTCCGACGCCGTCCTGGACGCCATCCTGGCGCAGGACAAGGGCGCCCGCGTCGCCTGCGAGACCATGGTCAAGACCGGCGTGGCGATCGTCGCCGGCGAGATCACCACCAGCGCCTGGGTCGACCTCGAGGCGCTCACCCGCAAGGTGATCCTGGACGTCGGCTACAACAGCAGCGACGTCGGCTTCGACGGCGCCACCTGCGGCGTGCTCAACCTGATCGGCAAGCAGAGCCCGCACATCGCCCAGGGCGTCGACCGCAAGAAGCCCGAGGAGATGGGTGCCGGCGACCAGGGCCTGATGTTCGGCTACGCCACCAGCGAGACCGACACCTTCATGCCGGCGGCGATCCACCTCAGCCACCGCCTGGTCGAGCAGCAGGCCAAGGTCCGCAAGAAGAAGAACTCGCCGCTGCCCTGGCTGCGCCCGGACGCCAAGAGCCAGGTCACCCTGCGCTACCAGGACGGCAAGGCGGTGGCGATCGACGCCGTGGTGCTGTCCACCCAGCACCACCCGGGCGTCAAGCAGAAGGACCTCATCGAGGCGGTGCGCGAGCACATCATCAAGCCGGTCCTGCCCGCCAAGTGGCTGCACAAGGGCACCAAGTACCACATCAACCCGACCGGCAAGTTCGAGATCGGCGGACCGGTCGGCGACTGCGGCCTGACCGGCCGCAAGATCATCGTCGACACCTACGGCGGCTGGGCCCGCCATGGCGGCGGCGCGTTCTCCGGCAAGGACCCGTCCAAGGTCGACCGCAGCGCCGCCTACGCCGCCCGCTACGTCGCCAAGAACGTGGTCGCCGCCGGCCTCGCCGACCGCTGCGAGGTGCAGGTGAGCTACGCGATCGGCGTCGCCGAGCCGACCTCGATCTCGGTCACCACCTTCGGCACCGGCAGGATCAGCGACGAGAAGATCGAGAAGCTGATCCGCCGGCACTTCGACCTGCGTCCGTACGGCATCATCAAGATGCTCGACCTGGTGCACCCGGTGTACCAGCGCACCGCCGCCTACGGCCACTTCGGCCGCAAGCCGGAGGCCGTCACCTACACCGACGGCGCCGGCAAGGCCGTGCAGGCCACCGCCTTCTCCTGGGAGCGCACCGACCGCGCCGAGGCGCTGCGCGCGGACGCGAAGCTGAAGTAGCGGAAGGCGGTTGCGGGGCGACGCACATGGGGCCGCAGCAGCGGCCCGATGTCGCTTGGTGTCGCGGCCGCAAATGTCGGACCTCTCCCGGGCTCAGCGTTCCGCCACCCCCGCCAGGCGTCGGAACCGGCAGACCACCTCCTTGAGCGAAGCCGGCGCCGCGGCCAGCGAGGCCAGTGCGCGCTTGTGCCAGCCGGCCCCCCGGCTTGCCAGGTCGTCCCAGGCTTCGGCGAGAAGGGCGGGGGCACGCTCCAGATGCCATTCGATCAGCGCCAGCGCCTGGGCGATGTCCTTGCCGTGCTTGGGGTGCCGTGGGCCGCGCTCGTGGGCGACGATCAGCTTGTGCAGGCCATAGCGCGCCGGATCGGGCAGATTGACCAGGCAGGCGTCGGCACGATCAATCAGCACGGCCTGGCCCGGACGCTCGATCAGGTAGCCCAGGAACTTCAACGGGTTGAGCGCGACGCCCAGGTCCGGTGCGTGCACCTCGTTCTGTCCGGCCCTGCGCGCCACGGTCAGGAAGTCCACCCGCAGATCGGGCTCGCGCTGACTCACGTAGAGGCTGGCGATGCCCTTGCTGCCGCCCAGCGCGGGCAGGAAACCGTGCTCCAGGGACGTCAGCGCGTCGTGGGCGTTGGCACGCATGTTGGCAGGCAGGACGACGGAGACGTTGCCACCAGGGCCCGCATGCGCGAAGTCCAGGTCCAGCGTACGGGTGCCCGCGTCCCAGGCCACGCCCAACTGGTTGCCCAGCGCCAGGAAGGCATGGGTGCCCACCAGCAGGCCGCCGGCGCGGAAGAACTGGTACTCCGACAAGCGCCTGACGATGCGGAAGTGCTTGGCCGGGGTGGCCGTGCAGCCTTGGGCAAGCGCCGCCGCCGACTGGCGAGCCACGGCGTCCAGCGCCGGCGCGCCGGCCTTGCGGGCGCGCTCGATGGCGTCGATTGCCGGTCCGGCCGGGCCCAGGTAGTACTCGCGCTTGCGGCCATCGAGTTCCTTGAAAGCCCAGTAGGCGTAGCGCGCGCCCTTGATGGTCTTGTAGGCGACCTTGCCGGTGACCGACGCCGGCGAGCGCAGGGTCTCGGCCAACTGCGCCAGCTCATGAAGTTCCGCATACGCCGTCTGCGCGGCGGCCGGAAGCTCCCGAAACATCGGCATGGCGGCCCTCCTGATGAGGTGATCGGGTTATACCACCGAAACGACAGAAGTGGTATAACCCGGCGCGTGCCCGGGTGAGCCGGATGCTATAAACGCAGGCCGTCGACGGGCGGATGTGGAGGGGGAGGAGCAATGGCAGAGCGACGACCGTTGAAGTCGCGCGGCACCGGCTGGGCGCGGGTGCTGGCCTCGGCGCTGGCGCGCTCGCCGGTGACGCCGGACCAGATCTCGGGGGCCAGCGTGCTGTTCGCGGCGGCCGGTGCGGCCCTGCTGCTGTGCTGGCCGACCCCGGCCGGCCTGGTGCTGGTCGCCGTGTGCGTGCAGCTGCGCCTGCTGTGCAACCTGCTGGACGGCATGGTGGCGGTCGAAGGCGGCAAGGGTTCGCCGACCGGCGCACTCTGGAACGAGCTGCCCGACCGCGCCGCCGATTCCCTGTTCCTGGTGCCGCTCGGTTATGCGGCCGGCCTGCCCTGGCTGGGTTGGCTGGCGGCCCTGCTGGCGATGGCCACCGCCTATGTCCGGGTCACCGGCGGCGCGTTGGGGCTGGCCCAGGACTTCCGCGGCCCGCAGGCCAAGCCGCACCGGATGGCGGTGATGACCCTGGGCTGCCTGGCGGCCGCCGCCGAGCTGGCCCTGGCCGGCAGCCAGCATGCACTTTTCGCGGCCCTGGCGATCATCGCCACCGGCAGCGCCTGGACCTGCCTGGCGCGCACCGCCGCCATCGCCCGGCAACTGCGCGCCGGCACGGTGCCGCGGTGATCGCCCGCCTGCTGGTCGGCCTGGTCCGCCTGCTGTTCGGCGCCTACCCGCGCTGGCTGGGCAGCGCGCCCGGACCGGGCCAGCGCATCTACTTCGCCAACCACGGCAGCCACCTGGACACCCTCACCCTGTGGGCGGCGCTGCCGCCGGCATTGCGCCGGCGCACCCGGCCGGTGGCGGCGCGCGACTACTGGGGCGGTGGCGGCCTGAAGGGGCTGATCGCCGGGCGGGGCCTGAACGTGGTGCTGATCGACCGCCAGCGCAGCGACGCCGAGGCCGATCCGCTGGCGCCCCTGCACGCGGCGCTGGCGGCCGGCGACAGCCTGATCCTGTTCCCCGAGGGCACCCGCCGCGACGAGGCGCTGCCGGGGCCGTTCAAGGCCGGGCTCTACCACCTGGCGCAGCGCCATCCGCAGGTCGAGCTGGTGCCGGTGTTCCTGGACAACGCCCGCCGCAGCCTGCCCAAGGGCAGCCTGCTGCCGGTGCCCTTCATCTGCACGGCGCGCTTCGGCGCCGCCATCGCCCCGGCGCCCGGCGAGGACAAGGACGCCTTCCTGGAACGCGCCCGCGCGGCGGTGGTGGCCCTGGCATGAGCGAGTCGCTGGTTTCCTTCGTCACCGGCCTGGTCGAGGGCGCGCCGGCGCAGTTCTGGTGGCTGCTCGGCGGCCTGTTCGGCCTGCTCGCCCTGGCCAGCGCGATCGGCGCCTTCCTGGGCCGCGGCGGCCGCGGCGGCGCCACGGTCGCCAACCTCAACGCCCGGATCCGCGCCTGGTGGTGGATGGTGGTGGTGCTGTGCGCCTGCTTCCTGGTCGGGCCGCTCGCCACCATCGCGGTGTTCGCGCTGACCTCGTTCCTCGCGCTGCGCGAGTTCGTCACCCTGACCCCGACCCGGCGCGGCGACCATGCCGTGCTGCTGCTGTGCTTCTGGGTGGCGGTCCCGCTGCAGTACTGGCTGGTTTACGACGGCTGGTACGGGCTGTTCGCGATCGCCATTCCCGTCTACGGCTTCCTGCTGCTGCCGGCGGTGTCGGCGCTGTCCGGTGACACCGGGCAGTTCCTGGAGCGCAACACCAAGATCCAGTGGGGCCTGATGCTGACCGTGTACTGCATCAGCCATGCCCCGGCCCTGCTGATGCTCCAGATCCCGGGCTTCGAGGGCAGGGGTCTGCTGCTGCTGCTGTTCCTGCTGATCGTCGTGCAGCTGAGCGATGTCCTGCAGTACGTGTTCGGCAAGCTGTTCGGCCGGCATCTGCTGGCGCCCAAGGTGAGTCCTTCGAAGACGGTCGAGGGTCTGGTCGGCGGCGGCCTGGCGGCCACCGGCGTCGGCGCCGCGCTGTGGTGGATCACGCCGTTCACGCCGCTGCAGGCCGGCGCACTCGCGGCGCTGATCGTGCTGTGCGGGTTCCTCGGCGGGCTGGCGCTGTCGGCGGTCAAGCGCAGCCTGGGCGCCAAGGACTGGGGGGTGATGATCGAGGGCCACGGCGGCATGCTCGACCGCATGGATTCGGTCTGTTTCGCGGCCCCGGTGTTCTTCCACATCGTCCGCTACTTCTTCACCTGAGCGCGCCGGCGCGCGGCGCCGGCCAGCCGCTGACAGCCTGTCGAGGAACGAAGGCCCCGGTCGTTGCTCAGGTCGTCCGTCCGGCGCAGGTCAGGACGCGCTCCCGTCGAATCGACCGTGCACGGTCTGCCTCGCCGAGAGGCCCTCCATGGCCGCAGCCAGCAGGCCGCTCTTCAGCAGCCCGCTACTCGAAGCCGTCCGCGAACAGGGTGTCGTCCCACAGCGGGTTGTCGGCGAAAAACACGTCCCAGGTGCCGTTCGTGTCGCCGGACACCAGCAGGGCGGAGTTCGAGAACCAGACGATGCCGCGGCCGTCGGCGCTGATCCGCGGATGGAAGTGGTTGCCGGCGCCGGCCGGCTGACCGCCGGGTTGCCGGCTGACCAGGGCGATGGTCTCCTCGAGCAGGTCGACGACATAGATGGCGGCGACGGTGATGCCCGGGATCAACTGGTCGTCGGCCCAGAACACCAGCCAGCGGCCGGTGGTCGAGAAATCGGGGTGTTCGGCGGAGCCCTCGTGGGCGCCGGCGGCGGGAATCGACACCGGTACGGTGAGGTCGGCGCCGGGTACGCGCAGGTACAGCACCGACTCGACATTGCCGTTCCACCCCGGCAACGCCGAGGCGTTGGCCGAGAACGCGACCAGGCTGGCATCGGCGTTCAGCGCCGCATCGGGGACGACCACACCGTTGGCCTGGACGCCGCCGCTGCCGACGCTGACGCGCCGGGTCTGGCCGGCCAGGTCGGAGACGAAGACGTCGCGGCTGCCGTTGCTGTCGGCCGGCACCAGGTTGCTGGCGGCGCTGGCGTAGATCACGTGGCTGCCGAAGGCGCTGATGCGGAGGTTCTCGGCCGGCGCGTTGGCCTCGACGCCGCCCGGCCCGCGGTTGATGCGCACCGTCGTCCCGGTCGAGACGGTGCGCACGAACACATCCAGCACGCCGTTGCCATCGGTGTCGCCCGGAACCAGGAACGGGTTGGGCGAGGCGAAGGCGATCCGGTCGCCATCGACGCTGATGCCGGGCGACTGGCAACCCTGGCCGGAAGGGGCACCGGTGTCGCTGCGGCGGTCCAGCACCACGATCGCGGGCGCGGCGCGATCGACCAGGTAGCAGTTGTGGAAGCCCGAGTCCGGGATCAGCGCCCCGAAGGAATCGAACACGATGCGCTGGCCGTCGCCGGAAATGGCCGGACGCCGGCTCGGCCCGCTGACCTGGGCGCCGGTCGCCGTGATGCTGATCCGCACCGTGGTCCCGGCCAGCCGGTCGCGGACGAAGATGTCGGTGGCGTCGTTGCTGTCGCCGGGCACCAGGGTGGTGGCGTCGCTCTCGAAGGCCACGTAACGGCCGTCGGCCGAGATCGTGGGATAGCGGCTCTGGAAGTTGCCCTGGGTGCCGTTGCTGGCGACGCTGATGCGCTCGACGGCGACGGCCGGCGCGGCGGCGAGCATGGCCAGGGCAAGGACGGGCAGGGCGCGCCGGCGGCGCGGCGACGGGCTGGACATGGGTGGCTCCTCCCGGGACCGGATGTCCCGTTGCCGTACCCAACGCGGAGAGCGGCAAAGAACCCTCAGCCGGCGCCGGCGTGGCGGTCGTCGTGCCGGGGACTGCGTTGCCACGGGCGGGCGGCGACGGTGAGGCCAGGGCACGGGGCTGGACGATGCCGGGGCGGCCGCGGCGACGCTGATCCGGAGCCTGGGCCGGCCGGAGGGACAGGGGATAGGCGACGGCGACGGGCCCGGGGGCAGGGCCCGGCCATTCATCCTTCCATCGCGAGCAAGCGATATACTCCGTCTCCGCCCTGCCGAGGGGCGCTGCAGGCCTGGGTGGATCCGCCCCGGGGCTCAGGCTCGGCAGGCGCACGGTTCCAACGGCGCCCGGCCAACCCGGCCGACGGTCCCCCCAGGGCGACCGCGGCCCCCGTATCCGGAGCAATCGAATGAACGCTGTCCTCAAGACCCCCGGCGCGCAGGACTACAAGGTCCGCGACATCGCCCTGGCCGACCTCGGCCGCCGCCGCATCCGCATGGCCGAGGAGGAGATGCCCGGCCTGATGCAGATCCGCGCCAAGTACGCGCCGCTCAAGCCGCTCAAGGGCGTGCGCCTGTCCGGCTCGCTGCACATGACCAAGGAGACCGCGGTCCTGATCGAGACCCTGGCCGCGCTCGGCGCCTCGGTGCGCTGGGCCTCCTGCAACATCTTCTCGACCCAGGACGACGCCGCCGCGGCGATCGCCGCCGCCGGCATCCCGGTGTTCGCCTGGAAGGGCGAGACCCTGGAGGAGTACTGGGACTGCACCCTGGACATGCTCACCCACCCGGGCATGAAGGGTCCGGAGCTGATCGTCGACGACGGCGGCGACGCCACCTTGCTGATCCACAAGGGCGTCGACATGGAGAACGGCGACGACTGGGTCGACCAGCCCGGCGCCAACCACGAGGAGCAGGTGATCAAGGACCTGCTGCGGCGCACCCGCAGCGAGCGTCCCGGCTTCTGGAAGGCCGTCGCCGCCGACTGGAAGGGCGTCTCCGAGGAGACCACCACCGGCGTGCACCGCCTGTACCAGATGATGGAGGCCGGCAAACTGCTGGTCCCGGCGATCAACGTCAACGACTCGGTGACCAAGAGCAAGTTCGACAACCTGTACGGCTGCCGCGAGTCGCTGGCCGACGCCATCAAGCGCGCCACCGACCTGATGATCGCCGGCAAGGTCGCCGTGGTCTGCGGCTACGGCGACGTCGGCAAGGGCTCGGCGCACTCCCTGCGCGGCCTGGGCGCGCGCGTCATCGTCACCGAGATCGACCCGATCAACGCCCTGCAGGCGGCGATGGAGGGCTTCGAGGTGAAGACCGTCGAGGACGTGCTCCACGAGGCCGACATCTTCGTCACCACCACCGGCAACAAGGACATCATCACCCTGGAGCACATGCAGGGGATGAAGAACAACGCCCTGGTCTGCAACATCGGCCACTTCGACAACGAGATCCAGGTCGACCGCCTGAACGCCAGCGGCGCGACCCGCGAGACCATCAAGCCGCAGGTCGACCGCTACACCTTCGGCAACGGCCGCAGCATCTACCTGCTGGCCGAAGGCCGGCTGGTCAACCTGGGCTGCGCGCACGGCCATCCGGCCTTCGTGATGTCCAACTCGTTCTCGAACCAGACCCTGGCGCAGATCGACCTGTGGCAGAACAAGGACAGCTACGAGAAGACGGTGTACCGCCTGTCCAAGAAGCTGGACGAGGAAGTCGCCCGGCTGCACCTGGAGCAGATCGGCGTGAAGCTGACCCGCCTCACCGATGAGCAGGCCGCCTACCTTGGCGTGCCGGTGGACGGGCCGTACAAGCCCGAGCACTACCGCTACTGAGCCACCGCCGGCCGGGCCAGCCCCGGCCGGACCCTTCGCGCGCCGGGCCCCGCTGCCCGGCGTCGCTTCGCCTGGAGGACGGCTGCGCGTCCGCGATCCTGGCGCCGGTCGGCACCGTCCAACTTCCCGGCCGGGGCGCCCGACCGCCCCGCCACGCCCGGGACCCTTGGGCGGCGAGTGCCAGGGATCGCGCTCAGCCCCTCGTCGCAGCCTCGCTCCCGGACGCGGACGCGGACTCGGACTCGGAGTCGACGTCGAGGTCGAGCCGGCGGCCTTCCGTGCGCGGCTCGACCAGCGGCGCCTGGCGCATCCGCTGCGGCTGGTTGGTGTACAGCAGGTCGCTGCTGGGCGTGAAGGCGCCGCTGGCGATCTCCAGCTGGAAGCGCTCGGCGTCGCGCTGCCGCACCAGGGCGCGTACCCGCGCCGCCTCGGCGGCCTCGACGCCGAGCAGGCGCAACGCGTCCTCGCCGAACTGCAGGGCGGACTCGAAGGTCTCCCGGACCAGGCCGTCGACGCCGGCGGCGAGCAGGCGCAGGGCGTGTTCGCGGTCCCAGGCCCGGACCAGCAGGCGCGCCTGCGGGAACGCGGCGCGCGCCAGGGTGGCGATGCGCAGGGCGGCCTCGCGGTCGTCGACGCAGACCAGGATCACCCGCGCGCTGGCGGCGCCCGAGGCGTGCAGGACGTCGAGCCGGGTCCCATCGCCGTAGTAGACCTTGAAGCCGAAGCGTTCGGCGCTCTGGATCATCTCGATGTCGGTGTCGATCAGCGAGACGTCGACACCGCGCGCCAGCAGGGCCTGGCTGACCACCTGGCCGAAGCGGCCGAAGCCGACCAGCAGGACGCTGCCGGTCAGGCCGTCCGCGGCATCGACGCCGGCCATCGAGGGCGGCGCCTTCCGCAGCAACGGCCGCAGCGCCAGCACGACGAGCGGCGTCAGCGCCATCGACAGCACCACGATCGCGGTGAGCTGGGCGTTGGCGGCGCCGTCGAGCAGGCCGCCCGCGGCCGCGGCCGCGTACAGCACGAAGGCGAACTCGCCGCCCTGGGCCATCACCACGGCACGGTCCAGGGCCTCGCCGTGGCGGCTGCGGAACAGCCGCGCCACCACGTAGATGCACAAGGCCTTGACCAGCATCATCGCCGGCACCGCGGCCAGGATCAGCAGCCAGTTGGCGGCGACCACCGCCAGGTCCAGGGCCATGCCCACGGCCAGGAAGAACAGGCCCAGCAGCAGGCCGCGGAACGGCTCGATGTCGGCCTCCAGCTGGTGCCGGAAGGTGGACTCGGACAGCAGCACGCCGGCCAGGAAGGCGCCCATCGCCATCGACAGGCCGCCCAGCTCCATGAGCAGCGCCGAGCCCAGCACCACCAGCAGCGCGGCGGCGGTCATCACCTCGCGCGCCTTGGCGGCGGCCAGCAGGCGGAACAGGGGATTGAGCAGCCACAGGCCGGCGGCGACCAGGGCGGCCACCGCCCCGACGCCCAGCCCGATGTCCAGCCAGCGGCTGCCAGGCGCCTCCGCGGCTGCGGGCGCCATGAACGCGACCAGGGCCAGCAGCGGCACGATCAGCAGGTCCTCGAACAGCAGGACGGAGACCATCTTCTGGCCGGGCGGCAGGGCGATGTCGCCGCGTTCGACCAGCAGCTGCACGACGATCGCGGTGGAGGTCAGCACGAAGCCGGCGGCGCCGATGAAGGCGGTGACCGGCGTGAAGCCGAGCAGCAGCCCGACGCCGGTCAGTGCCGCCAGCGCCAGGCTGATCTGGGCGGTGCCCAGCCCGAAGATCTGGCCGCGCAGGTGCCACAGGTGCGAAGGCCGCATCTCCAGGCCGATCACGAACAGGAACATCACCACGCCCAGCTCGGCGACGTGCAGGATCGCCATCGGATCGGTGAACAGCGCCAGTCCGAAGGGGCCGATCGCCAGGCCGGCCGCCAGGTAGCCCAGCACCGAACCCAGTCCCAGTCGCCGGAACAGCGGTACCGCGACCACGGCGGCGCCCAGCAGGGCGACCGCCTTGACCAGTTCGATGCCCCCCTCTGCCGCCATGCGTCCCCCGTCCTTCGTGGCCCCTGCCACGCCTTATACCGCACCCCGACCGGGGCCAGGTGAGCGGGTCCGGGACAAGATGTTTCCTTTCATCGCGATGAAGCGATAGACTGCCGCCCAGCCCCCGCGCAGGAGTCGCCATGGCCGCCATCAGCCTCGAGTTCTTCCCGCCCAAGACCGACGAGCAGCGCGCCCAGCTCGCCAAGGCGGTGCCGAAGCTGCGCGCCCTGGGTCCGGAATACGCCAGCGTCACCTTCGGCGCCGGCGGCTCGACGCTGAGCTACACCCCGGAGACGGTGCGCGGCCTGCGCGAACGGCACGGCCTCGACGCCGCGCCGCACCTGTCCTGCGTCGGCGGCACCCGGGCCGAGATCGGCGCCCTGCTCGACCAGTACCGGGCGATGGGCTGCACCCGCATCGTCGCCCTGCGCGGCGACCTTCCTTCCGGCATGGCCGCGTACGGCGACTTCCGCTACGCCAACGAACTGGTCGCCTTCATCCGCGAGCACAGCGGCCGGCACTTCCACATCGAGGTCGGCTGCTATCCGGAGGTCCACCCGCAGGCCGACAGCGCGACCAGCGACCTCGACGCCCTGCGCCGCAAGGTCGAGGCCGGCGCCGATGGCGCCATCACCCAGTACTTCTACAACCCCGACGCCTACTTCCGGTTCGTCGACGAGGCGCGCCGGGTGGGCATCGGCGTGCCGATCGTGCCCGGCATCATGCCGATCGCCAATTTCAGCCAACTGCAGCGCTTCTCGGCGCTGTGCGGTGCCGAGATCCCGCGCTGGCTGGGCAAGCGCATGCAGGCCCTGGGCGACGACGCCGCGGCGATCCGCGAGCTGGCCGCCGACGTCGTCGCCGGACTGTGCCGGCGCCTGCTCGACGGCGGCGCGCCCGGCCTGCACTTCTACACGCTCAACCTGGCGCGGCCGACCCTGGCCGTGGTCGAGCGCCTCTAGCCCGGCAAGACCGCCCCGCGGCCGGCGGCCGCCCGGAACAGCCTGCCGGTCGCGACCCGCCCGGGCCGCCCGGCCGCGCATCAGGTCAGGCGCCGGTTCCGCCCGACGGGCCCGGCCGGCCGCGATCGGCGCGCCGGTCCTCGCATCCATTCGCGTTCAAGCGGCCCCCCGGCTCCGGTCGACCCGGGGCGATGCCGGGGGGCGGGTCTGCGGCGGGCGCGCCCGGCGGGTCCTCCGGCAGGCGCTGAACTGCCCTGGGACGCCCTTCCCCCGCCCCGTCTGCGAGGACTTGCGAGGTGGTGCTGCGCCTTGGCCCGGTCGGGCCCGGCGGCGCGCCCGGCCCGGCCGTCGCGCGCGGGTTGCGCCGGGAGCGGAGGTGCGCGAACTGCAATCCGACCGCCGGCAATCCGTGCAGGCTGCAAGGCCTGCCGGCGGTCGATGCCGGGCAGGCGAGCGCAACTGCCTGATTACCAAAGGTCGTCGAACCTTGGCACGGTGGATGCGGAGGAGCGTCGGCAGCGGCCATCGCGCCGCCCACGACACCCGTGCCAACAAGGAGAATGACGATGAAGCGTTTGCCCGTTGCCGCCCTGGTCGCCGCCATCAGCCTCGGGCTGGCCGCCTGCCAGAAGGATGCCGAGCAGCACGCCCGCGACGTCCAGGAGGCCCGCCAGGCGGCCGCCGAGGACATCCGCGAGGCCCGCGAGGACGCCGCCGAGCGCATCGCCGACGCCCAGGCCGAGCGCGGCAACGCCGAGGCCGAGGCCCTGCGCGAGACCGCCAAGGCCCAGTACGACCTGGCCATCACCCGCGCCGAGGCCGAGTACGACGTGGCCGAGGAGCGCTGCGAGGCGCTGGACGGCGAGAGCCGCGATGCCTGCCTGTCGCAGGCCCGCGCCGAGCGCGATGCCGCCCGCAGCGCCGCCGAGTCCAATCGCGCCGCGGCGATCCAGGAAGCCGAGCGCATGGAACGCGCGGGCTGACCGTCCGCGACCGGAATTTACGTAGACCCCTACGCAAGGAGCAGCCGCCATGACCCGCAACGACTCCCTCGGCATCCGTTTCCTGCTCGCCGCCACCGCCGCCCTGCTCGTCCTGCCGCAGCTGTCCGGCTGCAACACCATGCAGGGCGCCGGCAAGGACATCGAGCGCGCCGGAGAAGAGATCCAGGACGCCGCCAGGCGCAACGACTGAGGACGCAACGCCATGAAACACACGCCCGATTGTGCGTGGCAACAGCTGCGCTGCGAACTCAACCACTGGCGCCGGTCCACGCCGGACGGCCTGGACTGGCTGGAAGAAGTCCATGACTGCGGCCAGACCCGGGCACCGATCCGCGCCCGGCGCGCCCCGCGCCTGGCCGAGCGGCCGGCGCCGGCGGGCCACGGTCCCCGCGCCGGTCGCTGAGGCGTCTCCCACGCGATGGCCTGGCGCCATCGCACCCCCACCCCTTGATCCAGGAGCAATGCGATGAATACCTCCCCCCTGCGCAGCGGCAACGAAGGCACCGAGCACCTCAAGCAGGCCGCCCATGCCGCCGCCGACGGTTTCCGGAAGGCCGCCGAATCGCTCAAGGAAGCGACCGGCCACGCGACCGAGGAACTGACCGAGGCCGGCGCCGCGGCTGCCCGTGGCGCCCAGGACCTGTGGGACCAGGCCGGCCAGGCGATCCGCAAGCACCCGATGGCGGCCGCCGGCATCGCCTTCGCGGCGGGCCTGGTCCTGTCCCGCCTGATCCGGCGCTGAGCCATGGTCGCCCAGGTCGATGTCCAGCCGCCGCCGGCGGCGCCTCCCGCCGCGCCGCCGGGCACGCTCGACGCGGCCGGCGAAGTCGCCGGCCGCCTGCGCGAGCTGGCGCCGGCCTGGCTGGAACTGTTCCGCGCCGAGGCGGCGCTGGCCCGGGCCAGCGCCCGGCGACTGGTGGTCGGCGCCGTCCTGGCGGTGCCGCTGGTGGTCATGGTCTGGCTGTTCGGCTGCCTGGCGCTGGGCTACTGGCTGTCCGGCCTGCTCGCGCGCACCGACCTGGCGATGGCCCTGGTCGCCGGCTTCAACGCCGTCCTGGTGGCGGCGCTGGCGCTGGCGATGCGCCGCTGGTCCCGCGACACGCGGATGACCGGCAGCCGCGCCGCGCTCGGCGAGCTGGCGAAGTCGCTGTCATGAGCATCCGCGCCCTGCGCCGGCGGGTCGCCGCCGACACCGTGGTGGTCGCCGACCACGTCGTCCGCACCCGCGGCGCAGTGGCCGGGCTGCGCGGCGCGCTGCGGCGGGTGCCGCCGCTGGCCTGGGTCGGTGGCGGCCTGCTGGCCGGGCTGCTGGCCGCCCGCCTGCCGATCCGCGCCGTGGCGGCGGTGGCAGCGACGGGGGCCGCCTGGACCCTGAAGCTGGCGAGCACGCCGTTCGGCGCCATGGCGCTCGCCCGCGCACGCACCGCCCGGGTCGCTCGCGTCCCGGCCGCACCGGCCGCTCCCGACGGCGCCGGGGTGGACCTTGGTCGTCGAGCCTGAGCCGCCGGTCGCGGTCCCGGCACGCAGGCCGCCGGGGCGACGTCGCGAACTGACCGGCGCCCGCTGGCGCAACCGCCTGCTGGCCGCGATGCTGGCCCTGTTGACGCTGTACGCGTTCGCCCTCGCCAAGGCGGTGGTGGTGCCGATCCTGCTCGCCGGCCTGCTTTCCCTGTTGCTGGCGCCGGCGGTGCGCCGCCTGTGCCGCTGGTACGTGCCCAGGCCGGTCGCCGCCTTCGTGGTGCTCGGCACCGTGCTGGCGATCGCCGCCGGCGGCCTGTCGATGCTGGCGACGCCGGCGCAGGGTTTCCTGGCCACCCTGCCCGACGGCGTCGAGCGGATCGAGCGCGCGGTCAGGGACTGGCGCGGCCCGATCGACGATGTCTCGCGCAGCGCCAGCCAGAGCATCGAGCGCCTGGCCGAACTGGCCACCGACGCCGGCGACGGCGGCCGCCGCCCGGCGGTCGCCGAAGCGCCGCCGCCGCCGCGCCTGGTGCGGCAGTTCACTGCCGCCTTGCCGGTGCTGCTCGCCAGCCTGGTGGTGGTGGTGTTCCTGACCTTCCTGCTGCTGCTCTACGGCGATGCCATCCTCCGCAAGGCGGCGGCGCTGACGCCGCGCTTCGCCGGGCGCCGGCGGCTGGTCCAGACCACCCGCCATACCCAGGACCAGCTGTCGACCTACGTGCTGACCATCACCGCGATCAACGCCGTGCTCGGCCTCGTCGTCGCAGGTGCCCTGCACCTGCTGGGGGTGGCGAACCCGATGCTCTGGGGCGCCCTGGCGGCACTGCTCAATTTCGCGCCCTACGTCGGGCCGCTGGTCGGTCTGTTCCTGCTGACCCTGGCCGGCTTCGCGCAGTTCGACGAACCGGCGCAGGCCCTGCTGGTACCGGTGACCTTCCTGATCATCCAGACCCTGGAGGGCCAGCTGGTCACCCCGCTGGTGCTGGGTCGCAGCATGTCGCTGGACCCGGTCGTGGTGTTCGTGGCCCTGCTGCTGCTGGGCTGGCTGTGGGGCGTGGTCGGCCTGCTGATGGCGGTGCCGCTGCTGACCTGCCTGCGGATCTGCGCGGAACAGGTTCCCGGCTGGGCGCCGCTGGCCCGGCTGCTGGGCCCGGCGGTGCCGGTGCCGCCGCAGCGGGAGCGCCACCGCCTGCTGCGCCAGCCGCCGCGGCCGCGCCGGCGCCGCGCCGTCGCCAGCGACGTCGTGGAGCTGGCGTCCGCGCACAGCGAGCGCTGACGCGCCGGCCCGCGGCCGCGGCCGGTACCAGGTGCGGCCGGCGGCGATTCCCGGCACCATGCCGCTTTCCCGTCAGGCAGGGCAGGCCATGGCAGCAGCGAACTACCCGGAGTGGATCTGGTTCAACGGCCGCATCGTGCCCTGGCGGGATGCCAACCTGCACGTGATGTCGCATGTGGTCCACTACGGGTCGTCGGTGTTCGAGGGCATCCGCAGCTATGCCACGCCCGATGGCGCGCGGGTGTTCCGGCTGACCGACCACCTCCGCCGCCTGGAAAGCTCCGCGCGCATCCACGAGATGGCGCTGCCGTTCGACCGGGCCGCGCTGCGCGCCGCCTGCTTCGAGGTGCTCTCGGCCAACGGACTCGATGCGGCCTACCTGAGGCCGGTCGCCTGGCGTGGCCTGGGCGGCTTCGGGCTGAGCGCGGACACACCGATCGAGGTCGCCGTGGCGGCCTGGCGGATGGGCCCCTACCTGGGTCCCGACGTGCTCGAGCGCGGCATCGACGCCTGCGTGTCGAGCTGGCAACGGATGGCGCCCAACACCATCCCCACCGGCGCCAAGGCGGGCGGCAACTACCTGTCCGGCCAGCTCATCGCCCGCGAGGCGCGCAGGCTGGGTTTCGGCGAGGGCATCGCGCTGGCCGCCAACGGTCTGCTGTCGGAAGGCGCCGGGGAGAACCTGTTCCTGGTCTTCGAGGGCGCCCTGCACACGCCGCCGGTGTCGGCGGCCATCCTCGACGGCATCACCCGCGACAGCATCGTCCGGCTGGCGCGCGCCGAGGGCATCGCCGTGGTCGAGCGCGACCTGCCGCGCGAGTACCTGTACCTGGCCGACGAGGTGTTCATGTGCGGCACCGCCGCCGAGATCACGCCGATCCGCAGCGTCGACGGCCGGCCGGTCGGCGAGGGCCGGCCCGGACCGCTCACCCGTCGCCTGCAGGCGCTGTTCTTCGGGCTGTTCGACGGCAGCACGCCCGACCCGGACGGCTGGCTGGAGAAATCCTGACCCGCCGGGTCCCCGCCGCGGCGCCGGTCAGCGCCCGAAGACCAGGGTGGCGGTGGCGCCGTTCGGGCGCCTCGGCACCAGGCTGACCCGCCATCCGTAGAGCTGGCCGAGCCGTCCGACGATCGCCAGGCCGATGCCGCCGCCGGTGCCGGTGGCGGCGCTGCCGCGGTAGCCGCGGTCGAAGGCGCGCGCCGCGTCCTCCTCGCTGAGCCCGGGGCCGGTGTCGACCACCTCGACCCGGTCCTCGAGCACGCGCACCACGACCTCGCCTTCGCGGGTGTACTTGCAGGCATTGCTGACCAGGTTGCCCAGCGCCACCGCGAACACCGACTCGGGCGCCAGCACCCGCGGTTCGGCCAGGGTCTCCAGGCGGATCCCGACCGGCTTGCCGGCCACCGTGTGGCGGTTGTCCTCGATGAGCTGGGCGCACAGCCGGGCGATGTCGGTGCGCTCGCCGGCGCCGACGTTGCGCTCGTTGCGGGACAGCATCAGCAGGGCGCTGATCAGGTCGGTGCACTGGCGGGCGGCGCGCTCGATCCGTTGCACGCGCTCGCGCAGCTTGGGCTGCAGCTCGCCGGCCAGGATCAGCTCGGCGGCGCCCTTGATCACCGCCAGCGGCGTGCGCAGCTCATGGCTGACGTCGGCGTTGAACTCGCGGTCGCGGCGGACCAGCTCGGTCAGGCGGCCGGCGTAGCCGTCCAGCGCGGCGGCGAGCTGGCCGACCTCGTCGTCGGCGAAGTGCGGCGCCAGCGGCTGCGGATCGCTGCGGCCGACGAAGTCCTCGACCCGCTGCGCCAGGTCGGTGACCGGCTTCATCACCCGGCGCGACGACCACAGGCCGACCAGCAGGGCGACCGCCGTGAAGCCGGCCAGCGCCAGGCCGAGGGCGCCGATCATCTGGCGCTTGCCGAGTTCCTCCTGGGTGACGTCGTAGCGAAGGAAGGCGCGGATGTCGGCGTCGGCGCGCACCGCCAGCTTGTAGTGGCGGGTGCTGCCGTCGGCGGCGCGCTCGGTCAGGTCGTGGACGCCGCTCTCCAGGCCCTGCCATTCCAGCGGGATGTTGGCGAAGCGGTGGGCGCCGTAGATCGCCGCGCTGAAGCGCTCGAAGGCGAACTGCGCATCGGGTTCCGGATTCTGCCGCTTGAACGCCGCGAAGCTGTCGACCTCGGCCTGCAGGTTCTCGATGATCAGCTCGTTCTCGAGGCGGTCGCGCAGGTACAGCGTCGCCAGCGCGAACGCCGTCGTCAGCAGGGTGCCGAAGACGACGAAGGCGATGACGATGCGGCTGCGAAGCCTATGCCGAAACCGCGTCCGGGTCCGCGATCCGGTATCCGATGCCATGGCGGGTGTGGATGAGGGGCTTGTCGAAGGGCTTGTCGATCGCCTGGCGCAGGCTGTGGATGTGCACCCGCAGGGAGTCGCTGTCGGGCAGTTCCTCGCCCCAGACCCGGGTCTCGATCTCGCTGCGGGTGACCACCGCCGGCGAGGACTCCATCAGCACCTGCAGGATGCGCAGGGCCGTGGGATTGACGGTCAGGGTGCGGCCGTCGCGGCGGACGGTGAGGGTGTCGAGGTCGTACTCGAGGTCGTCGACGCTGAGCACGCGGGTCTCCGGCTTGCGCTGGCGGCGCCCCAGGGCCGCCAGCCGGGCGCCCAGCTCCTGCAGCGCGAACGGCTTGACCAGGTAGTCGTCGGCGCCGGATTCGAACCCGGCCAGCTTCTGGTCGAGCGCGTCGCGCGCGGTCAGCATCAGCACGGGGGTGCTCTTCTGGGCCTCCTCGCGCAGCCGGCGACACACTTCCAGGCCGTCCATGCCGGGCAGGTTGAGGTCGAGGATGATGATGTCGAAGTCCTGGCTGACCGCCAGGTGCAGCCCGGTGACGCCGTCGGCGGCGAAATCGACCTCGTGGCCCTGGTCTTCCAGGAAGTCGCCGATGTTGGCGGCGATGTCGCGGTGGTCTTCGATGACGAGGATGCGCATGCCCGAACGCTAGCCCTTGGCCCGGAACCGCGCAAGGCCGCCAGCGCTGGCGGCCGCCGGCGCCGGGGCCCTGAAAGAAGAAACCCGGGGCGGCCCTTGGCCACCCCGGGTGCAATGGGAACTGCCCCGATTACCGTAACCTGCCCCCCGTCCCTGAGGGTGGAGTGTCTGCAGGACCTACGATGGGGCAAGTCTACGCGGCCGGCGCTTAAGTCCCTGTTAAAAACCGGGAAAGATTCCGTTAAACGGCACCGTCCAGGGCGTCCGGAAGGCGACCCGTCCCGCCTGCCGGGTCCTCGGGCCGCGCCTCGCGGACGCGCCGGCGGCGCCTGCCGGCGACCGGCCGGGCATCCGTCCCGGTCCGGCCGGTGCGCCAGCGGACTCAGGCGCCGTTGCGCCGGGGCGGCACCGGCTGCGCCTTCCGGCGCAGGCGCTGCTCGATGTAGGCGACGATGGCGCCGGCGACGTCGATGCCGGTGGCCGCCTCGATGCCTTCCAGGCCCGGCGTCGAATTGACCTCCAGGACCAGCGGCCCGCGCCGGGAACGCAGCAGGTCGACGCCGCCGATGTTCAGGCCGACCGCCCGGCAGGCCCGGATCGCCAGGTCGGTCTCCGCCGCCGACAGCTCGACCGCGCTGGCCTTGCCGCCGCGGTGCAGGTTGGCCCGGAACTCGCCGGCCGCGGCGCTGCGCTCCATCGCCGCCACCACCCGGCCGCCGACCACGAAGCAGCGCAGGTCGCTGCCCTGCGCCTCCTCGATGAACTCCTGGACCAGGAAGTTCGCGTACAGGCCCCGGAACGCCTCGATGACGCTGCGCGCCGCCGAGGGCTTCTCGGCCAGGATCACGCCGCTGCCCTGGGTGCCCTCGACCAGCTTCACGATGCAGGGCGGTGGGCCGAGCATGGCCAGCAGGTCGCCGGTGTCGTCCGGGTTGTCGCCGTACACGGTGATCGGCAGGGCGATGCCCTCGCGGGCGAACAGCTGGTGCGCGCGCAGCTTGTCGCGCGAGCGCAGGATCGCGTCCGAGGGATTGGGGGTGTAGGCGCCCATCATCTCGAACTGGCGCAGCACCGCGGTGCCGTACTTGTTGACCGAGGTGCCGATGCGCGGCAGCACGGCGTCGTAGTCGGCCAGCTCCTTGCCCTTGTAGTGGATCTCGAAGTCGCCGGGCGCGATGCGCATGTAGCAACGCAGGGGATCGAGCACCCGCACGCTGTGGCCGCGCGCACGCGCCGCCTCGACCAGGCGCTGGGTGGAGTACAGCTTGCTGTTGCGCGACAGGATGGCGAGCTTCACGGGTCGTCCGGGGTGCCGAGGCAATAGGACCGGGCCGGGTCGACCCAGAGGCGGCCGGCCATGGCGGTGCGGCCGAGCAGCATGGGGAACAGCATGTTGGTCCGGCTGGTCAGGTTCACTTCGATCGGCCAGCGGCGACCCGCCAGTTCGACGTCGGTGACGATGAACGGTCGCTCGCTGGTCCGGCCGCCGGAATCGGTGACCGGCCGGCGGTCGAGCACCGGGGCTTCGGCCTCGATCGTGGCGATCGCCGAGGCGGGACGCAGCGAGAAGCGCACCCAGGGCGCTCCCCCGACGCTGAACGCCTCCAGGCGGTCGACGTGCAGGGCCGACGAGCGCGCGCCGGTGTCGACCTTGGCCTTGATCGCCGGGATCCCCAGCGCAGGCAGGCGCAGCCATTCGCGCCAGCCGACTACAAGAGGAGCGTCGGCCATGTCGGATCACCGGGGCGGGCAGGGGATGCTGGAGCGGGTGAAGGGAATCGAACCCTCGTCGTAAGCTTGGGAAGCTTCTGCTCTGCCATTGAGCTACACCCGCGGCGGCGTCGATTCTAGCGGCGCCGGCGGGGCGCCGCCACGCCCCCGGACGCCGGCCGGCCGGCCAGGCCCGGGACCGGACCGCCCCTCGCGAAGCCTACTGGCCGCGCTGCTGCCGCAGCAGGTCGCGGATCTCCGTCAGCAGGACCTGCTCTGCGGGCGGCGCGGCGGGCGCGGCCTCCTCCTTGCGCTTGAAGCGGTTGGCCTGGCGGATCAGCAGGAACAGCACGAAGGCGACGATCACGAACTTGATCACGGCGTTGATGAACAGTCCGTAGGCGATCACCGGCGCGCCGGCTTCCTGGGCCGCGGACAGCGTCGCGTAGTCGGTGCCGGACAGGTTGACGAACAGTTCGCTGAAATCGATGTTGCCCAGGACCAGGCCGATCGGCGGCATGATCACGTGGTCGACCAGCGAACTGACGATGGCGGTGAACGCCGCGCCCATGATGAAGCCGGTGGCCAGGTCCAGGACGTTGCCCTTGACCGCGAATTCCCTGAACTCCTTGAACATGGCCGCGCCTCCTCCGGTTGGTGGTCGCGCCATCCTAGCCGCATTGCCGGACCGGCGACCGGGTCGCTGCGGGGCGCCACCGCCGGGACCGGGGCGACCGGCGGGCGGCGCCGGGGCCGGCCGCCCCGGACCTGGCCGGCCGGCCCGCCCGCTGTCGCCCGGGGTTACAATCGCGCCATGGAAATCGTGTTCAACGGAGAACCGCTGCAGGTCGCCGAAGCGGCCACCGTGGCCGACCTGCTGGCGACCGCCGGCCTCGAGGGCCGCCGCGTGGCGGTCGAGCTCAACCGCAGCATCGTGCCGCGCAGCCGCCACGGCCAGCAGACGCTGGCGCCCGGCGACCGGGTCGAGGTGGTCCATGCCATCGGCGGCGGCTGAGGTGGCCGGGTCCGACGACGGCCTGGTGATCGCCGGCCGCCGCTACCGCTCGCGTCTGCTCACCGGCACCGGCAAGTACAGGGACCTCGACGAGACCGCACGCGCCACCGAGGCGGCCGGCGCGGAGATCGTCACCGTCGCGATCCGCCGCAGCAACATCGGCCAGGACCCTTCGCAGCCGAACCTGCTCGACGTGCTGCCGCCGGAGCGCTACACCATCCTGCCCAACACCGCCGGCTGCTACAGCGCCGACGAGGCGGTGCGCACCCTGCGCCTGGCGCGCGAGCTGCTGGACGGCCACAGCCTGGTCAAGCTGGAGGTGCTGGGCGACCGCACCACCCTCTACCCGGACGTGGTCGAGACCGTGCGGGCCACCGAGACCCTGGTCCGCGAAGGGTTCCAGGTGATGGTCTACTGCAGCGACGACCCGGTGCTGGCGCGCCGCTACGAGGAGCTCGGCGCGGTCGCGGTGATGCCCCTGGCGGCGCCGATCGGTTCCGGCCTGGGCATCCAGAACCGCTGGAACCTTCTGGAGATCGTCGACAACGCCAGGGTGCCGGTGCTGGTCGACGCCGGCGTCGGCACCGCCTCCGACGCCGCCATCGCCATGGAGCTGGGCTGCGACGGCGTGCTCATGAACACCGCCATCGCCGGCGCCCGCGACCCGGTGCGGATGGCGCGGGCGATGCGCCTGGCGGTCGAGGCCGGCCGCGACGCCTTCCTCGCCGGCCGCATCCCGCGCCGGCGCCATGCCAACGCGTCATCGCCGGTCGATGGGCTGATCGGGTGAGCGGCGAGCCGGCCAAGGCCGTACCGGGGGTGCCGGCGCCGGCCCCGTCCGGAGACGGCATGCGCCCGCTGCGCAGCTTCGTGCTCCGCCAGGGCCGCATGACGCCGGCCCAGCAGCGCGGTTTCGAGCTGTACTGGCAGTCGCTCGGCATCGACCCGCCCGGCCGCCCGCTCGACCTCGACCAGGTGTTCGGGCGCAGCGCGCCGCGGGTGCTGGAAATCGGCTTCGGCAACGGCGAGGCGCTGCTGGAATGCGCGCAGCGCGAGCCGGAGCGGGATTTCCTGGGCATCGAGGTGCACGGCCCGGGCGTCGGCCGCGTGCTCAACGGCGCCGGCCAGGCGGGGCTGCGCAACCTGCGCGTGCTGCAGCACGATGCCGTGGAGGTGCTGCGCGACAACCTGGCGCCGGGCAGCCTGGACGAGGTCCGGATCTGGTTCCCCGACCCCTGGCCGAAGAAGCGCCACCACAAGCGCCGGCTGGTGCAGCCGGCGTTCGTCGCCCTGCTGCGCAGCCGCGTCCGCGGCGGCGCCCGACTGCACCTGGCCACCGACTGGCCGGCCTATGCCGCGCACATGCTCGAGGTGATGGAGGCCGCGCCCGGCTGGCGCAACCTGGCCGGCCCCGGCCAGGCCAGCCCGCGCCCGCCCTGGCGGCCATTGACCCACTTCGAGCAGCGCGGCCTGCGCCTGGGCCATCCGGTCGCCGACCTGCTCTACGAAGCCGTGGACGCCTGAGCGATGGACGGCGGCGGCCTGCTGTTCACCACGGACATGCTCCTGGTCCTCAGCCTGCTGCTGTTCACCGTGGTCATGTTCGTCGGCGAGTGGATCCGGGCCGACATCGTCGCGCCGCTGGTGCTGGTGCTGCTGGGCCTGCTCGGGCTGGTGCCCAACGACGAGCTGTTCGCCGGCTTCTCCTCGAACGCGGTGCTCGCGGTGATCGCCACCATGATCATGGGCGCCGGCCTGGAGCGCGCCGGCGTGATGGCGCACGCCGCGCAATTCATCATCCGCCTGTCCGGCGGCATCGAGCGGCGCCTGGGCATGCTGATCACCGCCATCTCCGGCGGCGTTTCCGGGTTCATCCAGAACCCCGTCGCGGTGGCCCTGTTCCTGCCGGTCGCCAGCCGGATCTCGGCCCGCACCGGGCTGCCGATCGCCAAGCTGCTGCTGCCGATCGCCGGCTGCATCACCCTCGGCGGCACCCTCACCATGGTCGGCTCGTCGCCGCTGATCGTGCTCAACGACCTGATCACCAGCGCCAACCGCAACCTGCCCTCCGGCGCCGCGGCGCTGTCTCCGTTCGCCATGTTCGCGGTGCTGCCGGTCGGCCTGGCGCTGCTGGCCAGCGGCGTCGCCTACTACACCTTCCTGGCGCCGCGCCTGCTCCCCGAGCGGCTGCGCACGGCCGCGGCGACGCCGGCGCGCACCGAGAGCTACTTCGAGCAGGCCTACGGACTGACCGGCGAGGTCCACGAGGTCGTGGTCACCGCCGAGAGCCCGCTGGTCGGCATGTCGGTGGTGGAAGCCGAGCAGTTGCACGGGGCGCCGCTGATCCTGGCGATCCGGGTCGGCTCGGAGTCGCGGCTGGCGCCCCCGGCCGACCAGATGATCTGGGTCGGCACCGCCCTGGGCGTGCTCGGCCCGCGCGAGCAGGTCCAGCGGTTCGCCGAGAACAACGTGCTGACGCCGCGGCCGCGCCTGCGCGAGTTCGCCGACTTCTTCAACCCGGCGCGCGCCGGCATCGCCGAGGCGGTGGTGCCGCCGGGCAGCCGCTTCATCGGCAAGAAGCAGTCGGAGCTGCGCCTGCGCAAGCGCCTGGGCCTGAGCATGCTGGCGATCAGCCGCGGCGACGCGGTGATCACCCGGGACGTGCGCGAGGAGCCGATCCGCGCCGGCGACTGCCTGGTGTTCCACGGCTTCTGGCGCGACCTCGCCCATGCCGCCGAGAACCACGACTTCGTGCTGGTCACCGACATCCCCAAGCAGGAGGCGCGGCCGCACAAGCTGTGGCACGCGCTGGCGCTGTTCGTGCTGGCGATCGGCTTCGCCCTGTACAGCGCCGACCGCCTGCCGGTGATGCTGTTCGCGGGCGCGGTCGGCATGATGCTGGTCGGCGTGCTCAGCGTCGAGGAGGCCTACGGCGCGGTCAACTGGAAGACCGTTTTCATGCTGGCCAGCCTGATCCCGCTCAGCTACGCCCTGGAAACCACCGGCGCCGCCGCCTGGCTGGTGCAGGAGCTGCTGCGCGGCATCGGCGCCTGGCCGGCGCTGGGCGTCCAGCTCCTGATCGTGCTGCTGACCGGCTTCTTCGCGATGGTGATGTCGAACGTCGGCGCCACCGTGCTGATGGTGCCGCTGGCGATCAACGCCGCGCTGGCCACCGGTGGCCACCCGGCCGCCTACGCGTTGCTGGTCGGTGTCGCCGCCTCGAACAACTACTTCACCGTCACCAATCCGGCGATCGCCATGATCCTCGGCCCCGGCGGCTACCGGCAGTCCGACCTGCTGCGGGTCGGCGCGCCGCTGGCGCTGCTGCACGTGCTGGTGACGATCGCGGTCATCAACCTGCTGTTCTGAGCGGGCGGCCGCGCCGCCGGCACCGACCCTGCGGCGCCGGCGGCGGGCGCCTCAGTAGCTGTAGCGCAGGCCGACCAGGGCGGTGCGCGGCAGTCCCGGCCGGGCGCCCGAGGGCCGCCGCGAGACGATGTACTCGCGGTCGGTCAGGTTCTCGATGCGGGTGTAGAGCTCCAGGCCACGGGCCACCTGCCAGGCGGCATTGAGATCCCACACCCAGGCGCTGTCGGTGGCCTGGGTCGGGGCCACCGGGCCCTGGCCCGGACGGGTCCGCATGTCGTCGATGTAGGCGACGCCCAGGAACCCGCTCCAGCGCGCGCCGCGCAGTCCGGCGGCGGCATGGAACATGTGTTCGGGCAGGTAGGGCAGGGCATCGCCGCGGCTGACCGTGCCCCACTCGCCGAAGCCGCTGCTGAAGCTGGTCCGGAAGCTGGCGTCGGTGAAGGTGTAGTTGGCCTGGAACGGCACCTCGATGGCGCCGCCGGCATTGCCGGTCACCTCCATGCGCGCCTCGACGCCCCGCACCCTGGCCTTGCCGCCGTCGAACTGGTCGCCGATGTTGCAGTTGCCGCCGGTGGAGGCGGTGCAGGTGCCGACCAGGTTGTCGTAGTCGTTGTCGAAGCCGATCAGCTCGGCGAACAGCGGACCGCGGTCGAAGCGGACGCCGGCCTCGGTGTTGACGCTCTCCTCGGCGGCCGCCGAACTGCCCGGCGCCGGGGGATTGAAGCCCTTGTGGACGCTGGCGAACAGCGACCAGGACGGGCTGGCCTGCCAGGTCAGGCCGACGCCGGGGATGGTCTGGTCGACCCGGTCGCGGATCACCCGCACGGTGCCCCCGGACCGCCCGGGATCGTCCAGCGCCCAGTCCAGGCGTTCCAGGTCGATGCGCTCGTGGCGCACGCCCGGGGTCAGGATGAAGTCGCCGAAGCGGATCTCGTCCTGGACATACAGCGCCAGCGCCCTGGCCGAGACCTTGCGGTTCTCCTGGCTGCCCGGCGCGCCGGCCTGGGTCAGCACCAGGCGGCCATCCTGCATCCGGTAGCGGTCGTCCTGCTGGAAGCGGTCCTCGAAGTCCCGGTGCCAGCGCACGCCGACCTCGAGCAGGTGGCCGACGTCGCCGCCGAACGACCAGCCGAGTACCGACTGGACGCCCTCCTGCCGGTAGTCGCGGTTGTTGTTGCGGATGCGCAGGGCGTTGTCCGGCGAGTCCTGCCCGGTCAGCCAGCCGAACTGCGTCTGGAATTGCGCCGGGTCGGCCAGGATCGCCGACAGCGAGCCGCCGGTGACGTCCTGGAGCTTGTACCAGGCGCGCGAGAACTCGTGGCGGTACACCGTGGTGCTGAGGTCGACGCTGTCGCCCAGGACGATGCCGTGGCGCAGCTCGGCCTGCTCGTGCTCGGTGGTGATGTTGTCCAGGGCGCTGGCGGCGTAGCGGCGTTTCGGGTCGGCGCGGAAATCGGCGTCGGTCAGGCCCAGGTAGGTCTCGTCGGAATCCTGGTCGGTGCGGCCGAGCTTGAGTTCGATCCGCTGGCGCGGCGCGGAGGGATCGGTGCTGCTCCAGCCCAGGCGCACCCGCCAATCCTGAAGGTCGTAGCCGGTGTCGCCGCCGCCGTCCAGGCGCTTGTAGCCGTCGGTGGCCTGTTGCACGGTCTCCAGCAGCCAGCCCAGGCCGTTGTCCAGGGTGCCGCCGGCCCAACCGTGGCCCTGCAGGGTGCTGTCGGCGCCGAACAGGACCTGGGCCTTGCCGGCCAGAGGGCGGTCCGGGATCGCGGTGCTCACGAAGTTGACCACGCCGCCGGTGGTGCGCGGTCCGGAGCGGATCGAAGCCGAGCCCTTGCGCACCTCGACCGCGGTCATCCGCTGCATGGTCGGGAAGTAGTACGCGGCCGGGGCCGCATAGGCTGCCGGGGCGATCAGCACGCCGTCCTCCATCACGGTGATCCGGCTGTTGCGGTCGGTGCCCGAGCCGCGGATGCCGATGTTCGGGCGCAGGCCGAAGCCTTCCTCGTCGACCAGGTAGACGCCGGGGACCTGGCGCAGGACGCGCTGGGCATCGCTGTAGTCGAAGGCGGCCAGTTCCTCGGGGCCGACGTAGTGCGCCGAGCCGGCGGTTTCCAGGGCCTTCTCGCGGCTGCCGACGACCACCGTGCGGTCGAGCTCGGCGGCGTCGTCGAGGGGCGCCTCGGAGGCGGCCGCGGGGACCGCGACCAGCGCGGCGAGGATGGCGAGGGCGAGCGGGTTCGGGCTGGGCATGGCTGGATGGGAGGGGCGGGGTGGGCGGGCTAAGAGATGCGTACGGTACTGAGAAGTATTCGCATTAGCAATGCCCGCCGGACGTCCACGGAGGTGCCCGGACGCTGTCCGGACATCCGGTTTGTCGGCTCCATGACGTTGAAGCGGCAGGATATTGCCTGTTGGCATGGTTCCTGCATGGCCCCGGCCATGACCCGGAGACCCGACATGGATGGCCTGCCCCCCACCGACCCCGGCCGGCGCCCGGGCATCCGCGACACCGCCGCACAGGACCGCGTCCTGGTCGCCGACCCGCGCGACCGCCGCACGCGCCTGCTGCGCAATGGCGCGTTCGCCGCGATCGCGCTGGTCGTGCTGGCCCTGCTGCTGCCAGGCCTGCTCGACGTCCTGTCGGCGACCCGGTCGGTGTCGGCCGAGCGGCTGCGCGTGGCCACCGTGGAGCGCGGCCTGCTGGTGCGCGACCTGGCGGTCCAGGGCCGGATCGTCGCCGCGGTCAGCCCGACCCTGTACGCCCCGGCCGCCGGCACCGTCGGCTTCCTGGTCCAGCCCGGCGACGAGGTCGAGCTCGGCGCGCCCCTGGCCGAGCTGAGCAGCCCGGAGCTGGCCAGCCAGCATTCGCGCGAGCAGGCCACCCTGCAGAGCCTGGAGGTCGAGGTGGCGCGGGCGCGCATCGACAACCGCAAGCGCCAGCTGCTGACCTCGCGCACCCGCGACGAGGCCGAGGTGTCGCTGCTGGCCGCGCAGCGCGAGATGCAGCGCGCCGAGGCGGCCTGGACCACCCGTTCGATCAGCGAGGTCGACTACCTGCGCGCCCGCGACGCGCTGCGCAATGCCGAACTCGGCTTCGCCCATGCCGGCGCCGACGCCGGCCTGGAGAACGAGTCGCTGGCCTTCGAGCTGCGCGCGCGCGAGCTGGCGCTGGAGCGCCAGCGCCTGGTGGTCGAGGACCTCGCCCGCCAGGTCGCGGACCTGACCATCCGCGCGCCGGTCGCCGGCCGCGTCGGCACCCTGCTGGTCGCCGACCGCAGCGCCGTCGGTCGCGATGCCGGCCTGCTGACGGTGATCGACCTGAGCCGGCTGGAACTCGAGATCGACGCCCCGGAGAGCTTCGCCGACGACCTCCGTCCCGGCCTCGCCGGCGAGGTCAGCTTCCAGGGCCGTAGCTTCGCCGCGGAACTGGCCTCGCTGTCGCCCGAGGTCGTCAACGGACAGGTGCGTGCACGGCTGCGCTTCGTCGACGAACAGCCCGGCGGCCTGCGCCAGAGCCAGCGCCTGTCGGCCCGGGTGCTGATCGACGAGCGCCCGGACGTGCTGAAGGTCCAGCGCGGCCCGTTCGTCGACGCCGGCAGCGGCCGTTTCGCCTACGTCCTGGAGGACGGCTTCGCGGTGCGCCGGCCGATCCAGCTGGGCGTCGGCAGCCTGGCCGAGATCGAGGTGCTGTCCGGCCTGGTGGCCGGCGACCGCGTCGTGATCGCCGGCACCGACGCCTTCGAGGACGCCGAGCGCGTCTTCATTTCCGGCGCTCCTCCATGAGCGCCGCCCGAAGGGAATCAGCGGCACCGAGGGCCGCACCGCACGACCACGGGGCGCACAGGCCATCCCCGGCCTGACGCTCCGCAACAGCCGCTCCGCCGCCAGATCCTGTTTTCCGCACTCAACGCAACCGGGACCACCGCCATGCTGCAGATGACCAACCTCTCGAAAGTCTTTCGCACCCACATGATCGAGACCCACGCCCTGCGCGACTTCTCGATCCATGTCCGCGAGGGCGAGTTCGTGGCGGTGACCGGGCCGTCCGGCTCGGGCAAGACCACCTTCCTCAACATCGCCGGCCTGCTCGAGACCTTCACCTCGGGCAGCTACCGCCTCGACGGCGTCGACGTGCACGGCCTCGACGACAACGCCCGCTCGCGGCTGCGCAACGAGAAGATCGGCTTCATCTTCCAGGGTTTCAACCTGATCCCCGACCTCAACCTGTTCGACAACGTCGACGTGCCGCTGCGCTACCGGGGCTTCAACGGCGCCGAGCGCCGGCGCCGGATCGAGGAGGCACTGACCAAGGTCGGCCTCGCCTCGCGCCAGAAGCACTACCCCAGCGAGCTGTCCGGCGGACAGCAGCAGCGCGTGGCGATCGCCCGCGCCCTGGCCGGCAGCCCCCGCCTGCTGCTGGCGGACGAGCCGACCGGCAACCTGGATTCCCTGATGGCGCGCGGCGTCATGGACCTGATGGAGGAGATCAACGACCAGGGCACGACCATCGTGATGGTCACCCACGACCCCGAGCTGGCGGCGCGCGCCCAGCGCAACGTCCACATCATCGACGGCCAGGTCACCGACCTCGACGAGGGCCCGCGCCTGGCGCTGGCCGGCGTCGGCGCCGCCGCCGCGGCGGTCGGCGCCTGAGGAGGACCCGGCAATGATCCAGTACTACCTGTGGCTCGCCGCCCGCAGCCTGCGCCGCAATCCGGTGCTGACCGTGCTGATGGTCGCCGCGATCGCGCTCGGCATCGGCGCCGCGATGACCGCACTGACCGTTCTGCGGGCGATGTCCGGCAACCCGATGGCGCACCGCGAGGACCGCGTCTACCGGCCCCAGCTCGACAACTGGTCGCCGAACAACGCCGCCGACCAGTACGGCAATCCGCCCAACCTGATGACCTACCAGGACTCGATGGCGCTGTACCGGGCCCAGCGCGCGACCCGGCAGGCGGCGATGTTCCCCAACGTGGTGCCGGTGGAGCCGGAGAACCCCGAGGTCCGGCCGTTCCAGGCCACGGTCCTGTACACGCACGGCGACTTCTTCCCGATGTTCGACGTGCCGTTCGCGTTCGGCGGCGGCTGGGACCGCCGCGCCGACGACGACAACGCGCGGGTGGTGGTGCTCGGCAAGGCGCTCAACGACCGCCTGTTCGGCGGCGAGGACAGCGTCGGCCGCCGCGTGCGCATGGACGGCGAGGACTACACGGTCGCCGGCGTGCTCCGCGACTGGGACCCGCAGCCCAAGTTCTACGAGATCTCCTCGGGCGCGTTCAACGACGTCGAGGAGATGTTCATGCCGTTCGGCATCGGCATCGAGAAGGAGCGCACCTCCAGCAACAACAACAACTGCTGGTCCGATCCCGGCCCCGGCTACCAGAACTGGCTGGCCTCGGAGTGCATCTGGATGGCGTTCTGGGTGGAACTGCCCGGGCGCGCCGAGGCCGCCCGCTACAAGGATTTCCTGGACGGCTACGTGCAGGAGCAGAAGCGCGCCGGACGCTTCCCGAGGCCGCTCAACAACCGGCTCAGCAGCGTCTCGGAATGGCTGTCCGAGCGGCGCGTGGTGTCCCAGGACGCCCAGACCCAGACCTGGTTGGCGTTCGCCTTCCTGCTTGTGTGCCTGATCAACACGGTCGGCCTGCTGCTGGCCAAGTTCATGGCGCGCGCCTCGGAGATCGGGCTGCGCCGGGCGGTCGGGGCCAGCCGCCGGCAGATCTTCGCGCAGTTCCTGATCGAGTCCGGCGCGGTCGGCGTCGCCGGGGCGGCGGCCGGCCTGTTGCTGACCTGGCTGGGCCTGCTCGGCCTCAGGGCGCTGTACGGCGACGGCGCCATCGGCCAGATGGCCGTGCTCGACACCGGCATGGTCGGGATCACGGTGGCGGCGGCGATCGCCGCAAGCCTGCTGGCCGGGCTGCTGCCGACCTGGCAGGCCTGCCGGATCACCCCCGCCCTGCAGCTCAAGTCGAACTAGGAGGCCAAGGCCATGGAAGTGCGTCCCATCCTTTCCGCGCTGATGCGCAACAAGGCCGGCCTGGTCCTGATCGTCGCCCAGGTGGCTATCACCCTCGCCGTGATCTGCAACAGCCTGTTCATCGTCGTGCAGCGCGCCGAGCGGGTCGGCCGCGACAGCGGCATCGACGAGGCCGGCACCTTCACCATCGACAGCCTCGGCTTCGCCGCCGGCTTCGACCTGCGCGACACCATCGCCGCCGACCTCGCCGTGCTGCGTGCGCTGCCCGGCGTGGTCGCAGCCACGCCGGTCAACTCGGTGCCGATGAGCAACGGCGGCTGGAGCACCGGCCTGGCGCTGACCCCGGACGACGGCACCGACAGCCGCGAGGGCCACAGCAGCGCGCTCTATTTCGTCGACGAGCAGGGCCTGGACGCGTTCGGCGTGCGCCTGGTCGAGGGCCGGAACTTCCGCCCGGACGAGATCGGCGAGCTGCGCCAGTCCGACGGCATCCAGGCCGACTCGATCATCGTCACCGAGGCGCTGGCGCGTTCGCTGTTCCCGGACGGCGGCGCGGTCGGCCAGCAGGTCTACGGCATCGGTTCCAACAACCGGACGGTGACCATCATCGGCGTGGTCGAGAAGCTGCAGCAGCCCTGGGTGGGCTCGACCACCGTCGAGCAGTCCAGCCTGATCCCGGCGGTCGTCAACGACGGCAACTACTCGCGCTACCTGGTGCGCGCCGAGCCCGGCCAGCGCGACGCGGTGATGGCCCGGGTCGAGGCCGCGCTCCAGGACGCCAACAGCGGCCGCCTGCTGCGCCGGACGCGTTCGGTCGAGGAGACCCGCGCCGCCTCCTACCGCCAGGACCGGGCGATGATGTCGATCCTGTCCGGCACCATGCTGGCGATGATGCTGATCACCGGCCTGGGCATCATCGGCCTGACCAGCTTCTGGGTGACCCGCCGGATCAAGCAGATCGGCACCCGGCGCGCCCTGGGCGCGCGGCGCTTCAACATCCGCGCCTGGTTCCAGACCGAGAACGGCCTGATGATCGCCCTGGGCGTGGCGGTCGGTGCCGTTCTCACCTACGGCTTCAACGCCTGGCTGATGCAGACCATCAACGCCCAGCGCCTGCCCTGGCACTACCTGCCGATCGGCGCGCTGGCGGTGTTCGCCCTCGGCCAGCTCGCCGTGCTCGGTCCGGCCGGGCGCGCCGCATCGGTCCCGCCGGCGCTGGCCACCCGCACCGCCTGACCGGACATCGCCCCTGCCGCGGTCGGCTACCATCGCCGACGCAACCATCGCGCCGTCCCGGGCATCCATCGAGGAGGTCCGGGAAGGCGCCGAGAGAATGACGGAACGAAGGTCGATGAGCACGGTCCTGGTGATCGACGACAACCCGGCGGTCGGCACCGCCCTGGAAGTGCTGCTCTCCCTGCGCGAGATCCGCACCCTGGTGGCGACCTCGCCCGCGGCCGGGCTGGAGGTGCTTGCCGCCGAGCCGGTCGACCTGGTCATCCAGGACATGAACTTCACCGCCGACACCACCTCGGGCGAGGAGGGCGTCGCGCTGTTCCACGCCATCCGCGCCGGCCATCCCGACCTGCCGATCGTCCTGCTCACCGCATGGACGCACCTGGAGACCGCGATCGAGCTGGTCAAGGCCGGTGCCTCGGACTACCTCGCCAAGCCCTGGCAGGACGACAAGCTGCTGACCACGGTGGAGAACCTGCTGGAGCTGTCGGAGGCGGCGCGTGCCGCGCTCCGGTTCCGGCACGAGCAGCGCCAGGCCCTGGCCGAGCTGGCCGGGCGCTACGAACTGTGCGGCCAGGTGGTGGTCTCGCGCGCCATGGAGCAGGTGGTGCGCCTGGCCGGCCAGGTCGCGCGCTCCGACCTGCCGGTCCTGATCGCCGGGCCCAACGGCGCCGGCAAGGAGGGTGTCGCCGCCATCGTGCACGCCAACTCGGCGGTTCGCGAGGGACCCTACGTCACCGTCAACTGCGGGGCGCTGCCGGCCGAGCTGATCGAGGCCGAGCTGTTCGGCGCCGAGGCCGGCGCCTACACCAGCGCCGGGCGCAGCCGCGAGGGCCGCTTCGAGGCCGCCGATGGCGGCACCCTGTTCCTGGACGAGATCGGCAACCTGCCGCTGTCGGGCCAGGTCAAGCTGCTGCGCGTGCTGGAGACCGGGCAGTTCGAGCGCCTGGGTTCGAACCGCACGCGCCAGGTCCGGGTGCGGGTGGTCTCGGCGACCAATGCCGACCTGCCGGCGATGATCGCCGAGGGCCGCTTCCGCGAGGACCTCTACTACCGCCTCAACGTGATCGAGCTGCGGGTCCCGGCGCTCGGCCAGCGCCGCGACGACATCCTGCCGCTCGCCGAGCACTTCCTGGCCGGCCAGGCGCGGCTGTCCGAGGGCGCCCGGCGCGCGCTGCTCGGGCACGCCTGGCCGGGCAACGTCCGGGAACTGAAGAACGCCGTGCTGCGCGCGCGCCTGCTGTGCCGCGACGGGGTGATCGGCGCCGACGACCTGGGCCTGCCCGCACGCGTCCCGGCGCCATCGCCGGCGGCCCCGGGACAGGGCGAGCCGGACCGGGCGACCATCGAGACCGCCCTGCGTCGTGCCGGTGGCGTGGTTTCGCAGGCCGCCAGCGAGCTGGGCCTGAGCCGCCAGGCGCTGTACCGCCGTCTGGACAAGCTCGGCCTCGATCCGGCGCTGGTGCGCTGACGCCCGGCCCGGACGTGCGCACCAGCCTCGAGCTTCGCCTTGCGCTGCTGCTGACGGCGGCCATGCTGCTGGGCGTCGGCCTGGGCTTCGTGCTCGACCGCGCCGACGTCGGCACCCGGTTGGCGACCGTGCTGGCGATCGGCGTGTCGCTGCTGGTCTGCCTGGTCGCCGCCCGGGTGCTGACCCGGCCGCTGGCCAGCCTGCTGCGGGCGCTGACCGGCAGCGTCGCCGCGTTCCGCGACGGCGACTTCAGCTTCGGCCTGGCGACCCGTCGCCGCGACGAGATCGGCGACCTGGTGGCGGCCCACAACGAGCTGGGCCGCGTGCTCAGGGAGGAGCGGCAGGCGCTGTTCCAGCGCGAACTGCTGCTCGACACCCTGGTGCAGAACGCGCCGACCTCCATGATCCTGGTCAACGCCCGCGGCCACGTGGTCTACGCCAACACCGCGGCGCGGCGCCTGCTCAACGACGGCCGCCGCCTGGAGGGACTGCACCTGGACAGCCTGGTCGCGCAGGGCCCGGCGTCCCTGCGCGATGCCCTGGGCGGCGGCCGCGAAGGCCTGTTCGGCGTCGAACTCGACGGCCACGAGGAGATCTTCCACCTGGGCACGCGCGGCTTCCGGCTCAACGGCCAGCCGCACCGGCTGTACCTGGTCCGGCACATGACCCGGGAGATCAGCCGCCAGGAGGTCGCGAGCTGGAAGAAGGTGATCCGGGTGATCAGCCATGAGCTGAACAACTCGCTGGCACCGATCTCCTCGCTGGCGCATTCCGGCCAGGAACTGCTGCGCCGCGGCGAGCGCGAGCGTCTGGCGCCGATCCTGGCGACCATCGGCGAGCGCGCCGGCCACCTGGCCGAGTTCATCCGCGGCTACGCGGCCTTCGCCAAGCTGCCGGCGCCCCGCCCCGAGGCCATCGAGTGGGCGACGTTCCTCGCGCACCTGGGCCGGCAGTATCCGTTCGCGCTGGCGGCGCCGTTGCCGGAGGCCCCGGGCCGGGCCGACCCGGCGCAGCTCGAGCAGGCCCTGATCAACCTGCTCAAGAACGCCCACGAATCCGGCTCCGATCCGGCGGCGATCACGGTCGGCGTGTCCGCGGTGGCGGGCGAGTGGCGGATCGAGGTCGCCGATGCCGGGCCCGGGATGAGCGCCAAGGTCCTGGCCAGCGCCCTGGTGCCGTTCTACTCGACCAAGCGCAGCGGCACCGGGCTGGGCCTGGCGCTGGCCCGGGAGATCGCCGAGGCCCACGGCGGCCGCATCACCCTGGCGAACCGCGAGGGCGGCGGCTTGCTGGCGCGGCTGAGCCTGCCGCTGGCACCCCCCTGAGGCCAGGCCTTCCGGCACCCCCCGGAGGGCCGCGCCCGGCGCTATCCTTGCCGCCGGCCAACCGGGAGAGCGGCGATGGAGATGGGCACGATCCTGATCTGGGTGATCGTGGCGCTGGTGGTGTTCGCCTTCGTCAAGGGCGTGCGCATCGTGCCGCAGGGCTTCGAGTACACCGTCGAGCGCTTCGGCAAGTACGTCTACACCATGCACCCGGGCCTCGGCCTGCTGGTGCCGATCGTCTACGACGTCGGCCGCAAGATCAACATGATGGAGCAGGTGCTCGACGTGCCCTCCCAGGACGTGATCACCAAGGACAACGCGGTGGTCAAGGTCGATGCGATCACCTTCTTCCAGGTCCTGGACGCGCCCAAGGCGGCCTACGAGGTGTCCAACCTGGAGCAGGCGATGACCGCCCTGGTGCAGACCAACATCCGCACCGTGATCGGCTCGATGGACCTCGACGCCTCGCTCAGCCAGCGCGAGGAGATCAACGCCAAGCTGCTGTCGGTGGTCGACCAGGCGACCAACCCCTGGGGGATCAAGGTCAACCGCATCGAGATCAAGGACATCCAGCCGCCGCGCGACCTGGTCGACTCGATGGCCCGGCAGATGAAGGCCGAGCGCGAGAAACGCGCCAACATCCTGGAGGCCGAGGGCCACCGCGCCTCGGAGATCCTGCGCGCCGAGGGCGAGAAGCAGGCCGCCGTGCTGGAGGCGGAAGGCCGCCGCGAGGCCGCCTTCCGCGACGCCGAGGCGCGCGAACGCCTGGCCGAGGCCGAGGCCCGCGCCACCCAGATGGTGTCCGATGCGATCGCCAAGGGCGACACCCAGGCGATCAACTACTTCGTCGCCCAGAAGTACGTCGAGGCGCTCAAGGCGTTCGCCACCTCTCCGCAGCAGAAGACCCTGATCCTGCCCACCGAGGCGACCGGCATCCTCGGCGCCCTGGCCGGCATCTCCGAGCTGGTCGGTTCCGGCAAGGCGCCGGTGGTGGTGCCGCCGTCCGCGCAGCGCGGCCGGGAGTAGGGCGATGCCGGCGCTCTACTGGCTGGTGCTCGGCCTGCTGCTGATGGTCGCCGAGCTGTTCAACCCGGGCGCCTTCCTGCTCTGGCTGGGCCTGGGCGCGCTGCTCACCGCAGCGGTGGTGATGCTGGCCTCGGTGACGCCGGTCTGGCAGTTCGTCCTGTTCGGCGTGCTCTCGCTGGCCGCCATCCTGGGCTACCGGGAGTGGCGCCGGCGCCACCCGCGCATCGAATCCTCGGACCGCCCGCTGCTCAACCAGCGCGCCGCGCAGCTGGTCGGCGGCACCCACCTGCTGCACGAGCCGGTCGTCGACGGCCGCGGCCGCCTGAAGATCGGCGATGCCTTCTGGACCATCACCGGCCCGGACGCCCTGGCCGGCTCGCGGGTGCGCATCGTCGCCACCGACGGCGTCACCCTGACGGTGCGCCCGGTCGACTGAACGACGCGCCGGCAGGGCGCGGCCCGGGATTGCCGGCGTCGGCGTTTCCGTGTTTAATGCGAATCATTCGCACTTGAACCGGAGCCCGCCATGCGCCGAATGTTCCCGCTCGTCCTCGCCCTGGCGCTGTCGGCGCCGGCCGCCGCCGACACGCTGGTGGTCTACAGCGAGCGCAAGGAACCCCTGCTGACGCCGATCCTGGAGGCCTGGACCGCGCAGACCGGGGTCCAGGTGCACCTGCTGACCGACCAGGCCCAGGTCCTGGTCGAGCGGCTGGCCGCCGAGGGCGAGCGCACCCGCGCCGACGTGCTGGTCACGGTCGATGCCGGCAACCTGTGGCTGGCCACCGAGCGCGGCGTGCTGGCGCCGCTGCGCTCGGAGACGCTCGACGCCGTCGTGCCGGCGGCGTTCCGCGACCCGGACGGCCACTGGTACGCGATCACCGAGCGCGCGCGGGTGATCGTGCGCTCCACCGAACGGGTCCCGGCCGCCGAGCTGTCCACCTACGAGGACCTCGCCGACCCGAAGTGGCAGGGCAGGCTGTGCCTGCGCTCCTCGCGCAAGGTCTACAACCAGTCGCTGGTGGCGATGCTGATCGACCGCCACGGCGAGGAACGCACCGAACAGATCGTGCGCGGCTGGGTCGGCAACCTGGCGGCGCCGCCGTTCGCGGACGACACCCTGGTGGTCAACGCCATCGCCGCCGGCCAGTGCGACGTCGGCATCGTCAACACCTACTACTACGGGCGCCTGGCCAGGGATCGCCCGGACCTGCCGGTCGCGGTGTTCTGGCCCAACCAGGCCGAGGGCGAGAGCGGCGTCCATGTCAACGTCACCGGCGCCGGCCTGGTGCGGCACAGCCGTCAGCCGGAGCTGGCGCGCCGCTTCATCGAGTGGCTGCTTTCGGAAGCCGCGCAGCGGCAGTTCGCCGACATCGACTACGAGTTCGCGGTGCGGCCGGGCGTCGAGCCGAACGCGGCGGTGGCGGCCTGGGGCGGGTTCCGGGCCGACGACCGCAACATCGCGCAGGCCGGGCGCCGGCAGGCGCAGGCGGTGCGCCTGATGGATCGCGCCGGCTACCGCTGAGCCGGCGACGCGCGACGGGCGGCAGGCGGGCGGCCGCGACCCGGCACCGTTCGCCGGCGGCGCGGCAGGCTGGCGAGGCGAGCGGTTCGCGTCCGCCGCGACGGTGCCATCCGCGTCGCCGTCGCGCCATCGGCGCCGGTTGCGCTCCTGTCCGCCGCGAACCGGCGTGCCATCCCGGCTAGCATGCGTCGATGATGTCGAGCCTCCCAGCCGCTGCGGTGCGGCCGCCCCGGGCCGCTTCCGTGCCGGCGCTGGCGCGGCGTGGCCTGGCCGGGATCGCCGCCGGGCTGCTGGCGGCGCCGCTGCTGCTGGCGCTCTCGGGCCTGGCACTGGCGTGGGCGACGCCGGCGCCGGAGGTCTGGGCGCACCTGCGCGCCCACGTCCTGCCCGGTGCCCTGGCCAATACCGCCGCGCTGCTGCTGGCGGTGGCCGTCGGCTGTACCGCGATCGGCACCGGGTGCGCCTGGCTCAACGCGCGCCACGACTATCCCGGCCGTCGCCTGTTCGAATGGGCGCTGCTGCTGCCGCTGGCGCTGCCGACCTACGTGGTCGCCTTCGTCGCGATCGGCCTGCTCGACTACGCAGGCCCGGTGCAGTCGGCCTGGCGCGCCCTGAGCGGCAGCCGCGCCGCCCTGTTCAGTCCGAACGGCTGGCCATGGGCGGCGGCGCTGCTGACCCTGTGCCTGTATCCCTATGTCTACCTGACCGTGCGCGCCGCCCTGCTGCGCCAGGGCGAGGCGCCGGCCGAGGCCGCCCGCTCGCTGGGCCTGGACCGCTGGCGGACCTTCCTGCGCGTGCGCCTGCCCCTGCTGCGCCCGGCGCTGATGGCAGGCCTCGGCCTGGCGCTGCTGGAGACCCTGGCCGAGTTCGGTGCGGTCAGCCTGCTCGGTGTCGAGACCCTGACCACGGCCGTCTACAAGACCTGGTTCGGGTTGTACTCGCTGCCGGCGGCGGCCCAGCTCGCCTCCCTCGGGCTGCTGCTGGCAGCGCTGCTGCTGCTCGCCGAGTGGCGCGCGCGCGCGCGCCAGCGGCAGTTCGACGCCCGCCTGCGTCCGGCGCCGCGCCAGCGCCTGGGCCGCCCGGCCGCGGTCGTCGTGGTCCTGTTCCAGGGCCTGCTTCTTCTGCTGGCGTTCGTGTTGCCGCTGGTCCAGCTGCTCGCCTGGGCGCTGCCCGACCTGTCGTGGAGCGCGACCGAGGCGCGCGCCCTGGCCAACACCGTGCGCCTGGGCGCGCTCGCCGCCGTGCTGCTGGTCCTGGCCGGCCTGGCCCAGGCGCTGCTGCGCAGGCAGGCGTCGCTGCTGCCGGGACTGCGCGGTGCGCTGGCGCTGTCGACGCTGGGCTATGGCGTGCCCGGCACCGTGCTGGCGGCGGGCCTGCTGCTCGGCCTGCTGGCCCTGGAGCGCGGGCTGGCGACCGCGACCGGCCATGGCCTGGTGCTGACCGGCAGTCTCGCGGCCCTGCTGCTGGCGCTGCATGCGCGCTTCCTGCGGGCGGCGGCCGAGCCGCTGGCGGCCGGCCTCGCGCTGCTGCGGCCGTCGCTGCCGGAGGCGGCACGCAGCCTGGGCGCCGGGCCCGGTCGCCGGTTCCTGCTGACGCTGCCGCTGCTGCGCCCCAGCGTGCTGGCGGCCCTGCTGCTGGTCGCCATCGAGGTGATGAAGGAGCTGCCGGCGACCCTCATGCTCAGGCCGTTCGGCTGGGACACGCTGGCGATCCGGGTCTACGCCCTGACCTCCGAGGGCCTGTGGCGCGAAGCGGCCCGGCCGGCGCTGGGCCTGGTGCTGGCCGGACTGCTGCCGATCTGGTGGCTGGTGCGACTGCAGGACGGCGATGCCCGTTCCCGGACCTGACCGCGCGCGCGCGTTGGCGCGGGCTGCGCAGAGGCCGTCCCCGAGTCCCCACCCGGCAGACCCTTCGTCGTTGCCCTGGGGCATCATCCGGTTCGGGGAACGGCGAGCCATGGATGGCTCGCCCGCGGACGGGCGCGCGGCGCCCGGGCCGCGGAGCGGCGTCCGGACCCGTGCCGGACGCGCGCGCGTCGGGGCGACCCATGGATGGGTCGTCCGCGACCGGACATCTATATAGTTGCGCGCCTCGATCCCCCGATCCCCCGATCCCGCCGACCAGGAGCCCGCCATGTCCAAGGCCACCCCCCTCAACGACGCGCACCGCCGCCTGGGCGCGCGCATGGTCGACTTCGGCGGCTGGGACATGCCGATCAACTACGGCTCCCAGATCGACGAGCACCATGCGGTGCGCCGAGACTGCGGCATGTTCGACGTCTCCCACATGACCGTGGTCGACCTCGAGGGCGCCGGTTGCCGGGACTTCCTGCGCCGGCTGATGGCCAACGACGTCGGCCGCCTGAAGGGGCCGGGGCGGGCCCTTTACACCTGCATGCTCGATCCGTCCGGCGGCGTGATCGACGACCTCATCGTCTACCGGCGTGCCGGTTCCGATTACCGGCTGGTGGTCAACGCCGCCACCCGCGAGGCCGACCTCGAGTGGCTGCACCGGCACGCCGGCGAGTTCGCCGTGGCGGTACGCGAGCGTCCGGAGCTGGCCATGGTCGCGGTCCAGGGCCCCAACGCCCGGGCCCGGGTCGCCGCCGTGCTCGGCGGCGAGGCGGCGACCGCGGCCGACGCCCTGGCCCGCTTCGCGTTCGTCGAGTCCGACGACCTGTTCATCGCCCGCACCGGCTACACCGGCGAGGACGGCTACGAAGTGGTGCTGCCCGCCGCGCGGGCGGAAGGCTTCTGGCAGGGACTGCTCGACGCCGGCGTCGCGCCCTGCGGCCTGGGCGCGCGCGACACCCTGCGCCTGGAGGCCGGCATGAACCTGTATGGGCAGGACATGGACCGCACCACCACGCCCCTGGAATCGGGCCTGGCCTGGACCGTGGCCATGACCGGCGAGCGCGATTTCATCGGCCGCGCTGCGCTGGCCGCCCAGCTCGCCGCCGGCGTGCCCCGGCAACTGGTCGGCCTGGTGCTCGACGAGCGCGGCGTGCTGCGCCACGGTCAGCGGGTGCTGACCGGGCAGGGCGAGGGCGAGGTGACCTCGGGCAGCTTCTCGCCGACCACCGGCAAGTCGATCGCCCTGGCCCGCATCCCGGCCGGCGAGCCCGGCCAGGTCCGGGTCGATGTCCGCGGCCGCGAGCTGGCGGTACGGGTGGTGCAGCCGCCCTTCGTCCGCGACGGTGCCGCCCGGCCGGGCATCTGATTCCGCGCCGCCGACCCTCCGTGGCGTCGGGCCGTTCGCTTCACTAGAATCCAGCGCACCAACGGGGAAGCCGCAACCATGTCCGAGATTCCTGGCGATCTGAAGTTCCTCAAGAGCCACGAGTGGGCCCGTCTCGACGACGAGGGCCTGGTCACCATCGGCATCTCCGACCATGCCCAGGGCCTGCTCGGCGACCTGGTCTACGTCGAGCTGCCGCGCGTCGGCGACACCGTGGACGCCGGCAACGGCTGCGCGGTGGTCGAGTCGGTGAAGGCCGCATCCGACGTCTACAGCCCGGTGTCGGGCGAGGTCGTCGCGGTCAACGCCGCGTTGGCGGACAAGCCGGAAACCATCAACGAGGACGCCTACGGCGAGGGCTGGATCCTGGTCGTGCGGCCGTCCGATCCGGCCGAGCTCGAGGACCTGCTCGACCCGGATGCCTATGCCGAACTGATCGACGGCGAAGACGACTGACGGGGTCGGCGCCGGTGGCCGGGGTCGCGCCGACCGCGACGCCGACGCCGGTGCCGATCGCGGTGAGAATTCCTTGCCTCTTTTTGCGTCTAGACGATTGACACCGTGCGGGCAAGTGATTAGTTTCTGCGCAAACCACGGTTGCACCCCGGCGGCGTCGCTCTCAAGAGCATCGACAAAGTGCTGAATCGGTTCCAGCGATCCGAAAACCTGAACCCACGACGCGGCGACCAGGCCGCGAGCCGCCACCCTTCCCTCCGATTTTCGACCGCTCCGGTCGCCCGGGTCTGATCCATCGTCCCGGCCGGTCGGCGCGTTTTGCGTTTGAGTTTCACTGGGCAACACACACAACCACTAACGAGGAGCTAAGACCCATCATGGCCACTGCCAAGAAGACCACCGCGAAGAAACCTGCGGCCAAGAAGGCCGCCAAGAAGCCGGCCGCCAAGAAGGTCGCTGCGAAGAAGGTCGCCGCCAAGAAGCCGGCGGCCAAGAAGGCCGCCAAGAAGGCTGCCCCGAAGAAGGCGGCCAAGAAGGTCGCCAAGAAGCCGGCAGCGAAGAAGGCGGCCAA